>OGGJ01000387.1_pt1 | contig 46248 bp, 39 predicted proteins | sample 1571071 | NCBI WGS metagenome assembly OGGJ01 (sample SAMEA2581954, study PRJEB24529) | metagenome | biome: Human gut stool | place: China | collected 2011
TGTCCAATCAGTTGGGGTATGTATTTCATGGGGAGCATGAGTCATTCGAGCCAGGTAAATATATCGAAGCATAACACCCCATGAAATTCTGCATGATATGTTCACTCAGTTCTCTGAAATATCTGCTCGATTCATTCAGGCAGACAAGGCAAAAGGTGTAAAACGCTTACTTTTTTTCGCCACAATATATTGAGCAGAAAATATCAACATTTAACGAAATATTCAAACGAATGAAAGAACAAAAGAACTTATCCTATAGTTTAAGAAAGGTGGAACATCCCTTCAAAAGAAGCTTAAACTCTATGTTTTTGCCGATTTTGAATCTACCTGGGGCTTTTGCCGCCTTAACAAATGTTAATTACGTTAAAAATGCGATTTTTGAAAATTATTTTGAGCAGTTTTCGCACTTTTCTACCGTTTAACACCTAACTATCTGATAATCAACGATGTTTATTTCCTGCATCGGAAAGTCCCAACACGGTCATTGCGGAAGCGAAATGAATCCGGCGGCCTTCCGGTGTGCGGTCGAAACGTCGTGATAGCAACGTATGGTATTTCTCTCCAACCGACAAGACTTCAGTATGCGCGGCATTGATACCTGCCTTCTTCGCAAGCAGATGGGCAAAATGCTCCCATAACCCGGCATCATAGTCATCCTTGCGTGAAGGAAATTTGGCGATATATAGCGTCTTGTCATCACCTATGACACTGGCTTTCGGTCTCGCACCACCCAAGGAAGAGCCTGGCATCACAAGCTGGTTTATCCATTTCTTGGCTGGAAGCAGGTTTTCTTCCTCGCTTTTCTCAATCTCCATACTGGCCGCTATCAATTCTCGCACATCCGCCAAAGGAGGAATCTTCAAGAATTCGTACACGTTGATGAAATCCCCATTCTTCTCTTCCTTGAAACGGAAACCTCCCATACGTGAGAAATCGTCTATGCCCGTCAGAAAGTCAAACGATGACAACCGACGTACCGGCCTGCCTTCTTCCGACGCAGCTATCTGCTCCCGTCGCAAAAGCAAGGTACGCCCCCAACGGTCTGGCAAAGCATCCGAAAAGCATCCGAACATATCTTTCCCCGGCTGCGTATATTGCATCCCCGGATAATTGTTCAAGTCCTCGCTCAGGAACAAATCGCCATGCCTCCTCAACCACTCATCATGGAACGAGAAGCTATAGCTGTCGGAACCACGGAGCGATTCATACCCCAATTCTCCGACAAGTTCTATTTCCTTGAGCCAGTCAAAATCGGCATACACATAAAGTTTCTTCATCGCCTATTCCTTTTTAGATGCCCGTTCCCTTGTCTTCAGGCTCAAATCCTGCAAAGCTTTTCCCAACTTGTCTTCCTTGGCCAGCCACAGAATATCATCATCCAATTGCAGGGCGTAAAGCACCCGAAGATAAATGCCGATGGCTACCGTTGGTGCGCCTTTCTCTATACGTGACACGGTTAGTGGAGAACAGGTTGCCCGTTCCGCCACCTGAGCCACGCTCAGATTCCTGCGCAACCGAGCCAACTTTATCTGCTCTCCCACCACTTGCATCTTTTGCTCCAATTTCCGTGGCAACTTGGTGCCCATTGTATTCTTAGCCATAACTTATCATATAATATGCAAAGATAATGCTTTTTATTTATTTAATGATAGGTTTACATCAAAAATAATGGTTTACTCCCGAGAATACTTGCTAGCCAAAAGAAACACATCCATACATTCCTGTTACTTGACTTTAAAGCCGCACATATATATGCGGACAATAAAGTCAAGTTAAGGAAAGTAAAAGAACGCAACTGACTGCAACGAATTAGAACCAACTATAATGAAGTTGTTTAGCGTCTTTCGTCTTCTAAAAGACCATTATTGCCGTTGGAAAAGACGGCTTTCCATATCCCAAACAACTGCTTTCGCGGCTTATAACAACCATTCAAGTTGCACACATCGAACTGAATCTGATGTAACTGTTTGGTTTGAAAACCTTTACCGTTGCACACTCCATATTCACTTGTTTGCGCACGACAACTAATTATTACCCAACAAAGCTGTTGTACAGCGCCAAGCAAAATCAGAATGCTATGTTTCACTACATATCGGCAACAATTCATTTCAGCGGCATAAACGCCATGAAGAAAGACACATACACTCATTTCAATTAGCTTACGCATCAGCCAAACTGTAGCAAGCTGTTTTTCTTTCCGCTCATCCATATACCCAATATCATCAAAAAACAGCATCAGTGTGTCAGTCTATTCCTTTTTTATGCGTATATTTGCAAGGCGAAGGCGGTTTCAGCGTAACGCCCGCCTTACATTGTATAAACTAAAACTCAAACACAATATGCACAACAAACTGACTACAAGCATCATAGCGCTGCTGACATGCGCGGCTGCCGCAGCACAGAAAACGGCCGGTGTGACAGTAGCCAACAACAGCGACAAGGCTCGCAGACATGCGCCAGTAGTAATACAGCTCGACAAAACAGACATGAACGTGCGCCGCGCCATAGTAACGGCGGACGGCGTAGAAACGCCATGCCAACTGGACGACATCGACCAGGACGGGCGAGCTGACGAATTATGCTTCATGGCTGACGTGGAGGCAAGGTCGGCACGCCAGTACACCGTAACATTATACTCTACCGGCCGGCCACAGGAATACGTACCGCAAGTGTACGCCGAGATGCTGCTGAAGAACAAGAAAATAAAGGCGGAGAACAAGCAAGACCTGTACATATCAGCACTGACCGTAGACCGTGGAACGAACCCTTATTGGCAGCTGCACCACCACGGGGCCGCTTTCGAGAACGAACTGGTGGCCTACCGCATTTACTTCGACCACAGACAAACGGTGGACATATACGGCAAATACAGAAAAGGTCTGGAGCTGAAGCAAACGCAGTTTTACCCCGATGCCGGGCAGAAGGCGGCCGGTTACGGAGACGACGTGCTCTGGGTCGGCTCGACGCTGGGACTTGGCACGCTGCGCGGATGGGACGGTGTAAAACCCACTATGCTTGACAACGTTGAACGGCGTAGCCAGAAAATAATAGCGCGCGGCCCGGTGCGTACAATCATCGAGGTGAAGGACGAAGGCTGGACACCGCAGGGCGCAGCCGCACCGGTGGACATGACAACACTGTACACGCTATATGTCGGACGGCGTGAGTGCCATATTGCAGCCAAGCTTGAAGGAGCAGATGAAAGCACGAGGCTGGCTACAGGCTTCATCAACGTAAAAGGTTCTACAGAGTATTCCGACCGCCATGGACTGCGCGGATGCTGGGGTACAGACTGGCCTGTGTCGGCCAAGGACAGCGTGGGGCACAAGCGCGAAACCGTTGGGCTGGGCATATACATCCCGGAAGAATACATCGCGAGCGAAGAACCTGCCGACAAGCACAATTACGCATACACGGTAAAGCCCATAGACGGCAAGCTGAATTACTGGATAACATTCGGCAGCGACAACGAGACATTCGGATATCACAGCCGTGAGGAGTGGTTCAGCTACCTCTCGGAGTGGAAAAAGGAAATGGAGAAACCAGTGGAAGTAACGGTAAGGGTAAAAGACAAAAGGTAAAACAGTGAAAAGGTAAAACGGTAAAATAAAAGCCTTAGCTTCCCTTTACTACCAAAAGTTTCACTGAATAACAGTTTTCACCGTTTCACACTCTCACCTTCTCACCTTATATATAAATATGAGATTAGCGAAGCGCATCATAAAGGTCACGATATGGACGGTCGTCGGGTTATACCTCGCGGCAGTTGTCATGGTGCGCATGCCCTCCGTGCAGCAGTGGCTGGGCGACAGGGTGGCCGCAACCATAGGCGGCAAACTCGGCACGAAGGTTACGGTAGAGAAGGTGAGGCTGGGACTGATGAACAGGCTCGTAGTTGACGGCATAAACGTGTACGACCAGCAAGGCTGCCTGATGGCCTCCGCATCGCGCATGGCCGCAAGGCTCGATGTAATGCAGCTCATAGGCGACGGACGAGTACTCGTTTCGTCGGCACAGGTGTTCGGATTCAAAGGCGTTTTCTACCAAAAAGACAGCAGGTCGAAGCCAAACTTCCAGTTCGTGCTCGACTCACTCGCTTCGAAAGACAAGAAAAAGAAAACAGACATAGAACTGAGCGTAAACTCGCTGATAATAAGGCACGGCTCTGTAAAGTTCGACCGTTACGACATACCAGCCACGCCTTCACGCTTCAACACGGCACACATGGACGTGAGCGACATCAGCGCGCACATCATAATACCTTATTATACAGCCGACAGCGCGGCGGTATCGCTGAAGAAGCTGTCACTGAAAGAGGCGTCAGGGCTTAACCTGCGCAAGTTGGGCTTCAGCTTGGAATACGACGCACAACATGCACTGCTGACAGACTTCAACCTGTCACTGCCGGGCACAGATGTAAACATAGACCGCCTGGAAGCCAAGTTTAAGAGCCGCAACGGCAAGCCCGACATGCAGACGCTAAGCTACCAAGGCTCAATGCGCCAATCATCCATAACGCCAGCCGACCTGGCATGCTTCATCCCTAAGCTAAAAGCCTTCACTACCCCGTTGCAAATAAACGCCACAGTAGACGGCACGTCCAAACAAACATACGTCAGAGACGCTGGTATACACGCTGCCGACGGCGGCGTTAGCCTTAAAGGGCACGGCTGGCTCGCACACACTGGACGCAGCCTGGCATGGGGAGCAGAAATAGACAAGTTCGACTGTAAAGCTGTCAGCATAATGCAAACCGTCAGTAAAATGCCCGAAGCCAACGGTAAACTGCTAGAAACACTGGCAAGTCTCGGCGACATAACGCTCAATGGTAACATGGGCGGAGCAGGCAACAGTCTGCACGCCGAAGGGACACTGGCCTGCGGCATAGGCAGGGCGGACTTCAGGTTCAAACGCGACGGCAAACACATCAACGCTCATGTGGACACCGACGGACTCGACATTGGCAGGCTGACAGGCAATGACAAACTGGGAATGCTCGCCGCAACGACAAGCATAAGCTGCAGTTACAGCGGCAAGAGCATCACCGGCATACGCGTAGACGGCAAATTTCCACGTATAGATTACAACGGATACCCGTATACCAACATAACGGCAAAAGGCGTATATGACAAGACATCGTTCAACGGCACACTCGCTATGGACGACCCCAACGGGCAAATCAGCGTCAGCGGCGACATACAGTTGGGAAGCAACTCCAATACAGCAGACATAAAAGCCGAGATAAGAAAGCTCGACCCTACCGCCATGAAAATAACAGACAAGTGGAAAGACGCAAAATTTGACCTTGACATCACGGCAGACACACACGTATCCGACAAGGAGGACAACTTGTTTAGGGGACGCGTAAGCATAAAGAACCTCGCAATGCATTCAGCCGAGAAAGCATATACCCTCGACAGCCTCACCGTAACAGCTGCCAGCGGCATTCTCGTAATGCACAGCGACTTCGGGCAAGCAAACCTGGCCGGAAAATACAAACTAAGCACCTTGCCACAAAGCATAAACAACCTGCTGCACTCAAAGATTCCATCCGTATTCAAGGCTGGCGGCAAAGCTGACAACGAATTCACCTTGACGGCGGAAATCACAAAATCTGACTGGCTCGACACGCTGCTTGGCATACCCGTAGAGCTCGGCTCTCCGCTACGCGTCTCGGCCGAACTTAACGACAGGCTGGAAACTATGAGCTTGACATGCACAGCGGACAAACTGACATATGACGGCAGCCCGTATGAAGACATTTCAATATCATCAACAGCCGACGGAGGCGCAATAACAGCAAGGGGCATGGTAAGGAAAGTTATGGCCAACGGACACAAACTTGACCTTACGCTGCTTGCTGACGCGGCGGACGACAAACTCGCCACATCGGCGGTATGGGACAACAACCAGCCCAAACCCGTGAGAGGACAACTGAACGCCGAGACAAGCTTCATAGGCAGAGAAGACGGGAAACACGACATAGCCATCGAAGTGAAACCGTCTGACGTGCTGGTTAACGACACAGTATGGAACGTACTGCCGGCCAAAATTCTATATAGCGGCGGCGACCTTACCATTGACAATTTCGCCATTGAGCATAACAGGCAATACATAAAAATTAACGGGAAGGCGACGAAAAACACAAACGACTCCATAACTATAGACATGCAGGATGTAGACGTCAACTACATGCTCAACCTCATAAACTTCCATTCTGTAGAATTCGGCGGCCACATGACTGGAAAAGCCTCCGTAAAATCAGTATTCTACGAGCCTGACGCATATGCCGGCATAACAGTAAACGATTTCACCTTCGAACAAGGACGCCTCGGAAAGTTGCGCGCCGGAGTGAGATGGGACAAGGAAGGCAAACGAATTGACATAGACGCCTGCGCCGACGACACCGGAGGTGCACGCACCATAATAAACGGATACGTATCGCCAGCCAACAACCGCATAGACCTCGGCATAACGGCTGAGGACACAAACATTGAATTCCTCAAAAGCTTTTGCGGCAGCTTCATGGACAACATAAATGCAAAGGCTAACGGTAAAGTCAGGGTACACGGGCCACTGAACGCAATCAACCTGACCGGCACCCTTGTAGCCGATGGCAGGGCACTCATAACACCGGTCAATGTGGAATACACGCTGGCCAACGACACTATACACTTCCTACCCGACAACATTGTGTTCCGCTCTGACACCATACGCGACCGCAACGGCAACATCGGCATAGTCAACGGCGCGTTACACCACAAAAACCTCAGTCATCTCACATACGACATAAGCATCGACGCACGCAACCTGTTGTGCTACGACACAAAAAGCTACGGCAACGACGCCTTCTACGGCACGGCATACGGCACCGGGACATGCGCCATAAGCGGACGCAGCGGCAGGATAGACATTGACATCGACGTAACGCCGGGAAAAGACTCGTTCATAGAATACAACGCCACAAGCCCCGAAGCCATATCCGACCAACAGTTCATCACATGGAGGGACAAGACACCACAAGCTGCCGGCACAGACACAACCACTGTAAACACCGACAAGCCCGACACCACACCTACGGCCGCCGACATACCTTCGGACATACGCATAAATTTCCTTGTCAACATGACACCCGAAGCATCACTGCGCGTTCTGATGGACAAGAACACCAACGACCGCATATCACTTTACGGCAGCGGAACAATACGGGCGGAATATTTCAACAAAGGCCCGTTCGACATGTTCGGCTCGTTCCTCATCGACCACGGTACATATACGCTGACAATACAGAACATCATAAAAAAGGCATTCCAGTTCAGGCAAGGAGGTACAATCGTATTCGGAGGCGACCCCTACGACGCACAACTTGACCTGCAAGCCGTTTACACGGTGAACAGCGTGCCGCTGTCAGACCTGCAGCTGGGCAACAGTTTCACGAGCAACAACGTCAGGGTGGACTGCCTCATGGACATCAGCGGCACGCCGCAGTCGCCGCATGTCGACTTCAACATCGACATGCCCACTGTAAGCGAAGACGCCGAGCAGATGGTGCGCACTGTCATCAACAGCGAACAGGAGATGAACCAGCAGGTGGTCTACCTGCTCGGCGTGGGACGATTCTACACGCCTGGCAACAACAACTCTGCCGACCAGGACAGGCAGAACCAAACAAGCCTCGCCATGCAAAGCCTGCTAAGCGGCACCATAAGCCAGCAAATCAACACGATACTTGGCAACCTCGTGAAAAACAACAACTGGACGTTCGGTGCAAACATCAGCACCGGCGACGAGGGCTTCAACAACGCCGAATACGAAGGGCTGCTGTCGGGCCGCCTGCTTAACAACCGCCTCATAATTAACGGGCAATTCGGCTACCGCGACAACGAGAACGCCACCACGTCGTTCATCGGCGACTTCGACATCAGCTACCTGCTCCTGCCCAACGGCAACATTGCGCTGAAGGTGTACAACCAAACCAACGACCGATACTTCACAAAATCGTCGCTCAACACGCAGGGGATAGGACTAATCCTGAAAAAGGACTTCAACTCACTGATGGAGTTGTTCGGCCTGAAAAGGAAAAAAGACACCATACCGCAACCTTCAAAATAACAACAATACAACAGAACGACACGAGCGTCATACAAAAAAACAGCAGGTGCATCGCCGTCGGCGATGCACCTGCATGTATATACACTGTTACGAAACTCGATGTCAAGCCTCGGCCGGAGTTTCCTCCGTCTGTGCTTCAGAAGCCTGCTCTGCAGCTTCGCTTGCGGCCTTCTCGGCAGCCAAAGCCGCTTTCTTGTCGGCCACCTTCTTGGCTATCGACTCATTAGTCTTCTTCTCGGCCTCCAAGTTCTTGGCGTAAGCCTCCTTCTTGCTCTTTGCCTCGTTCTCACGGATTTGCTCAAGACCTTTCTCCTTGCCAGCCTTCCAAGCTTCGAACTTGGCCTGGGCGGCAGCTTCGTCGAACGCACCCTTCTTCACACCTCCGCGCAGGTGCTTCATCAAATACACGCCTTCGCGCTTGAGGATGTTGCGGACTGTGTCCGTCGGCTGTGCTCCCACTTCAACCCAATACAATGCACGGTCGAAGTTCAGGTCAACCGTTGCAGGATTGGTGTTGGGGTTGTACGTTCCGATTTTCTCTGTAAACTTGCCATCGCGTGGCGCCCTTACATCAGCTATGACGATGCGGTAGAAGGCATAGCCTTTACGTCCGCCACGCTGCAATCTGATTTTTGTTGCCATTAATTTTGGTTGTTGTTAAGTTTTTACATTATGCTACCATCTCGTGATAGCGGCTGCAAAGGTAACACTTTTCCGCAACAAGTACGGTGGTTCCAATGCTTTATCCTCGTTTTTTAACTCTTTTTGATGAAAATCACTGCTTTACAAGCTTCAGTCCGCACTCCAGTCCGTCCATGCTGCCAAGCAACGAGGTAGCCGACTTCAACGTGGAGTTCTGCGTGATGCCGCCAAGCACATTGACAAACTTGAGCAACTTGGAAGCGTCCATGACGATGAGCAGGTTGTTGCCGTCGAGCTGTGTCGTCCCTATCACCTGCGACACCTTGCCTCCGTACTTCAGTACGATGTCCTTGCCGTCTATTGTGTACGTGCCCTTGATTTCCTTGCCCAGCAACGCCTGTGTGAAGTTGCCATCCTTGTCGAAGGTCATCTTGACGCTGCCCTTCTTGAAGCCGAGCCCCTCAAGCTTGCTCCCGAGCTTGCTTTCCACTGTCGCAGTGGCCAGCTTGCCGCCTATGTTCTTCAGCGCGTTGTCACTCGAAAGCACCACGGCCGGGCCTTCATACACCCATGTGCCCACAATTTTGTCCTTGGTAGCCACCAAGCTATTCGAGAACACGTTGGTAAGAGCCGACAGAAGGCCACCCTTCTTGTCCTCGCCGGAATTTTCGTCTGTGGTCTTTTCCTTGTTGCCAGACACCACCTTCTTCAGCATGTTGCCAAGATTGATTTGCGCGTCAGCCTGCATGCCGACAGCTAAAAGAGCGCATACCAATGCGCTTTTTGCAATAATCTTCTTCATTGTGTAATGGTATAAATAATTGTTAGTGAATCATTCAAGTCCAAACAACAGGCTCGGAGCATTCCTGCGGAACACATCCACCGCAACGCCTGCTCTTTCCGCTCCCTGTTCCGAAAGTACCGTCTCCACCGTCTTGCGTGCAAGCTCCGGGTGGTTGTTCTCCTGGCTGAGGTGGCACAGCCATACACGCTTGAGCCTGTCGGAAGCAAAGTCCCTTATGGCGTGGGCGCACAGTGTGTTCGACAGGTGTCCCATGCCTCCCGACACGCGCTTCTTGAGGTAGTCGGGATATACGCCCGACCATAGCATTTCCTCATCGTAGTTGGCCTCGATTACGAGGTAGTCAGCTTGCCCTATGGCCTGCGCCATCTCGTCGGTGACGTGTCCTATGTCTGTCATCAGGCAGAGTGTCGTCCCTGCACACTTTATCATATAGCCCACGTTGTCAAGGCTGTCGTGGGGCACGGTGAAGGCATTGACGCTGAAACCGCCGAGCATGAACGACTCGCCCTTCTCAAACACCCTTACGTTGGCCTCGTCCACCTTCTTCTGCACGCAGTAGTTGCGCCGTATGCCCTCGTGCACCTTAGCCGTGGCGTACACAGGCAGGCCGTAAGCGCCGCTCATCACCCCGGCGGCCTTCACATGGTCGGCATGGTCGTGGGTTACAAGTATGCCCTCCAAGTGGCTGAAGCTCAAGCCGTAGTCTGAAAAATACTTCTTCATCTTGCGGATGCCGATGCCTGCGTCTATCAATATGGCGCGTGCGCCCGACCGAAGGTAATAGCAGTTGCCGCAGCTTCCGCTGCCGAAAGACATTAATTCAAACATCACCTATATGTTTTTGGCTGCAAAATTACAAATAAAACTGGTGTTCAGCAAAATAAAAGCGTATCTTTGCAAAAAATCAAGAAATACGATGTATATGAAAACCCTTCTTGCGGCCGTCGTATGCCTGACCGCCATCATCATTTCCGCCTCTTGCTCTACGTCTCCAGAAGAGAGGGAGAAGCAGGCTGCCCAGGCGACGGCCGACGCCTTCGCCGAGAGTTACTTCAACTATAGGTTCGAACGTTCAAGCGGCTTCTGCACGGATGAGTCTACCGTCTGGCTACGCTTAGCGGCCAGCAACGTCACCCAGGAAGATGTCGACCTGCTCAACAGCCAGTCCGAAGAGGCCACGGCCGAAGCCCTTGACATCGACATTACCAGCGACACCACGGCCTTGGCCGTCTACCGCGTGAGCAATTTCCTGCTGGCCGACACGCTTGGCAGGCCGGGCAGGATTGTAGAGCATGCCGACTTCCCCATAACGCTGGTGAAGCGCGGCGGTAAGTGGAAGGTTAGAATGGAAGGCCCACTGCGAAGTGAAAGGCAAAGTCGCGGCTGAAGTCGGGATGCAGCAGCGCATAGTGCTCCTCCTTCGTGGAGTATGCCGGGTTTATGGCCTTCATGCCCATGTCGAAGCGTAATATGAAGAAGTCGAAGTTGAACCTTATGCCAAGCCCGTAGGACACGGCGATTTGCTTGTAGAAGTCCTTGAAGCGGAACTGTCCCCCGGGCTGCTCCTCATAGGCGCGCAGCGTCCAGATGTTGCCGGCATCCACGAACAGTGCGCCGTACACCTTCCAGAACAGGAACGAGCGCAGCTCCAAGTTGATGTCGAGCTTCATGTCGCCAGTCTGGTTGATGAAGTCGATTGCGCCATTCGTCCCCTTGAAGCCGCCCGGGCCGAGCCCCCTTACGCTCCACCCCCTCACAGAGTTCGCCCCGCCCGAGAAGTAACGCTTCTCGAACGGCAGCACCTTGCTGTTGCCGTAGGGATAAGCTATGCCAAAGCCGAAGTGGAAGGCCAAGCTGTTGTTGCGGTCGATGGCGAACAGGCGAGTATAGTCGAAGTCGCCTTTTACGTACTGCGCAAAAGCAATGTTGAACAGCGTGTACTGCCCCTCGGCGTTGCGCCTGCCGCCGATAGCCGACGATATGCCGCCAAGCAGGTTGCCGGCGGTCTCTACGTTCAGCTTGAACGCCTCGTTGCCGCCGTTGTACGACATGCCGAAGCCCAGCTTCATTATGAACAGGTCCTCGTAGTTGTAGCGCAGTATGGAGTTGATGTTGTCCACGTCGTCGAGATAACCCTCCCTGAACGTGTCCGATATCCACGGCATGTATATATAATTAAGGTCGAGCAGGTCGAGCTTGTAACTGCGCCGCCCCCTCGCATCGTTCCATCTGTAGCGCCACGCCGCCGAGAACACGCGGCGGTGAAACTCGGGACGGTTCTGCATGTTGTAGCTTACCGACAGTTCCGACACGGCTGTCTGCCTCCTCCTGAAATTCCTCGATACCAGCGGCGCCAGGAAGCGCGGAAACACCAGCCTCGCCTCTAGGCTGTACTCCTCGTAGTCCTGGTTCTGGTATCCCTCCAGTCCCGTGATGGCCTCGAACGCGCCACGCAGCTTCACGCTGAAACTCTCCGCACCGTTGAACAGGTTGCGGTTCTCGTACGTAAGCGAGGCCGCCGCACCGAGGTCGCCTGCGGTGTTTGTCCCCTCGGGCTGGAAACTTATGCTGTTTATTTTGTTGGTGCTTACTGCAATGTCGCAGTCGAGAGTGTCGCTGCCGCCGCGCTCGCTGAAACGAATGTTGGTGTACCTCACGATGGGCAGACGGCCAAACCTGTTGTAAGTCTCCTGCAAGTCGGAAGCATTGTACAGCCCTCCCGGCCTTACCAGCGTGTTCTCCTCGAGCACGGCCCTGCGCAGCGGCACCCTGCCGCCGCCTCCTGCCCTACTGTAGCTTACCGAACCAACGGTGTAGCGCCTGTGCGCGCCCTCGCCGCCGTCGGGCGCCACTGGATTGTGCAAGTGTAGCGTCAGGTCGACCGTAGAGCTGCCGGCCACTGTGTCGGCCGTGAAGGTTACGAAGTCCTTGTGGAAGTTCATGTACCCGTTGTCGTTGAGCAGCGAGGCCAGCCGCGTGCGCTCCGCCTCGAGCGAGGCCGTCTCGAAGGGCGCGCCCTCGCGCAGCGCGGTGCGCCATCCCTTGGCCTCGAGCAGCGAGTCTATGCGCGCGTCGGCTATGTCGCAGTCTACGCCGCCTATGGTGTAACGCCGTCCTGGGTGCAAGCTGTAAACCACCTTCACCTTCTTTCTCCTTCCGTATTCCAGCGAGTAGTCGGCCGTGCCCCTCAGGTAGCCCTCGCTGCGCAGGGCGGCGGCCAGGTCGGCACAGGTAAGCGAAGCCTGCGCCGTATCAAGCAGCACGGGCGCCTCGCCCAGCGCCTGCAGGCGGCGGTTGAGCCACTTCGTCGTGTCGCGCCCCGACATGGCGTACACCCCGAGCGGCACCTTCGCCAGCGACAGCCACTTGGAGTTGCCCCTCTGTCTTACGTAGGGCTCGAAGCGCGAGGCGTCCACCGCGCCGGTATCCGCCACCAGCTCCACGCCGTCCAGCATGTAGCGGCCGTCGGGCACAAACTTGGCCGCGCTGCACCCTGCAAGGAGCGCTGCCACCATGACCGCACACAGCAGCCGCACCGCCGTATATGTAACGCCTTTCACCACTTTGCAACCTCTTTTTCGTGCAAAAGTAATAATAATTTAGTATTTTTGCCGTCACAAACCATAAAAACAGCATGATTAGCAAGAATACAGCCAAGCTGATACGCTCGCTCGAGAGCAGAAAGCACCGCCTGCGCACGGGGCTCTTCGTGGCCGAAGGGCCAAAGGCCGTAGAGAGCCTTGCCGCCGCGCGGCCGCCCGAATACGTGGCCGCCACAGCCGAATGGCTTGCAGCCAACCCAGCCCTGGCCGCCTCGGCGGCGCGCTGCGACGAGGTCACGGCCGACGGGCTGCGCCGGGTCAGCTTCATGCAGCATCCGCAGCAGGTGCTCGCGCTCTTTCCCCTGCCCCGGACGGAGTTCTCCCCCGAAGCCTGCGCCAGCGGCCTCGTCCTCGCCCTCGACAGGGTGCAAGACCCAGGCAACCTCGGCACAATCATCCGGCTGGCCGACTGGTTCGGCATATCTACCGTGATCTGCGGCGAAGGCACAGCCGACGCCTACTCGCCCAAAGCCGTGCAGGCCACCATGGGCAGCCTGGCGCGCGTGGCCGTAGTGGAGGCCTCCCTGCCGCAAACGCTCGCCGCCCTGCCCAAGGGCACGCCAGTGTACGCTACGGCCCTCGGCGGCGCCGACATCTACGCCAGCCCGTTGGAGCCGCGCGGAGTCATCGTAATGGGCAACGAAGGCACGGGCGTGTCGCCCGAGGTGATGCGTCTGGCCGGCCACACGCTGCTCATACCCTCATACGGCGCGCCCGGAGGGCCTGACAGCCTCAACGTAGCCGTGGCCACGGCCGTGGTCTGCGCCGAGTTCAGGAGAAGGCAGAGGCAATAGGAAGTCACGGACTATATAGAATGTGTATGAACACAGCATAATGAAAACAGGGTTCGCAAGCAGTCAAGCGTACTGCCGACGAACCCTTCATTTTACATTCACACTCACTCTCACTGAATAGGTTATAAGGCAAGTTTCAATGTTTGCTGACCGCTGCCTGTAATCACCTTGACCAAATAAACGCCACGGCGTGGAACGTCTATAAGCGCTTCACCTCCATGCACCTCAACTGTACTAACCAGCGTCCCGTCAATGCGGTAAATGGCTACGCGGCTAACGCCGTGACTGCTTGACACAATCAGTTTTCCATTATTATAAGTACACTTTACGCCAGCAAGGGCATTGCTGCTTATCCCTGTCGAACGTACCAAATATTCCAGACCGGCACGCGCGTCAATCTTACCATGCCCGAAGACACCGCTTGCCTCACCGCCTGTATACACATCGCGGACAGCTGTAGCCTGTATTACATCCAACACATCGTCTACGGTGAGCGTGTTGTCAGCCTGAAGCCACAAAGCCACAGTGCCCGTAACCACTGGCGTAGCCATCGACGTGCCGCTAAGTACGCCCCATGAATACTTGCGTCCGCCGTTTTCGTCGGACACCTCTGTCACTTTATCCTCCGGCTTTACATAATGACTGCCTGCATAAGAATTGTATGACGACACCACGACAGCCCCCGGTGCGGTGACATCAGGCTTGAGTCTGCCGTCATACGTAGGGCCTTTGCCCGACAGGGGGTATATGTCTTCCACTGTCCACGGTTGCTTGTGTAAACCACCAGAAAGGTCTGTATACTCGTTTTTAGACACAAACGCTCCTACGGAGACAGCGTTGTGCCCGGTAGCCGTAGCGGCGATTGTGCATTCGTCCGTGCCGTCCACATAGCCATCAAGACCGCCTGATGAAAATTCTCCGTAGTCACTGTTTACCATATATGCACCGTGTTCAGCCTGAAGGGACAATTCCCAACGCTCCGTATTGGGCGTTGCATAAGTAAGTGACACGCGAATGCAGGGATTGCCGTTGGATGGATTTTCCGATACTGACACGCTCATGCTCCCGGAGTCGTCAGCCGACGAGCCAAAATTCTCAAAACTTTGCGACCGCTTGTCGCCGCTGTCGAACGTCTCGCTGAAAAGCACTGCGCCGCTCTCCACATTGCGCAATGTTAGCGTAAGGCGGTATTCCGCGCCCTTCTCGCCCTGAATGAAGAGGTTGTCCCGTCCATAGTCGGGCTGCGTCCAAAGGCTTTTAACCTCGGTAATACCATCGCCAAACGTTCCATGCAGTGTCGAGTGGCGGTCGCCCTCGTTGCCTGCCGCAATGGAAAGGATGCACCCTTGCCTGCCATCCATAAGCTGGTCTACCATCACGGTAAAGTCGTCAGTACCGTCCTTATATCCCAACACCGTGCCGATACTAAGGTTTATGGCCATCGGGCGGCCTGCCTTTTCCGCGAATTTAAGCAGATAATCCAGTCCGTCTATTATCCCCTGCTCTGTCTTGTTGGTTGACACGAGCACGATGTCAGCCTTTGGGGCTACCCCAACGTACGGCCCGTCATAGCTGCCGGCTGCAATACCAGCCACATGGGTGCCGTGCGTGTCGCCAGTCAGTTCCATGTCGCGACCGGCGTTTACGACGGCTTCCGTCGTCGCATATTCCACACCGTATCCGTAACTGCTCGACGTCGTGAAGAAGTTGTTTTGGTCCCATGCAGCAATGATGCGACACTCTCCGTCCCCATCACGGAAGTTGGGATGGTCGAAATCGAAGCCTGCGTCAATCACGCCTACCAGCACGCCTTCGCCTTTATACGGCATATCGAGCTGCAATCCGGCGTGTGCCGCATCGACATTGGCCAGCCTACGCGCCTCGTCCATCATCGTATGGACTTCCTGACCCACATCCACCGCCTCGACATCGGCATCTGCCGCCAAGGCTTCAAGCATCGTAACGGGCACCAAGGCCGTACACACATCGCCGCACATTACGTTGAACTTCACCTCGTAAGCAGCCGCAAGGCGCGCCGTATCGGCATCGGCGGCAAGACGGACGTACACGCTTGCCTTCTTTTCCGCCTGCGCGGTGCGCGTCTGTACCGCACCGTCAATAAGGCTTACAGTCTGCGCCGAGAGCTTCGGACTATAGTCCTTGACCCTGACCTGCCCGAAAACGACAGCCGAACAGAGCAGTAACGCTGATATGAACAATGTTTTTCTCATAGCATCATGATGTTTGAAAAAGTCCACAATGCACACATTACTGCGGCATTGTGGACTTCTGTTTGCCTAAATCGCATTATCTGATAACGACTTTCGCGCTATACTTCGCTCCGTCCTTATATACGGTTGCCACGTATATACCGCTGCCTGCGACGTACACTCCGCCGCCGTCAGCCGTGCCTTCTGCCACGATGCTGCCACCAAGGCTTGTCACAACGATGCGGCACTGACCGCCGTCAGTAGTCGAAACATAATGTCCGTCAACCGTGATTTCGCCCGTCTGCGCAGCCGCGACATTATTGATTGACGAAGCCACATCGGCCTGCCACTTCAATATCGGATAGCCGTTGTTAATGCCTTTGTCGTCAGCCACCCACACGCCCTGGCCGTTGTCAAGGGCGGCAAGGAAGTCGGTGCCCTTCATCTCGTCCTCTGTCTTGGCCGTAACGCCGGTGTTCTCGTCGGTAGCTCCGTCGGGAAGAGTGAGATAATAGCAGTTCTCGATTGTCACACCAAAGTCTGTCGTTCCTATAACGGCACATCCACTATAGTCCGTAGAAACCTTGCCCACATTGTAACAGTTCCTCACAGCTCCATCGACCAAATACCCGACGATGCCTCCAGCATAATAACCTGAAAAGCCGACACTTCCCGTATTGTAACAATTCTCTACTGTTGCGCCACGGTCTACATAACCTACAACACCGCCGACATTAGTACTTCCCATAATGTCTCCGTTGTTCACACAACATGAGACCGTACCGCCATAAGCAGCACCGACAATACCTGCTTGTCCCAAATCCATCGTTATGGTGAAACTTGAATTGTTAACGCAATTATAAACCTTGCCTCCTGTCATCGCGCCAACCACTGCTCCAGACGCGGTTATGCCCTCGACTGTCGAGTTCTCGCCTATTGTCAGGTTCTTAACCTCGGCATTCTTTGATATGCAAGCAAACAATCCTGTGCCTCCGATAGAGCTGTTCGGGTCTGCATAATATATATGTATGTTGTCGATGGTCTTGTTATTGCCGTCAAAAATACCTAAGAAATATTTTGAGTCGTCAACCTGTATTTGCTGCTCCGTGTCAAAACCTTCGTCAAAGAACCCTATCGGGTCAAACTTCTGTCCTTCGCTGTAGCCCATGTCAAGGTCGTTCGCCAGTTTGAAATACTTGCCCTCGTATGTCTCCCCCGCGTCAACCTGCTCGTTAAGGTACGCAAGATGCTGCGGAGTGGAAATGATATAAGGGTCTTGTGGAGAGCCTGAACCTTCAGTCCAAGCAGCCGACGTACCGTCCCACACCTGTGCGCCAGCCGACGCAAAAATGAACGATGAAACAATGAGTAAAATGTTTTTCTTCATAATTAATCTGTTTAATAAGTGACAATAATAGCTTTAATATCGGCCTGTTTAGGCTGTTTTTAATGTGAAACAAACACTTTCCGTGTAACAGGAGCATATATCATGTTTTGTAAAAGATGTATAAATTTGTTATCCACATAATGGTTTTTGTTAAAAGAACGCCGCTCAATACATTTTTATATATAAATATTTTAAACCTTACGGAATAATCCTTAGATTTGCATTAGTTACATATGTATCACTTATTAAACAGATTTGTAACACCGAAAGACATCATTATCAAAGCCGCATTACGCTACATTTCACCTCTGTTTTCACGCTCGTTTTACAACCGCCTTTATCTTTTTTCATAACACATTGATACTCAACGCCTTGTAAAAGGCCGTCTTTTAGACGCTAAAAGACGGCCTTTTGCGTTGCAATTCATGGCCTTTTGGAATGCGAAATGCCACGAATTAAAATAAGAAAGATTTTCTTTCGCGTTTGTTTTGCCGTTCCGCCCGTTTGCATTATCTTTTGTTCAGATAGACTGCATCTCGAAAATGAAAATAAAAACTCATTTCAATCGATTTTATTTTGCATTTCACTCGATTTGCACTATCTTTGTCAGTAAGAAACGAGCGCGGCGCTGACCGCGCGCCGACCTTTTGACACCTGACACGACTGAAAACCTGAAAAACGCAATGCTATACGTCACTCTTCCCGACGAAAAGACACGACGGGCGTCGTTTTACCTGGCAATGGAGGAATACGTGGCGCGCCGCGCGCCGCGCGGCGACTACTTCTTCTGCTGGCAGGTAGGGCCGTCCGTGGTGTTCGGGCGCAACCAGGTGGCGGCCGCCGAGGTCGACACGGCTTACTGCCGGGATAAGGGCATAGGCATGTTCCGCCGCAAGAGCGGCGGCGGCTGCATATACGCCGACCGTGGCAACGTGATGCTGTCGTTCGTCACCGGCGGCGGCGACGTGGCCCTTACGTTCAACCGCTACGTCTCGACCGTTGTGCTCATGCTAAGGCAGATGGGCATAGCCGCATCGGCCACGGGCAGGAACGACATCGTGGTTGACGGCCGCAAGGTGTCGGGCAGCGCCTTTTACCGCCTGCCCGGGCGCAACATAGTACACGGCACGTTGCTCTACGACACTGACATGAACAACATGACACACGCGCTGACACCGCCGGGCGACAAGCTGCGGAGCAAGGGCGTGGAGAGCGTGCGCCAGCGCATAGCCCTGCTGAAAGACTATACTGGCGTGGGTACAGACGGACTGACCGCGCACATGCGCCGTGCGCTGTGCGGCGGAGAATACGCCCTGACGGCCGAAGACGTGGCCGCGATAGAACGCGGCGAGGAGGATGTGTACCTCTCGCAGGCGTTCATACTGGGCAAAGACCCGAGGCACACGCTCGTGCGCCGCCGCAGGCTCGACGGCGCGGGCTGCCTGGAGGCGCACGTCGAGGTGAAGGGCGGAGTAATAAGGAGCGTGGAGCTGACAGGCGATTTCTTCGCCACGGGCGACGTGGAGGCCGTGCTCGACAGCCTCAAGGGCGTAAGGATGAGCCGTGAGGCGGTATCGGCGGCGTTGCCCGAAAGCGCAGGCGGCGTAATCATGAACCTCGGCAAGGAGGAGCTGGTGAGCCTGATTGTCAATGCATAATGCACAATGCATAATGCATAATCGGGCATACGCCAAAAATATTACATGAAGAAAAGTGAATGAAGAGCCGGACGGCTATTATGAATTATGAATTGTGAATTATGAATTAAAATAACGTATGGAAAACAAGAGAACCTGCCTTTACGGCAAGCATGTGGCCTTGGGGGCGCTGATGCAGCCCTTCGCAGGGTACGACATGCCAATACAGTATTCGTCAATCATCGACGAGCATGAGGCCGTGCGCACGGCGTGCGGCGTGTTCGACGTGTCGCACATGGGCGAGGCCGTCGTCACCGGCAAGGACGCGGAACGCTACGTCAACCACATCTTCACCAACGACGTAGGCGCAATCGGCGCAGGCCAGGTGCTCTACGGCATGATGCTCTACCCCGACGGCGGCACGGTGGACGACCTGCTAGTGTACAAGATGGCCGGCGACAAGTATTTCTTGGTAATCAACGCCGCCAATACCGACAAGGACCTGGCGTGGATGCGTCAGAACGCCGAAGGCTTCGACGTGTGCATTGAGGACGCTTCGCCGCGCTACTCGCAGCTCGCCGTGCAAGGGCCTGAAGCCGAAACAGTGGTTGAACAGGTACTTGGCATCGGGTGCAAGGAGCTTACTTTCTACACATTCAAGACCGTGACGGCGGCCAGCGGAAAGGAAATCATCGTAAGCCGCACGGGCTATACCGGCGAGGACGGCTTTGAAATATACGCCGACGCCGACACCATAAACCGTTATTGGGACAGGCTCATGGAGAGCGGACGGTGCAAGCCGTGCGGCTTGGGATGCCGCGACACGCTGCGCTTCGAGGTCGGCCTGCCGCTCTACGGCAACGAACTGAGCGCCGACATAAGCCCGGTGATGGCTGGTCTCGGCATGTTCTGCAAGCTTGACAAGGCGGAGTTCATTGGCAAGGAAGCCGTTGCCGCGCAGAAGGCGGACGGAGCGAGCCGCAAGGTGGTGGGCATCGAGCTACAAGGCCATGCCGTGCCGCGCCACGGCTACACAGTGCTTGCCGACGGCAAGGAGGTGGGCACGGTGACTACGGGCTACCAGTCAATATCCACGGGGCGGAGCGTCTGCATGGCTTTGGTCGACGCGGCATACGCCAAACTCGGCACGCGGCTCGACGTGCAAATACGCAAAAAGACATTCCCAGGCACCGTGGTAAAGAAGAGATTTTACGAAAAGCATTATAAGAAATGAAGAACGAAGAGTGAAGAACGAAGAATTATCATGCAACGGCAAATGAATTCTTCACTCTTCCCTCTTCACTCATAACTAAAAAACAACAAACATCATGGCAAAAGTTATTGAAGGACTCTATTATTCAGAGTCGCACGAGTATGTAAAGGTAGAAGGCGGTTACGGCTACATTGGCATAACGGACTACGCACAGAACGCCCTTGGCAACATAGTGTACGTCGACATGCCCGAAGTTGACGACGAAATCGAGGCCGGCGAAGAGTTTGGCGCAGTGGAAAGCGTCAAGGCGGCCAGCGACCTCAACGCCCCCGTAAGCGGCAAGGTGGTAGAGGTGAACGAGGCTTTGGAGGACGCACCCGAGCTTGTAAACCAGGACGCATACGCCAACTGGATTATAAAGGTGGAGCTGGCCGACACGTCCGAGCTTGACAACCTCATGGACGCAAAGGCTTACGAGGAGTTCTGCAACAAATAAACGGCCCCGAACCCCATAACCGCAAAAACCGTATAACCTCATAACCCCATAACCGTATAACCGCAAATGACATTCAAGTATTTTCCCCATACGCCTGAAGACATCGAGGGGATGCTGGCGCGCATAGGCGTAAAGACGCTCGACGACCTGTACGCCGACGTGCCGCGGCAAATCCGTTTGCAAGGAGACTACAACCTGCCCGAGGCCATGAGCGAGATGGAGGTAAGGCGTTTCTTCGACAGGCTGTGCCGCAACGACAGGCAGCCCGTATGCTTCGCCGGTGCAGGCGTGTACGACCATTACACCCCGTCGCTCATTCCCTACATCGTGGAACGCTCCGAGTTCCTTACAAGCTACACCCCCTACCAGGCGGAAATATCGCAAGGCACGCTGCACTACATCTTCGAATACCAAACGATGATGGCGCGCCTTACAGGCATGGATATATCCAACGCCTCGATGTATGACGGCACGACAGCCACCGCAGAGGCGGTAATGATGGCCAAGGCGGCGACAAAGAAGGCCGACACCATGCTCGTTTCAGACACTGTAGACCCAAAGACCACGGCTGTAATCAAGACCTACGCCCACTTCCACGGCATAAACATCGAAGCCGTAAAACAAGCAGAAGGCGCTACAGACATGGCCGCAATGAAACAAAGGCTCGGCCAGGGCGGCATTGCCGGAGTGGTAGTGCAACAGCCAAACCGCTACGGTATCATTGAAGACTACGGCGGACTGGCCGACGCCTGCCATGAGAACAAGGCGTTGCTCATAATGAACTCCGTAGCCGCAGACCTTGCATTGCTTAAGACTCCCGGCGAGTGGGGAGCCGACATTGCAGTAGGCGACGGCCAGTCGCTCGGCATACCGATGTCGTTCGGCGGCCCTTCGCTCGGCTACATGTGCTGCACGGAGAAGCTGATGCGCAAGATGCCGGGACGAATTGTCGGCCAGACGCGCGACACCAATGGCAACCGCGCGTTCGTTTTGACGCTTCAGGCACGCGAACAGCACATCCGCCGACAGAAAGCAACGTCGAACATCTGCTCCAACGAGAGCCTGATGGCGTTGTATGTGACAATCTACATGTCGGTAATGGGCAAGCAGGGACTGAAGGAGGCGGCGCAACTCTCGTATGCAGGGGCGCACTACCTCTGCGACGAACTCATGAAGACAGGCCGCTTCCGGCTGTCTTTCGACCGTCCGTTCTTCAACGAGTTCTGCGTGAAATACGACGGCGACGTGGACGCTTTGCGGCAAAAACTTGCAGACAACGGCATACTCGGAGGTGTCAAGACGGCACAGGACGAAATAATGTTCGCCGTGACCGAGAAGCGCACCAAGGACGAAATCGACCGTCTTGTAGAGCTGTGCAAGTGATAAAAGACAAGGTTACAAACCCTTAACCGTAAGAAGATGAACAACAAACTGTATGGCAAACTGATATTCGAGCTATCTCACGAGGGGCGCAGGGCTTGCTCTTTGCCTGAAAACACATACGGCGGCTACGAGCTGCCGGCGGACATGAGGCGCAAGGAAGACGCAGACCTGCCCGAATGCGACGAGCTTACCGTAGTGCGCCACTACACCAACATGAGCGGCAACAACTTCGGAGTGGACAACGGCTTCTACCCTCTTGGCAGCTGCACGATGAAGTACAACCCCTACATCGACGAGGAAATGGCCGCAAGGAAGGAGTTTACTGAAGTACATCCGGCGCAGCCCACGGACACCTGCCAGGGCGCGCTGGCCGTCTACTACAACCTGCAAAGGTCGCTGTCGGCCATCACCGGCCTGGCCGAGTTCACCCTCAACCCCTTTGCCGGGGCGCACGGCGAGCTGACGGGACTGATGGTCATCCGCGCCTACCACGAGAGCCGCGGCGACATGAAGAGGACGAAGGTCATCGTGCCCGACTCCGCCCATGGCACAAACCCAGCCTCGGCTGCGGTCTGCGGACTTGAGGTGGTCGAGGTGAAGAGCACCGCCGACGGCACGGTTGACATCGAGCACCTGCGCGGACTGCTCGACGACACCGTGGCAGCGATGATGATGACCAATCCCAACACGCTCGGACTGTTCGAGCCGGGCATACCAGAGATAGCCGAAATGGTGCACAAGTGCGGCGCACTGATGTACTACGACGGGGCAAACCTCAACCCCATGCTCGGCGTATGCCGCCCGGGCGACATGGGCTTCGACGTGATGCACATCAACCTGCACAAGACCTTCTCCACCCCTCACGGCGGAGGCGGCCCGGGAAGCGGCCCTGTCGGCGTAAGGAGCGGACTGGAACAATTCCTGCCCAAGCCACGAGTGGTGAAAAACGGGGACAAATATGACGTTGAGACAGGCGGCGAAGGCGACATCAGCGTGGGCGCGTTCCTCGGCAACTTCTGCGTTGACGTGAAGGCATACACCTACATCCTGACGCTCGGAAGGGAGAACCTGAAGATGGTAGGGCCGCTCGCAACGCTCAACGCCAACTACATAAAGGAGTGTCTGAAGGACGTGTACGAACTGCCCATCAAGGGCTTGTGCAAGCACGAGTTCGTGTTCGACGGCCTGCGCGACAAGAGTACAGGCGTAACCACAATGGACGTAGCAAAGCGCCTGCTCGACTTCGGCTACCACGCCCCGACCATCTACTTCCCCCTACTCTTCCACGAAGCAATGATGCTCGAGCCGACCGAGAACGAGAGCAAGGAAACCATCGACGGCTTCATAAGCGTGATGCGTGAAATAGCAAGGGAAGCGAAGGACGAACCTGACACCGTGAAAAGCGCACCGCACAACGCCCCGATAGGGCGCGTTGACGACGTTTTGGCGGCAAAGAACCCTGTCCTGAAATACACATAAGCCGCAAAACAATGAAGACAGACTTGATAATCATAGGCGCAGGACCGGGCGGCTACCACACGGCGGCATACGCCGCACGCCACGGGCTGACCGTAACGATAGTGGAAAAGGCCGACGTCGGCGGCACATGCCTCAACCAAGGGTGCATCCCCACGAAAGCGCTCTGCCACGACGCGGAGGCCATTGAAGCTGCCAAAAGGGTGTGCGGAGACGGCGTACAGGTTGACTTCGCAAGGATTTCGGAGCGCAAACGCAATGTTGTTGACAAGCTGCGCGGCGATGTCGAGACGCTCATGGCGCAGCCGGGCATAACCCTCGTGCGCGCAGACGGCGTACTGACAAGTGCCAATACGGTGTCGGCTGGCGGCGAGGAATACACCGCCGACAACATCATCATAGCCACCGGGTCACGTCCGAAGCTGCCTCCAATTGAAGGCATCGGCCTGCCCGGCGTGCTCGACTCTACCGGACTGCTCGCCATTGACACCCTGCCCAGGCGGCTCTGCATCATCGGCGCAGGCGTAATAGGTCTCGAGTTCGCCTCGGTGTTCAGAAGTTTCGGCTGCGAAGTCAGCGTCATAGAGTACATGAAAGAGTGCCTGCCGCCATACGATGCCGACATATCGCGCCGCGTGCGCAAGGCCATGGAGAAGCGCGGAGTGAAGTTCACGATGCAGGCTGGAGTGACCGGCATCAGCGAGACCGACGACGGTTTGCAGGTGGACTACACATGCAAGGGCAAGCCGGGCACAATCGTCGCCGACACGGTGCTCGTTGCCACTGGGCGCGCGGCCAACATAGAGGGCATCGGATTAGAAACTTTAGGTATAAAGACAGAGCGCGGCTGCATCGCCGTTGACGACAACATGCAGACCAACGTCGGCGGCATTTACGCCATAGGCGATGTCAACGGCCGCTGCATGCTCGCCCATGCGGCCATAATGCAGGGCATGCGCTGCGTCAACCACATACTCGGCCACGCCGACAACATCCGTCTCGACATCATGCCTTCGGCGGTATTCACCAACCCGGAGGCTGCCGCCGTGGGACTGACCGAAAGCCAATGCAAGGACGCGGGCATGGAATACACCGTGCGCAAGACGCCTTACCGCGCAAACGGACGAGCCGTAGCCGACGAAGCCGACGGCGGACTGCTAAAGCTGCTCACCGACGGCGACGGCAGGCTCATCGGCTGCCACGCATGCGGACAGCACGCCGCCGACATGGTGCAGGAGGCCACCGCACTAATGAACATGGGCTGCACCGTCGGCCTGTTGAACGAAATCACGCACATACACCCCACCATCGCCGAGCTGCTTATGGGCTGACGGGAATGTAGGCGAATATCAGACAAAACGCCAAAAGCCGGTTCATCCGCAGTTTGTTTGGATGGAATATTAAGCATGTTAACGAATACACTTTGCTATAATCCAGGCAGTCGGTATCCGTCATTCCGCGCTCCGACGCGGAATCCAGTGTATGCAGCCAATATTGTTCAAAGCCCTGGATGTTTTCTGGATTCCGCGTCGGAGCGCGGAATGACGGATACCAACTGCCTGGATTAAAGTATGATGAGTCTGTTAATGGTAGGGACAAAATAACGTATAGATACTTTTACGCAATCCAAACAAACTGCGGATGAACCCCAAAGGCCACCTTTCGTGTTGCGAAAGGTGGCCTTTTACATTACAATATGCCGTCTTTCGCAAGCCAAAAGACGGCCTTTCATAACGCATTGAGCACCAAGACATTATGCAACTGATATAAACACATAGTAAAACCATCTACCAAACGCTGCCCGAGAAAGCTGTCCGACTGTATCGCAACGAGGCATGAAAATATCAGTTTTACAAAATAAACGCCGCTTTACTTGCCATTTTAACAATTATATACTATCTTTGTAGGCAAATTGCCGCGCATTGCACAATGCGTTACGGCACATACATGAACTATAAAACAGTCAGAAAAATGAAAAGCGACCCTAAGGACTGTCTCTACTGCCAGAACAACGAGACACAGCACAACCTGATGCTCGAAGTGGCGAAACTAAGCGTTTCGCGCCTGTTCATATTCAAGGAACAGACATACCGGGGGCGTTGCCTCGTGGCCTACGACGGTCATGTGGACGACCTCAACCTGCTCTCCGACGATGAGCGCAACGCCTTCATGGCCGACGTTGCACGCACTACGCGCGCCATGCAAAAGGTGTTCAACCCCGACAAAATCAACTACGGAGCTTACTCCGACACCCTGTCGCACCTGCATTTCCACCTCGTGCCCAAGTATGTGGGCGGCCCCGACTTCGGCGGAGTGTTCCGCATGAATCCGCAGGAGGTGTACCTCACCGACGAGGAGTATGCCGACATGGCCGAGAAACTGAAGAAGGAACTATAAAACCAAACACCCACCCCACCCCTTCCAAAGGGAGGGAGCTTGGAATGCCTTGCCTATTTCAATAGGCGTACATAAGCTACCTACTCTTGGAAGAGTTGTGATGGGTGTCAACATTTTTATCATGCGAATAGACATCATCACCGTATTGCCCGAAATGCTTGAGGGCTTTGTGCACGAATCAATACTTGCGCGCGCCCAGAAGAAAGGTCTTGCGGAAATCCACTTGCACAACCTGCGCGACTACTCCACGGACAAGTGGCGGCGCGTAGACGACTATCCATACGGCGGCTTCGCCGGCATGGTGATGCAGTGCGAGCCGATTGACCGCGCCATAAGTGCGCTGAAGGCCGAAAGGGTATACGACGAGGTAATCTTCACATCGCCCGACGGCGAGCAGTTTGACCAGCACATGGCCAACGACCTGTCGCTGAAAGGCAACCTAATCATACTCTGCGGCCACTACAAGGGCATAGACCAGCGCGTGCGCGACCACCTGATAACGCGCGAAATAAGCATAGGCGACTACGTGCTGACGGGCGGCGAACTGGCCGCCGCCGTAATGGCCGACGCCATTGTGAGGCTCGTGCCGGGCGTAATCAGCGACGAGCAGAGCGCCCTGTCCGACTGCTTCCAGGACGACATGCTCTCCGCTCCCATCTATACGCGCCCTGCCGAGTATAAGGGTTGGCGCGTGCCTGACATCCTGCTTAGCGGAAACGAGGCGAAAATAAAGGACTGGGAAATAGAGCAGAGCTATGAGCGCACCAAGCGCCTGCGCCCCGACCTGCTGAAATGAAAGATAAAAAAGTAAAAAGGTAAAAGGGTGAAAAAGTAAAAAGACAGAACAATATTAACCAATAAAAACACATATGAACATGGAAGGAATAAAGAAACTGCCCTCAATGGGCTTCGGCGAGTCGGTAAAATCAGTGCTTACCAACCTGACAAACTTCAAAGGACGCGCACGCCGCAGCGAGCTGTGGTGGTATTGGGTGGCGTATGCCGTCGTGGCAATCATTGCCGGACTGGCACTAACCGGCTTCCCATTAATCTTGACTATCATCAGCCTCTTGCTTCAACTTTCGTTATGGGCCGTCACCGTGCGCCGCCTGCACGACCGCGGACACAGCGGATGGTGGGTAACGGCGGCCATACTGATAGGTGTGTTCGCCAACATCTATATTGCAGGAAGCGGATATTATGAAATTATGTCGTCGGTAAACCCTGACATAGAAGAAGCAACAAAAGTGCTAAGCAGTCCTGTTTTCGCATTGACCGGACTGGCTTCGCTCATAGTGAACATCTGCATCTTTGTATTCTGCGTACGTGACGGCAAGCCTGAAACAAACAAATACGGCCCGTCGCCGAAGTACATCCCGATGGACGAATACATAGAGAAAGTGACCGGCGAGCAGGCATAATGCGCCCTGCCCTACAGGCGTTACATAACGCTAAAGTCCGCATTTCACCGTGTGAAATGCGGACTTTCTGCTAATTATAACGTCGAGTTCGGTATATGGATAGTGTTAAAATAATCTCATTTAAAGTAGTCAGTTGGTAACTGTCATTCCGCGCTCCGACGCGGAATCCAGTGTAAACAATCTGTTCTTTCTATGTCATTTGTACTGGATTCCGCGTCGGAGCGCGGAATGACAGTTACCAACTGACCGATTGAAACATGATTACAACCTAACGTTCTTATCCAGAACTCAGGTTATTATAAGTACAAGTAAACACACTCAAAGATACAGCATCCCGTCACGGCAACATATCTTCTCTTCCGCCATAAGGTACTCCACGGCCTCCTTGCACACGTCCTTGTCGGCCTTGCATCGGGCAAGTTCGGCCACACTGTGCGGCTTTCCGTCAGCCAAGAGGTTCAATATTTCCTGCTGTGCGGCGGCGAGCGCGTCCTTGCCGGTAGCCTTTCCGCCATGCGCACGGCACACGTCGCACTGGCCACAGTCCGTAGACCTTTCCTCTCCAAAGTACCGCAGAAGCTGGCGGCTGCGGCAAATGTCGTCGTTCTCGGCGTATGCTATCATCGCGTTTATGCGCTCCTCATACTCCGCCTTGCGGTCGTCGTACACCTCATGAGGAAACACCAGCCGCTCCATCTCTTCCCTACGCTGGGTGTAACGTATGTGAGGGATTTTCTTACGGGGTATGAAATGCAGGATGCGCCGCTCGCTCAAGTCCTTCAATATGGCGTAAACCGCTTCGCGCTCCAAGCCCGTCTGCATGGCAATAAGGCTCTCGTCGATATAGCAGTAGTCGGTGAACAGGCCACCGTAGTTCCTCAACAAAGCCGTTACCACGTTGCTTTCATTCTCCACAAGGCTGTCAAGCCGGTACAAATCCTCACGCCCCAGCAGCATCCTTAGCTGCGCCATGTTGTCGCGCTCGTCCTCATACTCTATGTAACCGGCTCTCGACAATATTGCCAAGGCCGAATTTACCTGTACGGGGAAATGCTTGAAATACATGCAGAACTTGTCTATATTGAACTCGAAACGGCATCCTCCGCCGCTGCCAATGCCTATTTGGTAGAAGTAAGCAAGGTGCTCGTACACCGTGCGTATGAAGTCTTTGTCAGGAAAAGTGTCGCTTATGCGCCGTTTAAGCTTCGCCCCGTCGTTGCCGTCATACAGCAAAACGGCGTATGAACGGCCGCCGTCGCGCCCGGCACGGCCAGCCTCCTGAAAGTAAGCCTCTATGGAGTCGGGACTGTCTACATGCACTACGAGCCTTACGTCAGGCTTGTCTATGCCCATGCCGAAGGCGTTTGTAGCCACCATAACCCTCACTTTGTCGGCCTGCCACTGCTTCTGCCGCTCGTCCCTTACAGCGTCTTCAAGTCCGGCATTATAGAAAGTGGCGCTTATGCCGTTGTCGTTGAGCATCTTGGCTACTTCCTTCGTGCGCTTCCTGCTCCGTGCATAAACGATGGCCGAGCCGTCAACGCGGTTAAGAAGGCGCACAGTGTCGTTATCCTTGTCGCTGGTTTTACGCACAATATAGGCAAGGTTCTTGCGCTCAAAGCTCATCCTGTAGACGTTCTTCTGCTTGAAGCCAAGCTGCTCCTGGATGTCGTCCACCACGCGCGGTGTGGCCGTCGCCGTAAGCGCAAGTATCGGAATGTCGGGCTTTATGCGGCGTATGTCGCTGATTTTAAGGTACGACGGACGAAAGTCATACCCCCATTGGCTGATGCAGTGAGCCTCGTCTACGGTGACAAAGCTCACCTTCATGTGGCTGAATTTCTTTAAAAAAAGCTCGGATGACAGTCTTTCGGGCGATACATACAATATTTTCACGCCCCCGAAGATGGCGTTTTCAAGCGTGGTTATCACGTCGGCGTGCATCATTCCAGAATAAACCGCCGCCGCCTTGACACCTTTCCGGCGCAGATGCTGCACCTGGTCTTTCATCAAAGCAATCAGAGGCGTTATGACAAGACATACGCCCGGCATGGACAAAGCCGGCACTTGGAACGTCAATGACTTGCCTCCGCCCGTAGGCATGAGGCCAAGCGTATCGCGCCCGGAACAGATGCTGTCGATTATTTCGCGCTGAATGCCGCGGAAATCGTCAAATCCCCAATATTCACGGAGTATCTGTTGATACTTGTCCATACATGTAAATAAATTAAAAGTGAAAAGTGAAAAGTGAAAAATCCATCACTTTCAAGTATGGTTTTGCATGTGGATTTCTCACTTTTCACTTTTAATTTTTCACTCCTCCGACGGTCTTATATCTTCTATCTGAAGCTGGATGCCGTTGTGTTTGAACACGTTGTCCTCAATGGTATATGCTATGTCAAAGCTCCGTTTGGACTTTATGTAACGGGCGGAACCGCTCTGTCCGAAGGCGATGCCGTTCATCACGTTGTTCGATTTGGAGTCTACAAGCTCCAGCTTTATGTGCTCCTGCTCCCTGCCTACCACCTTGCTCGTGCCGAAATCATAAACATCTGTCGTGCAGAACAGCGGCTTTTGGTTCATCGGACCAAACGGACCGAACTTCCTTATGTCGGCGTGCAGCTTGCGTGTGATGTCCTTAAAGTCAATCACCGCATCTATATTGAGCGTCGCTTCAGTCTGTTCAGGCTGTATATGCTCGTCAACATACTTTTGGAAACGCCGCCTGAACTCGGGCACATCGTCCCATTTCAGCGTCAGTCCGGCGGCATACGTATGGCCTCCGAAGTTAATCAGCATGTCACGGCAGCTCTTGATTGCCGAGTAAACATCGAAGCCCGTCACGCTCCGTGCCGACCCCGTGGCAAGGTCATTGTCGCGTGTCAGCACGATGGTCGGCCTGAAATAAATCTCCGTAAGGCGTGAGGCCACGATGCCGATGACGCCCTTTTTCCAGTTCTCGTCATACAACACGATGCTTGAATGGCGCTTTTGGCTCTCAATCCTCGATATTATCTGGTTGGCCTCATCGGTCATCTGCTTGTCTATGTCCTTGCGTTGCTCGTTGTATTCGTTGATGTGTTTGGCAGCCTCAAGCGCATGGCTGAAATCCTTTTCAACAAGCAAGTCGACGCTTTCGCGCCCGTTCTCCATCCTGCCCGACGCATTTATGCGCGGCCCTATTTTGAAAACGATGTCGCTCATCGACAGAGTACGTCCGCTAAGTCCGCAAATGTCGATGATAGCCTTAAGCCCTATGCTGGGGTTTTGGTTGAGCTGCTTTAGGCCATGATAAGCCAATATACGGTTCTCCTCGACAACGGGCACGATGTCGGCGGCGATACTTACCGCGCAGAAATCAAGCAAAGGGATAAGCCGCGAGAAAGGTATGCCGTTGTTCTTTGCAAACGCCTGCATGAACTTAAAGCCCACACCGCAACCGCAAAGGTGCTTGAACGGATAAGGGTCGTCCTCACGTTTTGGGTTAAGAATAGCCACAGCGTCGGGCATTGCCTCGTCAGGGACATGGTGGTCGCAGATGATGAAGTCTATGCCAAGGCTCTTGGCGTATGCGACTTCTTCCATAGCCTTGATTCCGCAATCAAGGATGATGATGAGCTTCACACCAGTCTGCCTCGCATATTCTATCCCCTTGTAGCTTACGCCGTAGCCTTCGTCGTAACGGTCGGGAATGTAATAGTCGATGTTTGAATAGAATTGTTGCAGAAACTTGTAGACAAGCGCAACGGCAGTGCACCCGTCCACATCATAATCGCCGTACACCATGATGCGCTCCTTGCGGCCCATCGCGTCGTTGAGCCTGTCCACAGCCACGTCCATATCCTTCATCAGGAATGGGTTTATGAGGTCGTTCAGCTGCGGACGGAAGAAGCGTTTGGCGGCCGATTCCGTCGTAATGCCACGCCGGATTAGTATTCCGGCGAGTATGGGGCTTATCCCCACCTTCGCGCCAAGTTCTTCAGCCGCCTGCGTTTGTTCTGATGTCGGTTCCTCGTAATTCCATTTGAAATGCATTATATTGTTCTTTTATTTTTCCATCCGTAGGGCACTTGCACAAAGGGTTAACATTGCAAAGAGCCCGGCCCGTAACCGTCCGTAAACCATACAGGTACAACCTGCCTTGCGGTTAAGAGCGTGTAAAGTTACAAAGAAAAAACAATAAAACGGCGTTTTCCAATGGAAAAGTTCAGAAAATAGGTTTGTGCCACGGCCAACCCATTACCGGCAAACAAAACAAAAGAAGGCATCCCCACCATGCCTGCACGCCGTGCAGACTCTGGGAGGATGCCTTCAATACCTTAATTATATGTTACAAGTCAAATATCAGATGCCCAGTTTCTTGCGGATATCCTTCGGAATGGCATTCTTGTTGACCATGATGTTCATCGTCTTGTAAGCCACGTAGTTCTTAGACATGTACCAGATGCCCTTGTAGTCGCCGTGATAGCCCCAAGAGTTCTTGACCATGTAGTATTCGCGGCCGTTCTTGTCCTTGGCTATTCCGTAAAGGTGCATGCCGTGGTCGTCGGTAGTCTCCCAGCTGTCGAATGCGTCCTGCCTCATCTGCTGGGTAGGAGTGATTTCGGGAGCGTCAACGCCGAGCGAGTCGAGCTTGCTGCGCTTCTCCGATGCAGACAGGTTGAACCAGCGGTCGGCGTCGGTGCCTGCCATGCTGCGCGCCTTCTTCACGTCGTAAGCCAGGCCGAGACCTGTACGTGTGAAGCCATCCTCTGTAACGTCGCCACCCCATGCTACGGTGTAGCCTTCGTTTACAGCATTGTCGATGATAGCCATCAGTTCGTCCATGGGAACGTTGTATGACAGCGCCCAACGCCAGTTGTCCTGTATTTCGAGGGCGAACTGCGTATAGAACGGATGGTGCGTGTAGCTGGTTATTGACACGTAGTCGTCAAGGTTGATGCCGAGGCTCTGCGCAAATGTCTTCGGCGTATATTCCTTTCCTTCATACACAAACTTCTCGGGGCACTTGCCGAGGTAAGCGTCGAGAATGCCCTGAAGGCCAACGCGCCACTGCTTTGATATTTTCTTGGCGTTGGTCTTTGCGATGGCGTCGACATACGGTTCCATAACGGCAAAGAACTCGCCGAAGTTGGCAAGCGAGTCGCCCGTAAGCGTACCGGGAGCCGGCATGGCCTCCTCGGGGCAGATGCCGTAGTTCTGCATGATGGTTACAACGTCCTCGAAGCTGCCGCCCTGTGAGAACTGGCTGTCGCCGTGCATCCTCACCTTCACGATGGCGCGGTCCATGTAGTCTTTGTTTGCGATGAACATCTCGCACAGGTTGTAGGTCTTGCCCGTGGCTTTCAGTATTTCGCTCTCAAGGAAGCTGAGCGTGGAATAAGCCCAGCATGTACCGCTGCGGTTCTGGTCCTTGATGCTCGTGATGGGGTTTTCCTTCACCGTTGTGAACACAGGAACGTTCTTCTTCGCCTCTTTCTTGTCTTGCGCATAAGCTCCGGCAACGAAGCAGGCCAAGAGGCACATTGTAAGTAACTTTTTCATCTTGTCTCTTTTTTATTGGTTTGAATTATTGTTTGCCATAAACTCCTCGACATCCTTCGGATGGTAGGGTATGCGCTCCTCGCCGAGGAAGCGGCAGCCCGTAGCCGTTATGAGCACGTCGTCTTCTATGCGTATGCCGCCGAAGTCGCGGTAAGCGTCGAGCGCGGCGTAGTTGATGAAGCCGGTGTGCAGCCCCTTGGCCTTCCACTCGTCAATCAGGGCGGGTATGAAATATATTCCCGGCTCGTCGGTGACTACAAATCCTTCCTCAAGGCGGCGTCCCATGCGCAGCGCGTTGGTGCCGAACTGCGTGGAGGGGCGCGTCTCCTCGTCGTAGCCTACGTTGACCTGGCCCAGTCCTTCCATGTCGTGCACGTCCATGCCCATCATGTGTCCCAGTCCGTGTGGCAGGAAGAGGGCGTGCGCTCCGGCGGCCACGGCCTCGTCAACGTCGCCCGTCATCAGGCCGAGTTCTTTCAGGCGGCTTGCCATCAGGCGGCACACTCCAAGGTGTACGTCCATCCACCTTACGCCGGGACGCGCCACTTCGAGCGCGTAGTCGTGGCAGGCTTCAACTATGGAATAAATGTCGAGCTGCTTCTGCGTGAACTTTCCGCTGACGGGATACGTGCGCGTGTTGTCAGAGCAGTAGCCGTTGCGGTTCTCCGCGCCGGCGTCACAGAGCACCAGGCGGCCGCCCTCAAGCTCGTTCCACGACGGGCAGCCGTGCATGATTTCGCCGTGCTGGGTGAAGATGGTGGCGAAGCTCACCATCGCGCCATACGAGTTGGCCGTGCCGTCCACCTGTCCGCCGATGTACTTCTCGGTCAGTCCGGGCCGCGTAAGGCGCATGGCGGTGGTGTGCATCTTGTAGCCTATGGCGCAGGCGTCCTCTATTTCGGCTATCTCCTGCGGCTCTTTGGTAGAGCGCATCTTCACCACCGCGCGTATGAGCGGCATCGAGGCCGACTCCTTCTGCTGGTTGGGATGTATGCCGAGCAGGTCGAAGAGCTGCAGCTTCGTGTCGTACCTGTAAGGCGGCAGGAAGTGTATTTGCCTGTGCAGGCGCAACGCCTCGTTGCAGATGGCCTGCAACTGACGCATCGGAGCGGTGTGTACCACGCCCGTGGAGGCGGCCATGTCGGCCACGCTGTCAACCGAACCGAACCACACGATGTCGTCTATGTCGATGTCGTTGCCCACGAGCGTCTCCTCGTCGGCGTCAACGTCGATTACGCCCACCAGTCCGTCGCGGTTAAGCCCGAAATAATACAGGAACGACGAGTCCTGCCTGAACGGCGAATAGGCGTTGGCCGGATAGTTGGCCGGCGAGTCGTTGTTGCCGAACAGCAGGATGACACCACCCCCTACGAGCCTCTTCAGCTCGGCGCGGCGGCGTATGTAAGTATCTTTACTGAACATGGTTACAATTTGATATAAGGTTGTTTTGCCTGCAAAGATAGGGATTTTTACGATTAAAAGAACACTTTTCACCGTGTTTTTTATCTGTTTTTCATCAAGACTGACACAGGCACGCCATTACAGGCTCGCCGCAACGGACGGCAGGCCGTACACGCCGCAGCCACAAGCAAACGCCGTGCCCATTATGTTTCATTAACAGTACGGTTGTCACTGGTTAACACTTCACGACCAGATGATATGGAAACAATCTGTTAACGGCGTTAACATACTGCGGTGCGAATGGCCTTCGTCCGTGGAGCCAACAGCCGCCATTCACGCCGCAGGCCGCCAAAGCCATTCCCAAAGACAGTCTTTGACAACGCCGAAGACGGCCTTTGACAAGTTGAAAGACCGTCTTTTGCATGCCCGAAAACCACCTTTTGCACGGCATTTCATGGCTTACAAAACGGACATAGGCCGTAACACGCTGGCTGGCAAGCACTTATAAAACGCCTCGTTTTTGCGTATTCCGAACCTCGGTCAAAACTTTTCGCAGCGACGGCCTCCACAAAATCCACGCGTTAACATTACGTGGCGCATTTTTGTTAACAAGCCGTAAAATCAGCAGGTATCTCCTATAGTTCAGGCAACAAGTTTCCACCACAACGGCAAAAATGCACACTCTGCCACGGTGTGCGCATTTTTAAGGGTTGCAGTTTTAAAATATTTTAAATACAAAGAGCGTTACAACCTTTTTTGTCATTTAATGACTATATTTGCAGGGATAATAATGCAGGATGATAACAAGTAAATGCCGGTTTGCGGACGTTCTGCTTACATTTTGTTTAATATACATAAATATAATATGTTTGAAAATCTAAGCGACAGGCTTGAACGCTCTTTTAAAATACTCAAGGGCGAGGGTAAAATCACCGAAATCAACGTAGCCGAAACCTTGAAGGACGTAAGGCGCGCCCTATTGGACGCCGACGTGAACTACAAAGTGGCGAAGACGTTTACCGACACGGTGAAGCAGAAAGCCCTCGGAATGAACGTGCTCACGGCTGTGAAGCCGGGGCAGATGATGGTGAAGCTCGTGCACGACGAGCTGGCCGAACTGATGGGAGGCGAAAGCGTGGGGCTGAAGCTCGAAGGCAAGCCGGCCATCATACTCATGTCAGGTCTGCAAGGCTCGGGTAAGACCACCTTCAGCGGCAAACTGGCAAACATGCTGAAGAACAAGCAGAGGAAGAACCCGCTGCTCGTGGCGTGCGACGTTTACCGCCCCGCGGCCATAGAACAGCTTAAGGTTGTCGGCGAACAAATCGGCATACCCGTCTACTCCGAGCCTGAAAGCAAGGACGTTGTAGCCATAGCGCAGAACGCCATCAAGGAGGCGAAGGCCAAGGGCTACGACGTGGTAATCATCGATACGGCGGGCCGACTGGCCGTAGACGAGGAGATGATGGACGAAATCGAGACGCTGAAGAACTCGGTAAACCCCGACGAGACGCTGTTCGTGGTTGACTCGATGACGGGTCAGGACGCGGTGAACACGGCCAAGGAGTTCAACGACAGGCTCGACTTCGACGGCGTAGTGCTGACCAAGCTCGACGGCGATACACGCGGCGGTGCGGCCATAAGCATACGCACCGTGGTGACGAAGCCTATCAAGTTCATCGGTACGGGCGAGAAGATGGAGGCCATCGACGCGTTCCACCCCTCGCGCATGGCCGACCGAATACTCGGCATGGGCGACATCGTGAGCCTCGTAGAGCGTGCGCAGGAACAGTTTGACGAGGAAGAGGCGCGCCGACTTCAGAAGAAAATACAGAAAAACAAGTTCGACTTCAACGACTTCCTCAACCAAATCCAGCAAATAAAGAAGATGGGCAACATCAAGGATTTGGCTTCGATGATACCCGGCGTGGGCAAAGCCATCAAGGACATCGACATTGACGACAACGCGTTCAAGGGCATTGAAGCCATCATATTGAGCATGACGCCCAAGGAACGCACCAACCCCGAAATACTGAACACAAGCCGCAAGGCTCGCATAGCCAAAGGTTCGGGCACCAACTTGCAGGACGTAAACCGCCTGCTCAAGCAGTTCGACCAGACCCGCAAGATGATGAAGATGGTCACAGGGTCGAAGATGAGCCAGATGATGGGCGCGATGAAGGGAATGAGGAGGATGTAACACCCACCCCAAGCACAGCCCACACCCACCCCAACCCTCCCCAACCCTCCCCAAGGGAGGGAGCTTGGAATGACTTGCCAAACGGCACTTATATTTATTATGAATTGTGAATTATGAATTATGAATTAATAGACGGCAAGGCCACAGCCGCCAAAATAAAGGAAGAAATAGCCGAAGAGGTGAAGCAAATAGTGGCCGCAGGCGGCAAACGCCCCCACCTTGCGGCAATCCTCGTAGGCCACGACGGCGGCAGCGAGACTTACGTTAAGAACAAGGTTATAGCCTGCGAGACGTGCGGCTTCAAGAGCACTCTTATCCGTTTTGAGGACGATGTGACCGAAGACGAACTGCTTGCAAAGGTAAAGGAGCTGAACGAAGACCCCGACATTGACGGCTACATAGTGCAGCTGCCCCTGCCGAAGCACATCGACGAGCAGAAAATCATAATGGCTATAGACTACCGCAAGGACGTTGACGGCTTCCATCCGGTCAACGTAGGCCGCATGGCCATCGGCCTGCCGTGCTTCATTTCGGCAACACCGCTCGGCATACTCACCCTCCTACGCCGCTACGGCATAGAGACATCGGGCAAGAAGTGCGTAATACTCGGCCGCAGCAACATCGTGGGCAAGCCGATGGCGCAGCTCATGATGCAGAAGCAGTACGGCGACTCTACCGTCACGGTGTGCCACAGTCACTCGGCAACCCTCAAACAGGAATGCCGTGAAGCAGACATAATCATCGCCGCAATAGGCCGTCCCGACTTCGTAACGGCCGACATGGTGAAGGACGGAGCGGTGGTAATCGACGTCGGCACGACGCGCGTTCCCGACGCAAGCAAGAAGAGCGGCTTCCGCCTCAACGGCGATGTGAAGTTCAGCGAGGTAGCCCCCAAGTGCTCGTTCATCACCCCCGTACCGGGCGGCGTAGGGCCTATGACAATCTGCTCGCTTATGAAGAACACCTTGGCGGCAGGCAAAAAGGAATACTACAAGTAATGACAGCCGAAGAGTTTTACAAGCAAGGCAACCGCTACCGCAAGGAAGGCAACTGGCAGGAGGCGCTAAACAGCTACATCAAGGCCATCGAGCTTGACCCTGACAGCCCTGCCGTGGAGGCCAAGAAGATGCTCGACGACATACTTGCATACTACTGCAAGGACATGTACAATCCTTAGAACCATCTATCATTGGACTGGCTGCGGCCTCCAGCCGACAGCCGTCCTGTTAACCTAAAACAAATAAGCTATGGGTAAAATCAGAGGAGCCATTGTGGTAAACACCGACAGGTGCAAGGGCTGCGCCTTGTGCGTGGAGGCTTGCCCGAAGAAAGTTATCGCACTGGCGAAGAAAGTCAACGTCCACGGCTACCCCTATGTGGAAGCCGTTAACCCGGAAGACTGCATCGGATGCGCATCGTGCGCCATCGTGTGTCCTGACGGATGTATCACTGTTTACAAAAAACGAATGGAGGACTAAGAGTTATGGCAGAACAAGAAGTTACTTTATTGAAGGGCAACGAGGCGATAGCCCATGCTGCCATTCGTTGCGGAGCCGATGCGTTTTTCGGATATCCTATCACACCGCAGAGCGAAATCATCGAGACGCTGGCCGAACTGAAGCCTTGGGAAACCACTGGTATGGTGGTGCTTCAGGCCGAGAGCGAGGTTGCGTCAATCAACATGGTGTACGGCGGAGCGGGTGCCGGTAAAAAAGTGTTCACCTCGTCTTCAAGCCCAGGTGTGGCCTTGATGCAGGAAGGCATATCATATATGGCCGGAGCGGAGCTGCCCGGCGTTATCGTCAACGTGCAGCGCGGAGGTCCTGGATTGGGCACAATCCAGCCGTCACAGAGCGACTATTTCCAGGCTACACGCGGCGGAGGCAACGGCGACTACTACGTAATTGTGCTGGCACCGGCTTCCGTTCAGGAGATGGCCGACTTCATGGACTTGGCCTTCGAGCTTGCATTCAAATACCGCACACCGGCGATGCTGCTTAGCGACGGCGTCATCGGACAGATGATGGAGCGCGTTGTGCTGCCTCCGTACAAGCCGCGCCGCACCGAGGAGGAAATCAAGAAGGAGTGTCCTTGGGCTACTTTCGGACGCACAAAGGACCGCAAACCCAACATTCTGACGTCTCTTGAGCTGCAGCCCGAGGAGATGGAGAAGCGTAATTTGCACCTGCAAGAGAAGTACAAGACCATCCAAGAGAACGAGGTAAGGTATGAGACGAAGCACTGCGAAGACGCCGACTACCTGATAGTAGCTTTCGGAAGCGCTGCCCGAATATCGGAGAAAGCCATCGAGCTGGCACGCAAGGAGGGTATAAAGGTAGGACTGCTGCGCCCCATTACGTTGTGGCCGTTCCCGACAAAAGAAGTTGCCGCAATGGCCGAAGGCAAGAAGGGAGTGCTCTCCGTGGAAATAAACGCAGGCCAAATGGTCGAGGACATACGCCTTGCCGTGAACGGACGTGTGCCCGTTGAGCACTTCGGACGACTGGGAGGCATCGTGCCCGAGCCTGACGAAATAGTAAAGGCACTGAAGGAAAAGTTTTGAACAGCACTTAAATCGTCAATAACATGAACACAGATATAATATCTCCGGAGAACTTGGTCTACAAGAAACCGGAACTGATGAACGACGTCCAGATGCACTATTGCCCGGGATGTTCGCACGGTGTGGTACACAAGCTGGTGGCTGAAGTAATCGAGGAAATGGGCATGGAGGACAAGGCCGTGGGCGTTTCGCCCGTAGGATGCGCCGTGTTCGCCTACCGTTACCTTGACATTGACTGGCAGGAGGCCGCCCACGGACGCGCACCAGCCGTAGCTACGGCCATCAAGCGCTGCTGGCCCGACCGCCTCGTATTCACCTACCAGGGCGACGGCGACCTGGCCTGCATCGGCACATGCGAGACCATACACGCGCTTAACCGCGGCGAGAACATCGTCATCATATTCATCAACAACGCCATCTACGGCATGACCGGCGGACAGATGGCGCCGACGACGCTCATCGGACAGAAGACATCCACCTGCCCTTATGGACGTGACCCTCACCTGCACGGCTACCCGTTGAAAATCACCGAGATGGCGGCAATGCTCGAAGGCACATGCTACGTGACACGACAGAGCGTCGAAAGCGTGGCATCCATACGCGCGGCGAAGAAGGCTTTGCGCAAGGCGTTCGAGGCTTCTATGGCAGGCAAAGGCTCAAGCCTGGTAGAGTTCGTCAGCACCTGCAACAGCGGATGGAAGCTGTCACCCGTCAAGGCCAACGAATGGATGAAGGAAAACATGTTCAAGTTCTATCCGAAAGGCGACCTCAAGGACACCACGGGAGAGTGAAGAGTGAAGAATTAAGAGTGAAGAATTAAAGGGGATGTATGCTGGATATGGTATTATCAACCTGAAAATCCCAATCCTCCCACATCTCCCGGTTCTCCCATTAAAAACAAAACCACTATGAAAACAGAAATAATAATAGCAGGCTTCGGCGGCCAAGGCGTGCTCTCAATGGGCAAAATCCTGGCCTATTCGGGACTCATGGAAGGCAAGGAAGTCACATGGATGCCGGCTTACGGCCCCGAGCAGCGCGGCGGAACGGCCAACGTGACCGTCATCGTGAGCGACGAGCGCATATCGTCGCCCATCCTAAGCAAGTACGACATAGCCATAGTGCTCAACCAACCGTCGCTTGACAAGTTCGAGCCGAAGGTAAAAGAGGGCGGCATCCTTATCTACGACGGCTACGGAATAATAAATCCGCCCACGCGAAAGGACATTACCGTCTACCGCATCGACGCCATGGACAAGGCCGCGGAGCTTAAAAACTCAAAAGTGTTCAACATGATTGTACTCGGCGGACTGCTCAACGTATGCCCCGTAGTGAGCGACGGCGGCGTGGAGAAAGCTCTCTACAAGACCCTGCCGGAGCGTCACCACGGCCTCATTCCGCTTAACATGGAAGCAATAAAGGCCGGTCGTGACATCATCGAGAAGCAATAAGCATATTCCCTAAAACGGGTTGAATACATACCAAACGCCTCCGTCAGCAATGCTGACGGAGGCGTTTTATTGGTTCATCCGCAAACTTTTTGGATAGAAATATATACCAAATCCCATCCCCGAAGGGGTAAAACCGCTTCGCGGAAATTAACAATTAACAATGAAAAATTAAACCTCCATGTCGGCATCCACCGCAAACATGCCGTCCCCGAAAGGGGCGAACTATGCTTAACCGCATGCGTAGTGACCGAAGGGAACGGAACTTGCGGTAAACCGAAACCACCCCGACCGTCCCCGAAGGGGGGCGAACAGCAGGCAGCGATTCGCCCTCTTCGAGGACGATGTTATCAGTTACATATATACCGCAAGTTCCGCTTCGCTCCACATGCGGTTAAGCATAGTTGGACGTCTTCGACGCCCTGCTGCGCTTTGTTGTCATCCAAAAGGTTTGCGGATGAACCATTTTATTTTACATAACATAAGGCATTGACAATCAATACATTACGAATCTTCTTGCGAAAGGCCGTCTTTCATCATGCAAAAGACGGCCTTTCATGCAGTAAAAGGTGGCCTTTCGCATGCCGAAAGACCACCTTTTACAAAACCAAACATCACCACCCTACACTTGAAGGGCTGCATAGTGGCATGTCATTCAGTTATTTCTATAAGGCAACCTTCAGGCCCCGCCACACAGCTTTCATAATATCCGTCGCCCGTTACGCGCGGTCCGTCCATCACAGCATAGCCGTCATGGCGCAGCGTCGCGGTCAAACGGTCTACCGCCTCACGGCCTCCCACGTTGAACGAGACGTGTATATACCCCGTGAACAACGCACACCGTTGACGCTCAACGGTGTCAGGACGCGCCATGAGTTCAAGCCTTGCGCCGTCGCCGAACGACAGGAAATATGTCCGCAAGCCGGTTCTCGGATTATGGTACATGTCGTTTGCCGTCGCTCCAAAGTATTTTACGAAAAACGCCTTGCCCCCTTCAAGGTCTTTTACATACATGGCAATGTGGTCTATTTTCATAACGTTATTGTTTACTTGGTTACACAAAGTCAATCAAACAGCCGTCACGGCATCCATTCCATCACGCCGTTTACCGGATGTTCCGCACGCCATCGCTTGAAGTCGGCCATCGTCCTGACCCCGTCGCGCAGCACGGCCTGATAGTATTCTACGCCCATTACGTGCTCGTTTTCAGGCGTTCCGGCCTTCAGACGGAGTATTGCGAGGCGTGTATCGTCGGTCAATGCAGCCTTCACGCGTTCCGCCATGCGCTCGAAATAGCCGTCGTAGCGCGAGCCTTTGAGTATGTGTATGATGTCTATTTGCCATTCGCCGTCCTGCCCGTCGTCATACCACGCGTGCCATTCGATGCACGCCTCGTCGGTATCAAGCAGGTTGCGGCACTCGATTTTCTTCACCGCCGCATCTTCGGCGAGCCTCGCCATAGCCGCGAAACTGCCCTCTACGGTCAGCGGCGAGGAGTAGACATGCAGGTCGATGTCGCGGTGCGTCATCATAAGTCCCATCGCCAACGAGCCTACCACATGGGCTTCCGCCCCGGCGTCAGCCCATATCTCCATCAGCCTTGACCGCCGCACGATGTCCCACGCACGGCGTTGGCGGCTTTCAGAGAATGCCAGAAGTTCGCTGTCGGTCATAAAAACTGGAAGTTTTTTAATTAAGAATTAAGAACGTGTTGAATTAGATTACAATCCTTTCCGTCCCCCCGTAAGGCACAAGATGCTTGAAGCAGTCTTCCTCCGGGAACAATCCGCCGTATATCCCGGCACAGATGAGCACGCCGCCATGCGCGAACACGGCCACGCGGCGGTACGGCTTTGTCTTCAGCTCGTCAAGGAACGACGACACGCGGGCGAACAAATCAGGGAAACTCTCGCCTCCCGTAGCCGCCAGGTGCATGTAGTCGTCATACCAGCGTTGCAGGTTTTCGTCCTCAATCTCGTCAAAGAGCTTCATCTCCCAGTCGCCCATGTTCATCTCCTTCAGGCGGTCGTCTACCACGGGCGACGGCCATCCGCAGTAAGCCGCGAGCTTACGCGCCCTCGTAAGGGGCGACGAATACACCGCGTCAAACGGCTCTGCGCCGAGCCGCCGCTTGGTCTCCGCGGCCTCGCTCTCGAACGTCGCCGCCACAGGCACGTCGCTCCAGCCGTAGCAAGTGCCCTTGGGCACGCCCACGCTAGTATGCCTTACTAAAACAATCTCCATAACGCGTTATTGTTGAAAAACAGGTATGACATGCAAAGATAGAACGAAAGCTCGGTCAGCAGGAACATCGCGCCGCAGCAGTCGCCAGTATATCCGCGCAGCCTTCGCCATATATAAAGGTACATGAAGTACATAACCAAGCACGGGGCGAAGATGAGCACGTCCCAGCGGAGCATTCCGTCCGTCATGTAAAGCAGCAAGGCGAGCGGCAAGATGCCCTGGATGAAGAGCAGGATGCCGGCCTTCAACGTGATTTTACGGTACACCACGCCCGACTTTGCCTCGTCTTCCGTCCTGGCGTAAGGCATCATCGACACCACCTGCGACGACACCATCTTGCAGAACGGGTCGCCTGCCAGCACGGCCAGCGCGGCCAGCGGCGCAGGCATTGACGACAAGGCAAAGAACAAGAGCAGGCCGTACAGCCCCAGTCCGATTACCCCGTAAGTGCCGATGCGCGAGTCTTTCATGATGTCGAGCGTGCGCCTGCGGTCGCCTCCGCCGCCACCGAAGCCGTCGAAGAAGTCGGCCAGGCCGTCCTCATGCAGCGCCCCGGTGAGCAGCACACGCGCCGCGAGGGCGAGGATTACGGCCACCGAATACGGCAAGACCATGCTTCCGAAGTAAATAACGGCGGCCATCACCGCGCCGGTAAGCCAGCCCGTAAGCGGCCAGAACTCTACAACAGCGCGGTAACTCTCGCGCGGCGGCTCGTGCAGACGCCACAAGGGCAGGCGCGTAAAGAAGATGAACGCCGCCCAGACGGGGTCGTACCATTTAGAAGTATTTAGTGATATGCGCATTCTGAAAGTTGTTCATTTCGTTCAACATCCTCACCGCACTCTCGACAATGGGGTACGCGCAGAGTGCGCCGGTGCCCTCGCCGAGGCGCAGGCCGAGGCTCAACAGGGGCTCTGCACCAAGCATTTCGAGCAGCCTGCGGTGGCCGCTCTCGTCGCCGACATGGCCGAAAACCATGTAGTCTATGGCTTCGGGATGCTTCATTACGGCGGCCAGTGCGCAGGCCGTCATTATGAAGCCGTCCACCAAAACCACCATTCTCAACTCGGCGGCGCGCAGCATCGCGCCCACGGCGGCCACCATCTCGAAGCCTCCGAAGTAGCGTATTATTGTGTCGAAGTCGTCACAGCAGGGCACGGTCTCTATGAAATGCTCAACGGCTTGGGCAAGAACCTCAAACTTATGGTTAACTCCTTCATCGTCAAGCCCTGCCCCCGCGCCCACGCATTCGGCAAGAGGCACGCCGCCTAAAAGGCTCATCCACACGCTCGAAGGCGACGTGTTGGCTATGCCCATCTCGCCTATGCACACTATGTTGCAGCCGTCGGCATGGCACATGTCAACGAACTCCGCGCCTACATCCAACGCCCGGGCGTATTCCTCCACGCTCATGGCCGGGCCATAGAGGAAGTCGCGCGTGCCGCGTGCTATTTTACGGTTGAATATGTCAGGACAAGCTGACAGGTCATAGTCCACGCCCACATCAACAAGATACAGCCTGAAGCCGTGCTGGCGGCAAAACATGTTGACCCCTCCGCCGCCGTTGGCGAAGTTGAGCATCTGCTGCCACGTGATGTCGCGCGGCGACACGCTCACCCCCTCGCGCTCTATGCCGTGGTCGGCGGCGAAGAGCAGGTGGCACGGATGCGCCAGCCTCGGGCTTAGCGTCTGCTGCACAAGGCACAGCTGCATGGCCAGCGTCTCAAGCCTGCCCAGCGAACCTTTGGGCTTGTTGAGGTTGTCTATTTTATCCTGCACGGCCTGGCGCATGTCGTCGCCTACCGGTTTTATGTCAAAAGTCCTCGTTTCCATAATCTCACAATGTATTAACGTTTCGGCGTGACATTTATTTTTTACGGACAAGAGTAAACATCCTTTGTAGGGATGCGTCCTTACACAGATACTCACAATGTATCTGAAACAGCCCTGCCGGCCGCGCCTCCGCCCTTTACGTGCACGGGAATGCCGCACACCATGAGCACCACCTCGTCGGCACGGGCGGCCACATACTGGTTCATCCACCCCTGCAAGTCGGTGAAGCGCCGCTGCACGGCGTTGCCGCTAACCTCTCCGCTGCCTATTTCGTTGGTCACGAAGATGAACGTAGCGTCCTGGCTGACAAACCTGTCAAACTCCTTTTTCATCTCCGCCAACGCCTCGTCAACCGTAGGCTGACGCTCGCCGCCGTCGCGCTCGAAGAAGAAGTTGGTGCACCACAGCGTCACGCAGTCGATGACAGCCACCCTGCCCTCTATGCTGTGGCGGCTCAGCCGCTTCTCCTCCTCAATGTTCTCCCACTGCGGGCCGCGCCTCTGCTTGTGCCGCCTGACGCGCTCCGCGAACTCGTCGTCCCACACATGCGCCGTAGCTATGTACACAGGCGCAGCCGACAGGCTCAACGCCAGCCGCTCGGCATACACGCTCTTGCCCGAACGCTGCCCACCTGTAACAAGTATAATCTTTCTCATCGTAAGGTCAACAGCCGCCTTTCCATTTTTCAAAAAGCGGCCTACATGGGCACAAAGATAATGCAAAATTTCGGTTGAGCGAAATGAAAGCAAAATTGTTTTTGCTTGCATGAGCGTAAGAAATTTATCCAAGTCGAGCGCAATACAAAATAAAAGCTCTTTTCAGTCGCTTTTTATTTTTATTGCCGAAACGCAGCTTATCTTATCTAAATATACGTGAGTTCGGTATAAGAAAACATCCTTTGTAGGGACATAATTCATTATGTCCGCACGTTCTGAAAGAACGTTTTTCATTTGCTGCGCTTGTATAATACGCCTCTTCGCGGCGTGCGGACATAATGAATTATGTCCCTACAAAGGCTATTTCCGCTGCTTGTAAAAAATTACTGTTATACCGAACTCGCGTTAAAGATAATGCAAAATTTCGGTTAAGCGAAATGAAAGCAAAATTGTTTTTGCTTTCATGAGCGTAAGAAATTTATCCAAAATTTCGGTTTTCTCCTACTTATTCATACCTATTTGACATATCAGGCACATCCTTGTCATCCACCCGACAAGCACCGCATAACCGCCAAACGCCAATCGCCTGACAGTCAGCCACTTACCAATATGCCATCTTTTACACTGCAAAACACGGCCTTTCATGCGGTAAAACACGACCTTTTACAACGCAAAAAGCCATCTCTTGGGGTTCAGCCTCCGTGTTTCGGCGTAAGGGCTATAACATACATAGGGCCTCGAAGAGGTCCAACTATGCTTAACCGCATGTGGAGCGAAGCGGAAC
>OGGJ01000403.1_pt1 | contig 45235 bp, 30 predicted proteins | sample 1571071 | NCBI WGS metagenome assembly OGGJ01 (sample SAMEA2581954, study PRJEB24529) | metagenome | biome: Human gut stool | place: China | collected 2011
CGTTTTTGGGCCTCTCCAGATAATCCGCAGGCTTGGGAGACTTTGCATAACTTGGGAGTGGATGTAATCAATACCGATAATCCTGAGGCTTGTACGTTGTATTTTAGAGCTTTGGAGAAGAAATAGTTATTCAGAACTGATTAGAGATAAAAATAGCAGCCGTTTAGGCTGCTATTTTTTTGCGGAATCTGTTTGATCATCGTATGCTAGTCTTCTGTCAATATTATTGATCGGATGGAATCGTAGATTGTGTGCTTCTGCGTCGTCTGGATAGCTGGATGAATTGAAGGGAATTCTGCTTTTGTTATACGAGACAGGCATGTTTGGATAGATAGGCCCGCTCTGCTTCTATATGATGAGATATTCGAAAATAGAGATTAGTTGAGGTGACTATAAACAACAGGAGGGTACAGATATGCTGTACCCTCCTGATATTTGTTAGTGAATAAAACCTTTTAATTTTAATACAGGGTAATTGGTCCTTCAAGTCCTAATGGCAGGTATGGTTGATTTTTGGTCCAGGTGTAAGTGAGCGGATTACTTGTACCTAAAGATTTGCAGTAATTGCCCAACGTGGTAGTAATGCGGATGGTAATTTCGTTAGCTCCCGGTTTCAGAAGTCCTGAGATGTTGAAAATCCGATTGCCGTACCATTTGACACCGGCGGGTGTACCGTTGATGAAAAGTTCAGTAATGCCGTTGTGGGTTGTACCTGCATCCAGGATCGTAATGGCAGTGGGATCTGCAATGTCGATTGATGTAGAATAGTCAATTGTTCCGGTAAAATGGCGCAATGCAGGCAACGGCAGGGTATTGAAATCCACCAAAGTGTCGAGCTGGATCGTATCTCGATGTCCGGTAAGGGCGTGAGTCATCGTCACATCCCATACGCTTGAGATGGTCTGCACCGGAGTTCGGTTCCCATATTCAGGCAGAGCAACGTTTACTGTTGCTGCCTGATCGTCACGCGGAGAAGCATTTTCAAAGACGATTAGACGGGACTGGTTGATTCCGAGATAAAGGCTCATGGTATCATTTGCCCAGCCGCTGATTTTTTGACGATTTCCGGTTTCAGGATCCCACAGCCAGGCTGTTTTGTTCTGGAGTTGCGGAAGGTTGAAATCGAGATGTACGGTTCGGTTGTGATCCGAATCGTAGTTGACAAAGAAAAAGATATCGAGATCGTTGTGTTTATAAAAGTTCTGGCTGAGTGTATGGCATGGTGTATTGATCAGCACGTATGGGGTGAGTTGCTGTTGTTTTTGCAGCTCCTGATACCATTGCCACATGGGTTGAGAACCGTCAGGAGCTTTTACGAGAACAAACCGTTCCGGATAACGGTTGGTGAGTTGGCTGATAATAGCTCGAACGTGACTGTCATTTACTTGAGCATTGTTTAATCCGACACTTTTGTGGGGTACTTTGCCAATGCAGATTACTTTGCCTCCGGCTGCGACAAATTTTTGCAGAGCTTTTGCTGCTTCAGGACGGATGCTTTCGACCTCTGGCAGCAGAATCGTTTTGTAGCTGCGATTTCCGTAGTGGAGAGCTCCATGTTTCACTACACCTTTGGTCAAGATGTTTTCGCTAATATAGTCACAACCACTGCCGTTTTGATGGATTGCTTCCCATAGTGTATTGACATATTGAGGATGGGTAACCATTGGGAAGGGTTCACGTTGTGCTCCATAAACCGACCACAAATCTTCAAATGGAGAGAGTATAGCTATATCGGCTTGCTGTTCGCTGTTTTGGAACAGAGCCGAGAGACGTGCTTTGTAGTCCATCCAGAAATGCAGGTAGGGCCACCAGGTATTGCGTTCGTTGAAGAAGGTCCCGTACCGAATCCAGCCTGGGAACGCCACCTCTTTGGGCGAATAGTTGAACCCGTGGAATATGGAGTGGGTCACACCGGAGAGATTACTCAAATCTCCGGTTAGTTTCAGTTTGTCGAGTGTGGAGTTGAATACCCAACCGGTATTGGTAATCTCTTCGCAGCTGATGATGGATTTTCCGCACAGATGGGCAGCGGACGCAACATATTTGTTGACCGGTGTGTAACCTCGTCCGGCCATGGTATGGTCAGGGAAATTGTGGCCATGATGGTGTCCGTACCAAGTTTCGCATTCCGGGATATCGATTTCCATACTGGCTTCGAGTGGGTGCAATCCGCGACCATAGGCCTGAACACGCGAGAGGAGACCATTGCGGTGGCACCAGTTGTTGTAAGGGATAGTAAAGTTCTCTTCGAAAAGTTCGCGTTGAGTCAGGTCGAAGTCGTTACGGACGCGGGCTATCGTTTGCGCTACTTCAGGAGAGATTTCCGATCCATATTCTTCGGAGATGGGGTTTCCCATATGGCCAGCCTTAAAGATGAGATAGGGCAGATATGGGGAGAGCGAATATCCCCGGCGGCGTTCGAACTCTTCCAGCATATCGTTATCCCAGTTGGCTCCTTCCAGCTCGAAACTATCCGTGAAGGCAGCACGCAGATTACCTGCACCCATTTTCCCCATTTTGCTGTTCATCCGATCGGACATCCGATTCAGGAACTGTTCGACTGCGGTCCGGTCAAAATGATTTAAAACGGGTCCAGCAGCTCCTGGAGCGCCATTAATTACACGCATATAGCCGGTTACTTTGACCAGGCAATAGAGTACATAGTCATCTCCTTCTGGGGCTTCGATAATGATCTGTTCCTGGGAGGCCAAAGAGTCGAGATTCAGCCCTTTCGTAAAATGGTCGATATGTTTCGGCATTAGGCGCAGATAGAGAAGCTCTTTGAGAGGACGATCGTATGCAGAACTGATATGCAATTTCAGATTATTTAGAAATTCATCTCGTTTGAGAACTAATGAGCTGCCTCCTTTCAGATTGAAAGTTTCGACGGTCAACATTTGCAGTTGTTGGTCTCGGGGCAGAAATTCGGCGCCGTATGGCCATCCCGATCCAACAATGATATCGGCTACCATACCTCGTTTGTTACACTCTGCCACAGCCGTTTGCACCAGTTCGATCCAATCGTCGCTGAGCCATTCGTGAATGGGATAACCCGCAGTGTCTCCAGCCGGAAGTTGTATTGGGTTGATTTCGACACCACCAATACCGGCTTGATAAAGCAGTTCGATCTCTCGGGTTATTTCGGCTTTGGATTGATGACCTCCATTCCACCACCACCGGACATAGGGATGATATTTAGTTTCCGGATGGCGGAAAATTTCATAGAGAGAAGAGCTTCCCTTTTTATTTGATGTTGAGTTATCGTTTTTGGCTGCTGTTACAGGGATGGAGACTCCGATAGCCAAGATAGTCAAACAGGTTGCAAGGAATGACTTGTGCCAAGGCCTATTTTTCATATTGGTTAGGGTAGTTATAGGAATTCAACGAATTGTCGAAGAAGTATGGTTATTTTTTTAGGATTACGATATGACCGCTGCAAGCTGGAATTTCGATTTCGTTGTTGAAATCGATCTCTCCGGCCGGTTGCAGTTCATTGATCTCCGGCAAATAGATTTGAGATGGGCGGAATCCGAGTTTGCGGGTGTCGACGCGAATGTGGCAACGTTGGGTAGAGTCATTGTCCCAGTTTGCTATCGCGAGAAGAGCCGCATCGTCACGCAGGTATGTTGTAACTGGGATCAACTCATTATTGCTGTTTACAGGATTGCGGCTGTCCCAGTACCCATACATTTTGGCTTGGTTAATGCCGAATGCATCAAGGGTTTTCCACATCGGGACGGGGTTGCCGCTCCAGGGGAGTCGAGGCAGCATACCGAACACCATACCCCGGTAAATATTGTGTGCATCAAGCATTTCGCTCATCAATCCAAAGGGGATGCCGGACATCTCGACGAGCCAGAAGTCGAGCGGGTTGTCATCGCGGAAAATTTCACCGATCCAGAGTCCGTCCACATAGGGAAGGCGGTCGAGTGAGAGATTCAGAGAGTTGGCGAAACCGGCATATTGGTTCATGTGGTTCCAGGTGTGCATATCGACGGTGCGGAATTTACTGTCTGCATCGAGGATACGGCGTGCGCGTCGCATGGTTTTACCGTCGAATGAGCAGTCGTCGATATAGATACCATCAATTCCCATGTTTTGGATCATCCAGTTCAGACCCTCGAGGTAGTAGTTATTCCAGCGCGATACCGGATTGGTGATCACGGCAATATCGAGTTGTCCCTTGTATTTGCCGTCGAGGAAACCGGCATACCAGGCAGGAATGTAGTGTTTACGCAAGTTATGCTTCAACCAGGGTTTCGGCCCGTTCGGATAGATCAATGTGCGGGAATCGTTTCCTGGGCCATCTTGGATGATTTCATCACCCAAGCTGCGCAACATCCAGAATTCTGGGGTTTTGACTGTGAGTTCCCGGCAGGTATAGTAGAGTCGTACCTTCAGATTCTCTTTGTGGGCACTGTCCAGAAAACGTTTCATGTCGGGCACCACTTCATCTACCATCGGGTAGTTGATATAGGGATATATGTCGGCTTTGTGATGGACATTGATCCAATGGGCGCCGGCATGCAGTGCACGCGGAATAAATGCATTGCTGGTATCTGCGTTGAGGTGGTAAGTGCGTGAATCGAAGTGCTTTGGCAGATCGATTGGCTTGAGTGGTGTGATCAGCAGATCGAAGTTGAAATTGAGTTTTTCTCCAGCTTCGAGGCGGCGAGATCCACTGTATGCATTGACGCAAGTCGATTTTTTATCGGGAGTGAGTGTGATACCGCCTTTGGCATCATTGCTCCAGGAGATGGGGTAGTTAAGTCGGCCAAAGTTGTAGTAAATGTTGACCAGCGGTCGTTTGTAGTTGATGTCTTTGAGGACGATCTGCATACCTGCGTTCACATTACCCAACCAGATTCGGTCTTGTTGCAGCATGGTATTCCATTTCCAGTTGTAGGTAGTATCAGGGCATTGTCCACCTTTCATGCCCAACCCCATAACATATTTTGCAGCATCATTCGTATAGTCAAAGACAGTTCGTATATCTTTGATTTCCACACTTTGATCAGCCGTGACTTTCATTTGGTACTCGATAGAACCGTCGAATTGCATCTCGGCAAAGCAGTTAACGGTTACATCTTCCCCCTTAAGTTCCACTTTCCATTGCAGGCAGGCTGGAGTCTCTTTGATAAAATCGATTGCTGAAGGTTCCAATTTTTCAATACCTTGTGAGGTCTCGACAATGAATGCGATCGGTTTGGCCAGAACCCGGTTTGTAATTTCGGGATCGAGTTGGTTGGCCTGATCGTAATGGGTAATGATTTCTGCAGGCAATCCTTCGGGAGAGAGGGTTACGGATCCACCCAGGTAGTTGATGGTTAATCCATTGCGGATTAGAGGAGTGTATGGTGCCGTTGGGGTTTCTGCAAAGCCTATTTTGGAGTTGAGCCAACTCATACGGCTTTTGCGCCAACTTTCGTTTCTTCCTCCGTTTTCCAGGACAGGACCTGAAACCTTCAAGGTGATGTCGATGATAGTTGGTTCAGCACTGTTTGCTTGTACAGAGGCTTTCCCCCGGTAGGTTCCTGACGCATTTTTAGGAATGTTTATACCACTCCACAATACCTGCAAGGAGCCTTGAGAAATATCGACCCGTTTGGTAAATGATTTACCGTCCGTTCCGATTCCGCCTGTGTTGAAACATTGGATTGCGCTGCTGCTGATCTTCTCACCTTTTTCGTTGGTCAGGTCACCGAAAAGCAGGCGAACGTTATAAAGTGCTTTGTATGGGGCATAAATACCCAATTGCCAGGTATAGTACTCTCCAGGCTGAGCATTGGCTACCAGTACATTGCGTTCTGAGACGGGGCGTTCTGCCCAGATCATGGGGATGGAATCGCTACGACGTATCTCTTTATCTCGCAGTTCTGTAAAGCAGAAATAATCAGCTGCCGGACGATCTTGAAGCAGCCAATACAATTTTTTAGGAGTGACCAATTCCAGTTCGGTTGAGTCAATGAATTTTGAGCTGCTGCGGCGCAGGTCATTCATTGGATCGACAATGCCTTCAGCAGGCAATGGTGGATCTGCGTCTTTGGCAGCAGCTGGGATCGGTGCCCAGTTATTCATGATGCCGACACTCAAAGCCAGTATAAAAAAACGGTTGATTGACATATCGTTATGATGTTTATTCAGGTTGATTCACTCCTTGGTTGTATTGTCCAGTTGATTTGTCTGAATTTTTGATCACATCTGTTGTTGAATGGTGACAGATGTGATCTATTCAACATTTATCCGGGCATAATAAGGCTATTATTTGTTTTGTCCGGATGTAGCTTGTTCAACTGTTTCGGGACATATCTGTTTGTCAGTCGTCTTGTTGCATTTGCCTCCATTGGAGAGGAATTGAGGACGCGGACCCACATGCGACATGTCGATCGGTTGGAATCCCAATTTTAGAGCCGGCGAGTTGGGTCTTAATCGAAAATCGTGGTTTGCAGGATCTACAAACATCGGATCGACATAGAGTGAGTGCAGGTCATGACCTTCAGCCTGCCATTGCGCCCATGAGCGTCCTCCGAAATCCAGCTGGTCACGGGTCAGATTTGGATTGTAAAAGATGTTCCAGTCGCTGACATAGGTGACGTTGGTCTCGATGGGGGGGACGTAGGGGTTGGTGCTCATTTTATAACTGATGTTGTCCCATTTATACTCTTCGACCATCAGCTTGCCCTGGGTCCAATAGATGATATTCCCTTCGAAATAGGCGGTGGTGTGTTTTTCCTGTTTCGAGCGGGAGTATTGTTGCAGACGACCCATGGCAAAGATGTTGTTACGTACGGTCAAATCTTTGGCGTAGTGGATGTTGAAGGTGCCGTATTTGGTGTTATAAACAATGTTGTTTTCGATTAACACTGACGTGGAACCTTCGTCTGGAGAGAGCCCCAATGTGTAGATACCTCCCATATCCGATAGCAGGTTGTGGTATCCGATATCGTGAATGTGATTTTGCTCGATCAGATTGTTACGGGCTGCACTACGTTGATAACCCCAAGACCAACCGACCGAGATGCCGGTGTAGTCGCCATGGTGGATCAGATTGTGAGCGATTGTGTTGCAGTCGCTATGCATGACCAAAATTCCGACAGCGGAAGGGTAGGTGAGTCCGTAGTAAGCTATAGTGTTGTCACTGATGGTGTTGTTTCCTGTTCGTAATGAGGGTAGGTTGCCTGGCTCGGTTCCTCGCAGGCGGAATCCTCCGGCTGCCAGGTTCTCAAGCTGGTTACCACAAAAACGGTTGAAAGTGCACCCGTCGAACAACTCTACGGCAAACGTTCCCAGGTTGTACAACTTGCATTGCTCGATAGAGCAATGGCGGGTTCCGGTCATATCAATGCAAGCACTGACACTGGCACTGCCTTGTGAGTTGTTGCAATCACCCCATGGCAGATTGAAGTTGGTGTAGCCCATTGCAAGGTTGTGGAAATTGACATATTCGACAAATTTGCCTTCACGCGGATTACCCTTGAATTGGATAAGTTTTTCGGTTTTCGGGGCAATTACTTCAGCCGTAGTGAGATCTTCCCCTGGCATAGGCATGTAGTAGAGTCGTCCGGTTGAACGCTCAAGGACCCATTCTCCTGGTTGATCGAGGGTTTCGAGAATATTTTCCACGACGTAGCGGGCCAAATCCCCGTGGAAGCCATCGCGGAACACTTTGCCGCTTGAGTAGCCAAAAGTGATACAATTCTTTTTACCGTCAATGGATTGGATGGGCAGGTGTGAGTCTGTCCAGTAGTGGTAGATGATTGCCTCTCCGTTTTCAGGGTGTTTCCATTTTGGATCAAGGTCCCCTTCACGATAGATAAATGAATCGCTGGGAACTTGATAGCTGCGCATGGAGGTGGTCGTATCGGTTGTGGCCGCTACTTCAAAAACACCTTGGTTGGGGGTGCGGGCACGACCTCTCACTTCTCCATTGACATAGAGTTGACGGAACCACCATTTCCCTTCTTGAACTTCCGGCAATGTGGTAACCCATATATCTCCTTTGTAACGTTTCCAGCCGTTGATACGTTCACCTCCGCTCAGGAGCACCTTCTCTCCCGGTAAAGCGGTGTAGGTAACCGGACAACGCTCGTTACCCGAATCTTCGTCAGTCAGCAGGAGCGGTTCGGTGATCGAGTAGGTTCCACCTTTTATATATATGGTGACCTGTTCGGTCAGTGTTCCTGTAGCTTTCAAATCGCGGACGGCCTGTTGAGCTCGCGTCAAGGTTTGAAATGGAGCCTGCAGACTGGTCCCAATATTTTGATCATTGCCGTTCGGTGCGACATAATATTTTTTTTCCGCCTGGACTTCCGTCCCCATCACCCCTAATGCAAATAGAAGAACGAGTGCGGGACGAATGTTGCATCTAAATTGGGCATTTCGAGCGGTAATTTTGTTTTTGGCGTGGAATTGCCCACTTGTTGGAGTCTTCATAAATACGCAATGAATCATCGGATGATTATGTTAAATTATATTTACTAAATTCTATTCGGCAGCTATAAGTTGTACAGATATTAAAATTAGAAATATCCGTGAGTTTTGACATCTCCATATTTGAGAGCAACTTCAACTCGCTCCACTACAAAATAGTTGTCGAGTGTCTGATCGACCATGCGGATGGTGTTTTCTCCTTGGTGGAGAGAACCGGCCGGGAGAATGAATGCATACATGCGATTTTCAGGTCGCATTCCCCGGTCTCGATCATAAAGTTCGACATATTCTGGTTTCTGTTCAGTGATCACCGTGTCGTTAACCTGAAGGTTGAAGTTTGCAGGACGATCGGTCCGCAAGAAGAGGATCATCTCTTCAGGTTGATTGTTTTGGAGGCTATCAGCGATGAAGAAAGAAAGAGTGGTTGCCCGGCCACTGCTCACTGTCGCAGGTAGTTGGGAGATCCCCAGAGTACGATAGGCATCGGTTACTCCATCTGACATACAGTAAATTTTGTTACGGCCTTTCAGTGTTTCGAGCGTGCCGAGTTCGTGGAGCAATTCAGGAGTGCGGGTGCGTCTTACCTGTTCACCCTCTTCCAACAGTGGGGTGCCGTTGTGTTGGCGATCGTACAAATCTCCAAAATAGTAGTTGAAGAGATAGATTCCATCGGCCCCTTGACCCAGAATATGAGATGCCATACCGCGATACATACCGTCCGAGTAGAATTCGCGGGGCAAATAGCCTCCGTCATCGATGGATGCATAAACAGGGATTTCGTTGTGTCCAAAATCTTTGCGGAATTGCGCAACCGGAATACCCGTATCTCCTCGCCAGTGTACTCCGATTGTTACAAAGTCGATTAAGCCTTCATCAGCCCACTGTTTGACATCCAAGCCTTTATCGAGTGCTCCATCAACGGTAACGGGTACACGTACGGCCAGTAAGATTTTGTGTCCACGTACTGCGGAAAGGGAGTCTATGGTTTGTTTGATTTCGCGAACCATTTCGGTGATCAGAGGAGCCTTCTCTCTACCTTCTCCGGTCTTAAACAGCACGATAAAACGCATGAAATCCAATTCGTATCCATCGATCATGTCGTATTTTTCGAGCTGTTCCTTGATTAAGTTTAGTTTGTGTTGACGTACTTCTGGATAAGAGAAATCAAAAGCCTGTCCGCTGTGCCAGCCTTGAGTGGTATCATGTGTCCAGTATTCGGGATGTTCGAACCAGAAGTCAGGGAATGTTGCACGATTACCTGAGGCGGTATCGGCGAAATGCAAATCGTTCATTCGGAATGAGATGAAGGTCTCCATTCCATGCATCTTTGCCCGTTCGAGTGAAGCTTTGATCACATCGGTTCCTTCCGCTTGAAGATTGCGGACGCTTTGACCTCACAGTTGCCACAATTTTTTGATTGCGCTATCGGCATAAGGAAGAGTTCCGTTTAGGTCATCCCCGAAATACCTTCCATATTTGGAATCAGGATAATAGATAAAATCACTGCCCGAACACATCATGAAGGTGGTTACTTGTGTCTTTCCATCAGGTGTTTGGGCTACCATATCCACATAACGGTCAATATCAGCTTTGTGAACGGGTTCGCCGCCGAACCAACGGTTCAAAAGCGCGTCAGAACCATCGTTGTTATGAATAAGTCTGTATCGTTTGGACTGTTCTTGTGAAGAAGAATCGCAGCTGGTAGTGCTTATAAGCAGTAAGCCGCAGACGAGTGTTAATCCCAGAATTTGGGCTAATGTTCGGTTCATTTTTAGTTTTTTTATTATAAGGTATAGTTATGTAGTGAACAAAAATAACATTTAATTTCGATAGTTACATTTATATTGTTAATTGAATGGACCTTATTCTTGTTAGTATCCATTGCAGATATGCTCTTGATGGAGTAAAAGGGCAGCGAGAGGGGCTTCATGCAGGCGTTTATATGTGGCTTATATTATATAGGTCTGCCCTCTATTGTAACACACTGACCGACGGCTGAATTCACTATTACGGTTTGATTAATGTGATGTTTGGTGGTAGGTTGGCCATATCTAGTTATGATTCATATAATATTTAGCTTATATATCATAGATAATCAATAACTTACTTCATATATATTATTTATGTTTTCATTTAGGGTTGTTTTAGGTAACTTTTTTCTCGTCATGCATAAGTTTTATGTTTCAAACCTTATATATAACAAACAATATGTTATTTTATGTGTTAATTTAATATTTGTTGCAAAAATTCAAACAAACAGCCAGATGTGCTGAAAATAAAAATTAACGATTGATTAATGTTTCTGATGTGATTACCTATAAAAAGTGATATATCGCTATAATATATTGGTTGTCAATTAGATAATAATATTTTATGTGTTCGAAAGATGTCAAAAACTGTAATTTTGGGTCCAAAAATAAAAGGAATATTTTGCGGCTGGGCGTTTTTATTACAAAAAAACTTTTATATTTGTAATTAGAAAACGAACGAATGAAGTGCCGAAACAGCCCTAATTGGGTTGGTTTTGGTGTTTTTTCGAAGCGTCTATATTTTATTAACCTTAAACAATTAATTATGAAAGGAACTCTACGTTTGTTTTTAACGCTGTGTATGGCAGTGTTAAGCATGACGCTGGTTCAGGCACAGGAGCGGACTTACTCCGGTGTTGTGAAGGGTAGTGATGGTTTGCCCATCATTGGTGCCAGCGTAGAGGTAGTGGGTACCACTGTTGGTACATCGACTGGCCTTGACGGTGATTTCACCATTCAGGCAAAACAGGGAAGCAAACTGAAATTCTCTTTCCTGGGAACTAAGTCGGTTACCGTAACAGCAGGTAGCACTACAACTATCAACGTTGTTCTTGAGGACGACGTGACCGGTTTGGATGAGGTCGTTGTACAGGCCTTCGGTACTGTTAAGAAAAAGGACTTGACCGGTTCTATCAGTACTATCGATTCTAAACTGATCAGCTCTCAGTCAAACTCAACCTTGACCAAAGCGTTGGAAGGTGCTGTTCCGGGTCTTCAGGTAGCATCTATCGAGGGTCAGCCTGGTATGGATGCCGGTATCCGTGTTCGTGGTATCGGTTCTGCTTCGCAGTCTAACTCTAACGCGTTGATCGTTATCGATGGTGTACCTTACGAAAACTCTTATGGTTATGGTAAGAACATCCTTTCTTCTTTGAACTCAAGAGATATTGAGTCAATCTCTGTTTTGAAGGATGCTGCTTCAACTGCATTGTATGGTTCTCGTGGTGCGAACGGTGTTGTATTGGTAACTACTAAGAAAGGTAAACAGGGTAAAGCCAGGATTACCTTCGAAGGAAAATGGGGGATCAACATGATCGCCAACAATGAACCTAATTTGGTTCGTGATGTAGAGACCAACTACGAAATGATGTGGGAAGGTATCTACAACTCAGTTCGTTATGGTTCTTCTTCTAAGTATACTACCAACTACCAGAACCCGAACATGAGTCACGAGGATGCAGCTCTGTTTGCTAGCCAGCACTTGTTCAACTTTACCGGTAGCACGACTACATTTAATAAACGTAGTGCATTGGGTAACTGGATGTATTACCGCGTTCCAGGTGCAAAATATGTAACAACAGGTACAGGTACTAACCAGTCAGCAACTATGTTGGATGCATATTTGATCGATCCTGCGACTGGTAAAATGAACCCGAATGCTGAAAAATTGTACGATGTTGACGATTGGCGTTCATTCGTTTTCAAACGTCGTTTCCGTCAGGAGTACAATGTGTCGGTAAGTGGTGCAACAGATAAGACAGACTACTTCATTTCAGCAGGTTATTTGTCAGATCCTTCATATATCGCCAACTCTAACTTTGAGCGTTACAATGTTCGTTCTAATCTCAACACTCAGATTACGAAATGGTTGAAGGCTGGTTTGAATATGTCTTATAGCCGTCGTTCTACTCAGTTGCAGAACGGTCGTTGGTCTTCTCGTAACATGGGTGCTGTTGTACAGAATGCCTTTACATGGGTTGGTTACTATATGCCGATGGCTTCAGCATGGCAGCGTGATTTGGGTGGTAACTTCGTGTATAACAAGAATGGTGATAAGGTAATGGTTCGCTATATGGATCAGCAGAAGTCAGCTCTGGGTGGTGTTGTTCCAAAATATCCCAGTGCATCTACTTCTGTTGGATATGACCTCCTTTATCAGATGGATTATTCAAAGACTCGTTATATCCAAGATCAGTACACTACCACAGGTTATGTTGAAGCTAAATTCCTGAAAGACTTTACTTTCAACGCCCGTATGTCATTGGATCAGTCTTTCAACGAACGTGAGGTATATCTGCCTAGGGCATACGGTGAGTCTGCAGGTTCAGAGCAAGGTATGATGGGTCGTTTCAATTCGACTTATTATACAGTCAATGCACAGCAGACTTTGAACTGGGCTCATGACTACGGTAAACACCATGTAGATGTATTGCTCGGTCACGAGTATGACTGGAACTTCGACAGAAGCATGAACTACAAATCTTCTTATTCATTGTTCGACAAATGGGATGCTCCTGCTAACTTCATTTGGTTGAACAATGGTGGTACTTTCTCAAGCGTTGGTTATGGTATGAACCGAATAGCATTGGAAGGTTATTTTGCTCGTGCTAACTACATCTTCGATAATAAATATTATCTGACTGGATCAGTTCGTGCCGATGGTTCTTCAAAATTCAAGGATGTTGACAAACGTTGGGGTGTATTCTGGTCAGTAGGTGCTGCTTGGCGTATCTCAGCTGAGGAGTGGATGCAGAATGCTTCTTCATGGTTGACTGATTTGAAACTCCGTGCAGACTATGGTGTTACTGGTAACCAGAGTGGTATCGGTTATTATGCAGGATATCAGACTTGGTCTTATGGTGCTCTTGGTTACAGCACTCCTGGTTCTTATAAGCCTACAGGTTGGAAACTTACTCAGGGTGCAACTGCAAATGACGCTATTTCATGGGAGAAGAGAAAGACCGTTGACGTAGGTCTTGATTTCCGTCTGTGGGATCGTTTCTATGGTACGTTGGATTGGTATCAGACCAACACTACTGATATGTTGATGCAAGCTCCTATCTCATTTGCAATGACTGGTCAGACCTCTCTGCTTCAGAACTGTGGTGAGATTCGTACTCGTGGTTTCGAGTTCGATTTGGGTGTTGACATTATTAAGACTCCTAACACTACTTGGTCTTTCGCAGTTAATGGTGCTCATTACAAAGTTAAGACCATCTCAGTTCCTGAGACTATGATCAACATGGAGGATGCTCTGCACTCTAAAAAATGGTGGCAAGCAGGTCCAGATAACTGGAATGCACTGGGTGCTGCCGGTGGTGGATCAAACATGTTCGCATATCGTCGTTGGATCGGTGGTGACTACTACAACTTGGTTGCAGCTAAATATATGGGTGTAGATAAAGAAACAGGTCTGCCTTTGTTCGGCGCTTTGGTTACTGAAGCTAATCATTCTAAGTTCCCAGATGCCAATGTAGGTGATGTAGTTTCTACAACTGATTATTCAGAGGCTTACATGTTTGATATGGGTGATGCTACTCCTGATATTATCGGTGGTTTCAGTACTTCATTCCGTTGGAAGAATTTGGACTTCTCTGCTACTTTCGCATTCCAGATCGGAGGTCTCTTCTTCAGCCACATGTACGGTGATTACATTTATAATTCATCCAATGTTGGTCAGCGTTACCTGTCTCAGGAATTGGTTGGCAATACTTTCAATGCTAACAACACAGGTGCTAAGTTCCCGATGATTTTCTATAAAGCTCCTAATGGTGAAGCTGAGCATTTGTCTGGTTCTCGCATAAGTGCAGGTAATACTTATACTGATCTTGCTATTTTCGATGCATCATATTTGAATGTAAAGAATATTACAATTGGTTATAACTTACCTCAGAAATGGATGGATAAAGCGGGTATCGGTGGTGTTCGCGTTTATGCTTCATTTGATAACATGTGGTTGATCGCTCGTCAGGGTATTGATCCTCGTAACTCATTGACTGGTGGTTATGATGTTGGTCCGTTCCCTTATCCTCAGATTCGTTCATGCTCACTGGGTGTAAACATCACTTTCTAAAAATTACGAATTATGAAAAAATACTTAATAGCACTATCTGCGTTGGCGTTTGCGACGACTTCGTGTTATGAAAAATTGAACATCGCACCGCCTAACGCAATTACAAACGAGATGGTTGGGGAGCTGTTGAAAACAGCTGACGACGCTACTGTAGAGACCATCATGGGTGCAATTGCAGACGCACTTCCTCCTTTGATGTATGGCGGTGGATACAACTATCGTTACTCTGGTCGAATTGACGGTACTTGGAGTGGTCAGTTGGCAATTCGTGCGTTGAGTGGTAATGATGTAGCTTATGGTTATCTTTCCTTGCCTAGCGACGAATATTACAACTGCGGTAGTTTTATCGATGCTAATAACATGGCTGCACTTAGCTACTGGCACCGTGCCTTTACATTGACCAATCAGGCTAACAAAATGTTCCTTACTTTGACTGAAGATGTACTTGCTGGGTCTCAGAGTGCTAAGATTAAGAACTATTTCGCTCGTGGTTTGATCATCCGTGCATTTGGTTATCTTTATGCAATGGAGAACTTTGGTACTAATAGCTTGGGTATGCCTATTTATACCAACTATAGTGTGTCAGAGCAGGATCAGCCTCGTAAATCTGCTAAAGAAACTTACGATTCAATCATCCGCTGGGCATCTCGTGCTGATGACCTGTTTGCTGAAGCTGGTGTAGGTTTCAAAGCAACTGACAACAGTAGTTTGACTCGTGGCTTGACCAATTATGTAATTGCTCGTGCTGCTTTGTTGGCTGCTGATTCAGAAGGTGCAACTGCTGCTACTTATCTGAATACTGCAGCTGCTGCATGTGATCGCTTGATTGAAGGTGCTGGTGGTGCAGCCTCTTTGATGACCGAAGATCAATATGTTCAGAAGATCTCTGGTAATTACGAGAATAATCCACTCTATCCTATTTATGAGGCTTCTACCAGTGGTTTCACTTGCTTCGCTCAGAACCCTGAAGCTGTTTATGGTTTCGGCTGGCAGTATGGTGGCGGCGGAAGTGTTGCTTCTTACAATAACTTCTTGACTGGAAGCTATCGTATCGACGATCGTCTTTACAATAAGATTGATGCCAACGACTACCGTAAGGATAACTTCCATCCTGAAGCACCTGATCATCTGTATTACTTGCCGGGTAACACTTCGTTTATCGATGGTGGTAATCCTCTGCAGGTTGGTACTTATTGGTCAACTAAATTCGCGAATAACGTAGGTCTTGGTGGTGGTGTTGTTGGTAACTCTAACAATGCTAAGGTTAACACTGTTGACTTTGCTTTCATTCGTTTGTCAGAAATCTATTTGATGAAAGCTGAGTGCCAGGCTCGTAATGGCGATGCTAATGGTGCAATAGCTACATTGGATATTCTGTTGAAGGCTCGTTCTAAAGCAGGTACTACGCTGACATGTGGTACTTATTCTAGCATGGCTGGTATGAGTGCTCTCGAGATGGTTCAGCTTCAGACTCGTATCGAGATGTGGGGTGAAAAAGGTCTTGAGTGGTATAACAACCGTCGTTGGAATATTGCCGTTAACCGCGCTGGTTCTACTGCTCACTGGACTCCAAGTATTACCTACCCAGTTTCTAAGATGACTCTGCAGATTCCAGCAGAGGAACTTGGTGCTTCACCTAACTTTGGTCCTCAGAACCCAATGTAGTAGTTGATCTGTATCTTGCTAGTCAAGTACAGTCGCTATAAGATGCAAGCCAGGATGTTTTCATCCTGGCTTGTTTTTTTATGCTTATGAGTTATTGTGATCTTGTTATATGTGAGATAAACTTAGTTAAGATTATAGAGGTGGGTAATATAAAGGTGTCGTGTTAATTAATGAGACGTTTGTTTAAGCTGTTTATTGATAGTTCAGGTTTCTTTGATTATGGAGTATGACGGTTTGTAAGCGTAATAAATTAGGTTTGTTTTGTATCTCCCAAAATTGATTTTAACTTTGTATATATTGAGTCAACTATTTCATTTATATGAATTTAATAAACGAATTGTGATGCGTTATTGGGCATTTTTGATTTGCGGACTGTTGTCGGCAACTTCAGTTTTTTCTGCCAATCGAGTAATTTGCGTTACTCAGAATTCTGCAAAGATTAAAAATGAGATTCCTGCTGGTGCACGTGTCGTGACGACATTGCAAAGGGGTATTGACTTGGCAGGTCGATATAAGCAAAAGGGTGATAGTGTGACCTTGTTAATTGCAGGTGGTACTTATATGCTCGACAAAACGCTTGAGATGACATCCCTGCAATTGGGCGATGGGAATAGCCGTTTAGTTGTACGTCCTTTAAATGGTGAAAAGGTTATACTTTACGGCGGTAAAGAGATTTCAACCCAATATATTGAGGCAGCGCCTTTGTCAGAGATCAGAATTCAGCCAGGATTACATGATAAAATTGTCAAAGTTGACTTGCGTAAAGCAGGCATTACATCGATAGGTAAATTGCGCCATGCAGGTTTTTTGCGCCCTGCTATTCCAGCTTGGACCGAGGTGTTTGTGAACGATCAAGTGCAAAAACTTTCTCGTTGGCCGAATGATACCTCGGCGTTGATGGGAAAAGTGATTGAAACGGGTTCTATTCCCCGCGTAGAGGACTTTTCTAACAAGGGGGGAACATTCGAATATTATGGTGATCGTCCTTCACGTTGGAAAAGTGGGGATCCGAAATGGATTGCCGGGTATTTTGCACACGGTTATGCTGATGATATGGTGCAAATAGCCAAAATCGATACGACGAAAAAGACGATTCAATTGGCTGAGGCGGTTATGTATGGTTTGATTTCAGGATCAGATTTTAACCGTTGGTATGTAGTCAATCTGCTGGAAGAGGTGGATATGCCTGGAGAGTACTATATTGATTATGACAATATGGAGCTTTGGCTGTATCCATCCGAGCCGATTCAGAAACTGTCGCTCTCTACGTTGGAGCAGCCGATGTTAGCGATAGAGGGTGTGCAGAATGTTGAGATCCAGGGAATTAATTTTGAGTGCTCACGCGGTATGGGTGTCTATATGGAGCGTACCGAAAGTGTTGTGCTTCGTGGTTGTCGTTTCCATAATCTGGGGGCAATCGCAATTAGTGTAGGTCGAGGTGTCGAACCCTACAAAAGTTATGTCCATACAGGTGGAGAGAATATTCCAGCTTCTCGTATAATTGGTAACCTTTCGCAATGTATCTACGATAATACCCTTTATGATCGGTTGAGCGGTCACAATAATGGCATTGTGGATTGTGTGATTGAAGAGGTAGGAGCTGGTGGAATTAGCCTGGGAGGCGGCGATCGTTTGACATTGTCGTATATCTCGTTTTAACCGCATTGAGCGTTCATATAGACCTGGTATTCAGTTGACAGGAGTTGGTACAAGAGTTTCTCATTGTGAAATTTTCGATGCTCCTTCTTCTGCGATTGTTTTACAGGGTAATGATCACTTGATTGAGTATTGTGAGATTCATAATGTTTGTAATGAAATCGATGATTTAGGCGCAATCTATTATGGTCGTGATCAAAGTGATCAAGGCAATGCATTGATGTTTAATTATATGCATGATTTGAGCAATAAGCATCGTGTGTCGGCCTTTTACCATGATGATGGTGCGTGTGGTATGTATGTTTATGGCAATATTTTCTACAAGGCAGGTTTGCAACCGGTATTGATCGGTGGTGGCTCCGACAACCATTACAAAAACAACATATTTATTGATATGCCCTATGGGTTATATGTCGATAATCGGTTGGAAAATTGGGCTCAACCGGTTATAGAATTACTCAAGCACCGTTTGGAGGTTATGAATTACGATCAGGCTCCATTCAAAGAGCGTTATCCTCGAGCTGCAGGGTATATTGCAGAGGGTATTGCAACACCTAAACGGAACGTTGCAGAGGGTAACTTCTTTTACAATATTTCAAAATGGCTGATCTGTCCAGGTGAAAGACCCTATGAACGTGCATACATGGAGATGTACAACAACTGGATTACCTGGAGTGGTAAGGGTTTTGAAGATCCAGGTTTCGTGGATGAGGAGAATGGTAATTGGAATTTACGTCCTGATGCAGCAATATTCCGGTATATTCCCGGTTTTAAGGCCATCCCGTTCGATCAAATCGGCTGTTCATTGCCGAAATAAGGCGTTGAGTGAATTTTGACTGATTTATATGCTTATTCTTGTCAATAGCATGATTCAATCGATTTAATATAAGGCCGAGCACAAAACAAATAATAAAGCCTCTCCAAAAGGAGAGGCTTTATATTTTAAGTAGCAGAATGAAAATTATTTCGCAGCTTCAACCGATGCTTTGCGGAACTCTTTCATCAATTTACTCAATTCGAGAGCGGCTTTACGTGCACGAACACCGGCAGCTTTATTGTTTTTCTCAACTTGAGCTTTAGCATTCTCGGTAAACAACGCGATCTGTTCGTTGATTTGATCGATTAATTGTTGCATGATGTAATACAGTATTTAAAGGTTAATAATTTAAGACCTAAAAGTACAGTTCTTAACTCGAATCTCCAATATAATGACAGTTTTTTTTGTGTTAAAATGCATAAAATACGGCCAAAGGCTATTGGCTAAGATCACATATTAGGTAAATCCTAGTGCCAAGGCGTGCCAGATCGAAAAACAAATAGGATTAAGATAGTCCGCGAGGAAAGTTGAATGAATGTGAAACGGGGATAGCGCTTGTCTGCTGGATAATTGGACTGCATCAAAGTCCGCCTCCTTTATGTCGTCCGAATAGTTCATGTGCAGAGACGGCTAAGGTGGCGATGCTAATGCGGCAATCAGGTGAATTTTTAAGTAAGGTTTCAGCGCATGAAATCAATGTCGCTCCAGTGGTCAACACATCATCCACCAATAACAGATGTTTCCCCGAGAGGTGTTCTGGATGATGTACGGCAAAAATATTCTGTACGTTTTCCCAGCGCTGATGGCGCTTGAGTGTAGTTGCTTGTGATCGATTGTAGTATTTGCGTATCAGGTGATCGCGACAGACAGGACGCTTGAGAACTTTGGCGATGCCTTCCGCCAAATATTCAGCTTGATTGTAGCCTCGGCGCCATTTGCGGAATGGATGTAATGGTACAGGCAAAATCAAATCGACATCTTGATAGAGGCCCCCTTCAGCAAGTGCATATCCCATCAAAGTGCCCAATTGATTGCATAATTTCCATGTGCCTCTGTATTTGAATGAGTGGATCAGGTCTCGATAACGACTTGGGGTGGTAAAGAACAGCCATGACGATGCCTCTTGAACTGGAATTAATCCGCCGAATTTGGCATAGACAGGATTGTCATGAATGGAACAATAGCCCGTTAACGGCATGTCCCATTGGCAATGGGGACAGAATAGCGAAACGCCTTCCGGCAGAATACGACCGCAAGCTGCACACCGCTCCGGATAGAAGAGGCGGAAAATTTCTTGCAGGTATCCGACCACGGGAGACGTTTTTTAGAGTGAGATCGCATAGCATGTCAGATGATCCGCATTTTACTATGCGAGCTTGTAATTGAACAGGCTTATTTTTTCAAGGCTTCGAATCCGAGGCCATAAACCCCCATGACATTGCCGAAGGTCATAAATGCATCGGGATCCACCTCTTTCACCACCTGGAACATGATGTTGGATTCGTTTTTACGGCAAACTACCATGACCAGTTTGATGTTCTTTTTGCTGTACCACCCTTGGCCGTCGATCAGGGTTACACCACGGTGCATGGCATCATAAATGCGTGATGCGATCTCTTCCCATTTTTGGGATACAATCAAAATCTGGGTTGATTGGCGGTTTCCGGCCATGACGGCGTCAATGGTGTAACCGTAAGTGGCAACCATGATAAAACCGTAAATGGCTGCTGAAATATCTTTAAATACAAAAATCGAACATGCCATCGTGATGCCGTCCATGGTCATCAGGATTTTGCCGTAACTGATATTCTTGTATTTGTTGATGATCATCGCCACGATATCCATACCTCCAGAGTTGCCTCCCTGCATGAAGCAGATGCTGACACCGATACCGGCAATGGCACCACCCAAGATGGAGGAGAGCATTTTGTCGTTTTGCAAGCCGAGCAGATCGGGAGGGATGACACCTTGCATAAATCCGAGTGCAGCGGTCAGGAAAAGGATGGCATATATGGTTTTGGCACCCACCCGCAGACTGATGAGCAGGGACCCCAGCAGTACAAACAGCGCGTTAATTACAATAAATGAAATACTCAAAGGAACTCCTCCGTTGGGTCCTCCGGTAGCGTAATAGATCAGCAGGCCGACGCCATTGACGCCATTACCCATAACTTCGGCGGGCATCAGGATGGTAGTCCAGGCGAAGGCATACATCATCAAACCGATTGAAATGAGGAGGTACTCCTTAAATACTTTGAGTGCGGAATGTTTGGAAAGCTGTCCCATAAATACAATAGAAGTTTTATGACGTAAATATCTGCACGATTTTTCAAATCAGCAACGATCTGTAACAAAATTTAACGGAAAGAGTAGTAAAAATGGGCTATCTTTGTCTTTGTCCGGTTTGAACGGGACAAAAAGCAATTTGTTTCTTGATTTACCGAGGCTGTTAGAGAAACTTTAGCGTTCGAACAATGCAGTATGCCGATGTAATACTTCCGCTGGCTACGCCGCCGATGACCTTTGCGGTGGAGGAGCAGATGTGTCTGCGATTGCGTGTAGGGATGCGGGTGATGGTACAGCTCGGCGCTCGCAAGTTTTACTCAGGAATTGTTTGGCGGCTGCACGACAATCGTCCTCCATACGAACGCATCAAATCTATTGTCAGCATTATTGATGAGCAGGTGGCGGTTTTGCCCGAGCAGTTGCGGCTATGGGAGTGGATAGCGAACTATTACATGTGCCCATTGGGTATGGTGATGCGGGCTGCATTACCGGCCAAATTGAAACTGGATGGTTATTCTGAACAGGAGACTTTACACGGGGGGTATCATCCGCCTAAGATTCCGCATGTGGGATTGGTTGATGAGATCGATAGCGAAGCGCAGTTGCATGCCGTTTTGGATCGATTGGGGCGAGCCAAGACACAATACAAAGCGGTGACCGAGTATTTGGCCCGTGTAGGCTTCGCACTTGAGGAGCCAAGAGAGGTTCCTGTTTCCACAAAAGCAAAATTGTATGAAAATGCATTGTCAGATACGATGATTACTCCCGAGTCGGCGCATTCTGTTGCGGATTCGGTGCACCAGCAACAAGGAGCCTCAAACACCTCTGTGGAGGCTGGTCAGACTGTGTTTGGGTCGTGGCCATTGGTCCAGCGGGAGAGTTTAGGGGTGTCGACTGCGATCGTCCGGGCATTGGTGGATCGGGGGGTATTCTGTCAAGTCGAACTGGAGGCCTCTCCACAGGATGGAAACGAATTTGTCTCTGGCGGACAGGGTATTGCTCCGTTGCCACAGTTGACGACCGTACAACAAGAGGCTTATGATGCCTTGCGAGCCGGTTTTGCAGACAAAGAGGTGATGTTGTTGCATGGTGTGACAGGCAGTGGAAAGACCGAAATCTATATTCACCTGATGGCAGAACGGTTGGCTGCTGGTGGGAACGTGTTGTATATGTTGCCCGAAATTGCACTGACAACGCAGCTGATCGAACGGATGCGTGGCTATTTTGGCGATCGCGTGATTGTCTATCACTCCCGCTTAACGGATAATCGACGGGCAGAGGTCTATCGTGAATTGCTGGTTTCTCAAGGAGGACGCTTGGTGATTGGTGTTCGTTCGTCGGTGCTGTTGCCGTTGCCACGGCTGGCACTTGTGGTGATCGATGAGGAGCATGAAAACAGCTTTAAACAGAGCGATAGCACTCCGCGTTATCAGGCCCGGGATACGGCGATTGTGTTGGCCTCTTTTTATGGCGCCAAGAGCGTACTGGGCAGTGCTACTCCCTCCATGGAGTCTTATTTCAATGCTCAAAGCGGTAAATATGGGTTGGTCACGTTGACGGAAAGATATGGAGGAGTCTCCCTGCCACAAGTGTTGATATCGGATACCTTGCGATCAGCCCGTCGGGGCGAGAAGCGCTCCCATTTCAATAAGTTGTTGCTTGACCGAATAGATGAGGCAATGGTCCAGGGACAGCAGGTCATGTTATTCCAAAATCGCCGGGGCTTTTCACCTTTTGTTGAGTGTGGCCAATGTGGATGGACGGCTACCTGTCCCGATTGCAATGTGACGTTGACCTATCATAAGAGTGACCATTCATTACGCTGTCACTATTGCGGTTATCATACGTCGTTACCCACCTGTTGCCCTTCGTGTGGGGCCGATGATTTGCAACCGCGTGGTTTCGGCACTGAAAAGATCGAGGAGGCGTTGGCCGACATTTTCCCACATGCAGTCATTGATCGATTGGATGCCGATACGTCGCGATCTCCGCAAAGTTATCGGCGTATCATTTCGGCGTTTGAACGAGGAGATACCGATATTTTGATCGGTACGCAGATGATTACCAAAGGTTTCGATTTTGATCGGGTAGCGTTAGTGGGTATTCTCAATGCGGATAATTTGTTGAATTATCCCGATTTCCGTTCCTATGAGCGTGCTTTTCAGTTGATGGCACAAGTAGCGGGACGTGCCGGACGTAAGAACAAACGCGGACGGGTGGTATTGCAAACCAAGAGCATCGATCATCCTATCATTCATCAGGTCATTGCCAATGATTATGAAGACATGGTAGGCGGGCAGTTGGCGGAACGGCAGATGTTCCATTATCCTCCCTATTACCGGCTGGTATATGTTTATCTGAAAAATCATAATGAAGCGTTGCTGGATCAGATGGCGGCAGTGATGGCGGATAAGTTGCGGGCTGTATTTGGCAATCGGGTATTAGGTCCGGATAAACCTCCTGTTGCCCGTATCCAGACTTTGTTTATCAAGAAGATCGTCGTCAAGATTGAGCAGAATGCCCCGATGGGACGTGCGCGGGAATTGCTACAACGTATCCAGAAAGAGATGCTGGAAGATGAGCGCTATAAATCCTTGATTGTCTATTATGATGTAGACCCGATGTAGCACTTGATACAGACCTAATATTTTCCTTATAATAACCTTTATAAATTAACTAACCATGAAACGACTTACGATTTATTGCTTAACATGTCTTATTGGTGTGAGTCTTCTTTTTGCCCAGCAAGGAGTGACGCAGTGTGGAACCCCTACGGGGCAACCGAAATTTCCAATAGAGACTTACGAGGAACTGCCTGACCCTACGCCCCCCTCTGACAAAGAATGGGCAGCAGTGACTACCACCCAGGTTTCCTGGGGAACTACCGATGTCCGGTATGCGAAACACAAACTCCCCCAGTTGAAGAAACAGCAAATTGCAGTCTTGAAAGGCTGGCGCGGCGAACGTGTAAATGCGCAGGCTGTCGTATGGACAGGTGCTGAAGTGAAAGACTTGAACTTCAGTTTTACTGATTTTAAAGATAAAAAAGGAAATTCTCTTTCGAACGAAGCATTCAAGGGCGGTTTCATCCGTTACGTGATGACCGATGAATTGAATAAGGACGGCAGAGGTGCATGTGGGCACCGAAAGGCTGTGGATTTTGATTCACTGCTGGTAGCCGATCCGATTGACACGAATCTGAAATCACTGGCTCTTCCTTCGCGTACGGTTCAGCCTATCTGGGTGCAATGCTGGATTCCTCAATCCGCTGCTCCCGGAACTTATAAGGGAGCATTACTGGTAAAAGACGGTTCCCGTCTGTTGCAGCAGCTCAATCTTGAAATAGTAGTTTCTTCCCGTGAACTTCCGGTACCGTCCGAATGGGCTTATCATCTGGATTTGTGGCAGAGTCCGTTTGCTGTTGCCCGTTATTATCAGGTTCCCTTGTGGAGTCAGGAACATTTGGACGCTATGCGCCCATTGATGAAAATGTTGGCGGATGCCGGACAGAAGATTATTACAGCTACCTTGACACATAAACCCTGGAACGGTCAGACTGAAGATTATTTCGAGACGATGGTTACATGGATGAAACGTGCCGACGGCACTTGGGCTTTCGACTATACGGTTTTTGATCGCTGGGTAGAGTTTATGATGAGTGTCGGTATCGATCAGCAGATTAACTGTTACTCTATGGTTCCCTGGGAATTATCTTTCCAGTATTTTGATCAGGCAACAAATTCATTGAAGTTTGTAAAGACAGCACCGGGAGAACCTGCTTATGAAGAAATGTGGGTTGCGATGCTTACTTCTTTTTCCAAGCATCTGAGAGAAAAAGGATGGTTTGATATTTGTGCGATTGCGATGGATGAGCGTCCGATGGATGTAATGCAGAAAACGTTGAAAGTAATCCGTAAGGCAGATCCGGAGTTTAAAGTTTCACTGGCCGGTAATTATCATACTGAGATAGAGCCGGACTTGTACGATTATTGCATTGTTATCGGACAGAACTTCCCGGAAGAAGTGCGTCTCCGCCGTGCGGCCGAGAATAAACGTACCACCTATTATACTTGTTGTACGGAAGCACATCCCAATACATTCACTTTTTCCGATCCTGCTGAGGCTGCATGGGTGAGTTTCTATTCTTCGAAGAAGCATCTGGATGGCTATCTGCGTTGGGCATACAATAGCTGGCCTTTGGAGCCGTTGCTCGATTCACGTTTCCGCACGTGGGCGGCCGGAGATACTTATCTCGTGTATCCGGGAGCCCGTAGCTGTATCCGTTTCGAACGTTTGATCGAAGGTATTCAGGCACATGAGAAAATAACGATTCTTCGTCAGGAATTTGAGAAGAAGGGAAATAAAGCCGGATTAAAGAAGATAGAGAAAATGCTGGCACCGTTCAATTTGGGTAATATGCCGGAAATACCGGCAGCCGTTACCGTGAACCGGGCCAATCAGATACTTAATTCGTTTTGATAATAGAAACGAATGAAGCCTGTCAATTATTAAACGTAAATTATGAAAAAAATATTATGGACGGGAGCTGTTGCCCTGCTGCTCATCACCAGCGGATGCGGAGCCGACAAATTCGTCAAGAAAGGAGACCAGCATCTGGCCATCGGCGAATATTTCGAAGCTGCCGCACAATACCGCAAGGCATATATGCACACTCCCATCAAGGAAAGGGATAAAAGAGGAGAACGGGCCTTCAAGGCTGCCGAATGCTACCGCAAAATAAACTATACGGCCCGTGCCATCGGTTCGTATATGAATGCCGTGCGCTATCATTATCCGGACTCCACCACTTACCTGTATCTGGCACAGATGCAGCAGAAAAACGGAGATTACAAGAAAGCGACCGAAAACTATAAACTGTATCTGGAAAAAGACCCGGACAATGTTCTGGCCCGAAACGGACTGGAAGGATGCGTCATGGCCCCACGCTGGAAGGAGATTCCCACGGATTATTCCGTAAAGAAAGAACCGGTGCTCAACGGCAGACGCACGGACTATTCGCCCGTGCTGTATGGCGATGAGTGGGATCAGTTGTATATCACCACCACCCGGCCGCAAACCAAAGGTGATGAACTGAGCGGCATCACCGGCATCAAGAACAGCGACCTTTTTCTGGCAGAAAAGGACGAAAAGGGAAAATGGCTGCAGCCCAAGGAATTCGAATCGGAAGTGAACAGCAATTACGATGAAGGCGCCTGCTGCTTTTCTCCCGACGGGAAGACCATGTATTTCACGCGCTGTACCTCCGATCCGGAATATCCGCGCTATGCACAGATATTTACGGCCAGCCGCAGTGATGCCACCTGGAGCAGTCCCCAGCCTTTGGAAATCACCAAAGACACCCTGTCTTCGTATGCTCATCCGGCTGTTTCTCCCGATGGAAACTGGCTGTACTTCGTATCCGACATGCCGGGCGGACTGGGTGGACTGGACTTGTGGCGCATCCGAATCACCAGCGACGGACTGGGAGGTGCCGAGAATCTGGGCGAACCCATCAATAGCCCGGGCGATGAAATGTTTCCGACCTTCCGCCCGAACGGCGAACTTTACTTTTCTTCAAACGGACATCCGGGCATGGGTGGTCTGGATCTGTTCTGTGCCAAACAGGACAGCACGGGAAAATGGAATGTGGAGAACCTGAAATATCCCATGAATTCGGCCGGAGACGATTTCGGCATGACTTTTGAGGGACTGCACAACCGGGGCTTCTTCAGCACCAACCGCAATGACGCCCGCGGCTGGGACCACATCATGAGTTTCGAGAAACCCGACGTGATTCTGTCGGTCAAAGGATGGGTGTATGAAAAGGACGGTTACGAACTGCCGGACGGAATTGTCTATATGGTAGGAAACGACGGCACGAACCTGAAACTGAGCGTGCGGAGCGACGGTTCCTTCGTTCAGGAAATCAAGCCTCATGTGAAATACATCTTCTTGGGAACCTGCAACGGTTTCCTGAATCATAAGGAAGAACTGCAGGTGGATACCAGCAGAGTCAGCAAGGAATATGTGCTGCAATTTGCCCTGGCTTCCATAACGGCTCCGGTACTGGTGGAAAACGTGTTCTACGAATTCGACAAGGCCGACCTGACTCCGGAATCAACCGAATCACTGGACCGCCTGGTAAAACTGCTGGAAGAGAATCCGAATGTGACCATCGAGTTGAGTTCGCACTGTGACTACCGGGGCAATGACCAATATAACATGGGACTGTCACAACGCAGAGCGGAATCGGTAGTCAATTATCTGATTGCACACGGTATTGCCAAAGACCGTCTGTCGCCGGTGGGCTACGGCGAAAGCAAACCCAAGGTGATCAAAAAGAAACTTACGGAGAAATATCCGTTCCTGCATGAAAATGACACGCTGACCGAAAGCTTTATTCTGAAACTTCCGGAAGACCAGCAGGAAATCTGCAATGCCTTGAACCGACGGACCGAATTCAAGGTGCTCCGCACTACATACGGCCTGTTTGACGAAATGGGCAACCTGCTGAAGGAAGCTCTTACGGGAAAAGAGACAGAAAACCAACCCACAGAAGAATAGTACTCCAAATCATAAACGGGGGCTGCTTGGATCGTTCCAAGCAGCCCCCGTTTATGATAAAATTGTCCTGAAAATTCTTATTCTAAAACCGTCTTCCAGACTTCGATTACAAGACCTCCGAAAATCATGCTGATGAAATCAGAAAATCATTTTGATGAATTGAAAAAAACATCAGATACAAAATAAGGCCATGCCTTGAGCACAGCCTTAATCCCTCGTACAGGTTATACAAAACATTCTATAAGTTTCACTTCACCGTCAACCGGCTCTATCGTCAGACCGGGACAAGCCGCAGCGACCAGAATCGTGTGTCCTTCCTTCAAAAGCACCTCTTCATGCTCCGAACGGATCTTACAGTTTCCGTTCAGACAGATCAGAATCACAAACGAATCCAGCTCGGAATAGTCGCATACAATGGGCTCATTCAAATCATACAGGCTGGTACTGAAATAAACCGTATTCAGAAGTTCCATCGGTTCGTTCAGATGCACGTTAGGAGTAAAAGCATCCGTGCGGGCCGAATAGTCAATGGCCTCACGCGCCTCGGCCAGATGCAGCTGACGCGTATTTCCATTCTGGTCCTTCCGTCCATAATCATAGATGCGATAAGTGATATCGCTACTCTGCTGTATTTCACAGATAAAGCAACCGGCTCCAATGCTATGCACCCGACCGGCCGGCTGATAAAAGACATCCCCCTCATGCACATGATAACACTGCAACACTTCGGGCAGCGTACACTCTTCTACCCTCCGTTCATATTCTTCGGGAGTAAGCGGAAAAGAAAAACCGGAATACAGACGTGCTTCAGGAGTGGCTTTCACCACATACCACATTTCGCTCTTTCCGGAACAATGATGACGGGCCGCCGCCAAAGCATCACCAGGGTGAACCTGAACCGAAAGATCATCGCAGGCATCGATAAACTTGACCAACAAAGGAAAACGGCCTTCAAAACGAGTATAGTTTTCCTTACCCAACAAATCAGCCTTCAACACATCTACCAAGGCAGGTAAAGTATAACCGGTATATGGTCCCTGATCGACAACGCTTTCCGATCCGGGAATGGCAGACAACTCCCAACTCTCGCCGATACGGCGATTGTCGGCAGGCATCTGCTTATATCTTAATATGTCATATCCGCCCCAAATAGTGGGCTTCATAATCGGACTGAACGTAAATAAATGCATTTATTTTTTGATTGGTGAGGCTGCAAAATTAATAAAAAACAATAAAAGGTAAAGTAGAATATCCTTTTTTTCTGTTTTTATTTTGTAAAAAAAAAAATTATCAAGAGAAAATAGGACTTTTTACAAGGAGTTTTAAAGTCTTTTTCGTTGGGGTATATTATATTTTTCTCTACTTTTGTATTTTGTATAGATATTGAATGAAAGAAGATAAACGTTGTTATAATGAAGAATACAAATACATCAGAAACTCCCGCAGTCAATTTACTGATAGGAGCAATAGATATTTTAGTTGTATCACTAGCCATCTATACGACCTATTATCTGATAAAGGTCATTGACCCTTTATATGTATTTTATTTCAAGCAGAAAACACTTATTGTTTTAGGAGTATTGTCTTATATTCCGGCATTTTTATATTTTCCTCCGCTACTCTACCAAAGAATCGTTCATGTAGACCGAATCGTAGAAAGAACATTTCATTTGATTTTACTTTACATCGTTCTATATGCTGCGGTACTTACCATTTTGAAAGGAGATCGTGTACCCTACGGTTTTATCGGTTCCCTGGCTTTGATCAGCTGGTTCCTGCTGTCCGTAGAACGACTGGGCTTGAGAAGCTTTATCAAAAGAACACGTAAAAAAGGAAAAAACCAGAAACAGATCATCTTTGTGGGATCACCCTGTCATTTTCAGAATTTCTATCAGGAGATTTCTGACCCCAATTATGGTTTCAAGATAAAAGGAATTTTCTACAACAATCCGGAAAGTCAGGAACTCACAATTCCAGTCCCCTATCTGGGAACAACCGATCAGGTGACCGAATATCTGCAAAAAAAGCCCAATATCAAGGCGGTATACTGTGCCATACAGGAAGGAGACCAGAGTGATACGAAAAATATTCTGCGCTACTGTGAAAACAGCGTGGTCCGTTTCTATGCACTTCCGGTGTATATCAACCAGTTAAAAAAGAGTATGATCACCATACAGCAAGGCAGCAATATGTTGTTGACCTCGCGCAAAGAGCCGCTGAACAACATCAACAACGCATTGCTGAAGCGCGCCTTTGACCTGATCTGCTCCAGCCTGTTTCTGTTCACTCTGTTTCCGGTAATCTATGTCATTGTGGCCATCATCATCAAAAGACAAAGTCCGGGACCGGTAATCTTCAAACAGGAACGTAGCGGACTGAACGGAAAGGTTTTTACCTGCTATAAATTCCGGTCGATGCACGTAAATAAAGACGCAGACCTGGTGCAGGCCACCCTGAACGACCCGAGAAAATTCAAATTCGGCGACTTCATGAGAAAAACCAATATTGATGAGTTACCGCAGTTTATCAATGTATGGCTGGGAGACATGAGCATGGTAGGTCCCCGTCCGCACATGCTGAAACACACCGAACAATACTCACAACTCATTAAGGAATACATGGTGCGCCATTGGGTAAAACCCGGAATCACAGGCTGGGCACAGATTATGGGATTGCGCGGCGAAACCAAAGAACTGAAACAAATGGAAGATCGTGTGAAGGCAGACATCTGGTATGTGGAGAACTGGAATTTCTGGCTCGACGTGAAAATTATCTGGAAAACAGTCTGGAACATGATTACCCGCAATGAAAAAAACGCTTACTAAACAAAAATAAACGCCTATGAAAGGAATCGTATTGGCTGGAGGCTCCGGCACCAGATTATACCCTATTACCAAGGGAGTCAGCAAGCAGCTGCTTCCTGTGTTCGACAAACCGATGATCTATTACCCTATTTCCGTACTGATGCTGGCCGGCATCCGGGAAATTCTGATTATTTCTACTCCCAACGACCTGCCGGGATTCAAACGCCTGCTGGGCGACGGCAGTGACTACGGAGTTCACTTTGAATATGCTGAGCAGCCTTCACCCGACGGTCTGGCACAGGCTTTTCTGATAGGCGAAGACTTTATCGGCAACGATGATGTGTGTCTGGTACTAGGAGACAATCTGTTCCACGGAGCCGGTTTTACAGGACTGCTGAAGGAAGCGGTACGCAATGTGGTAGAAGACCGCAAAGCCACCGTATTCGGTTATCGGGTCAACGATCCGGAACGCTACGGAGTGGCCGAATTTGATCAGGACGGAAACTGTCTGAGCATCGAGGAAAAACCTCAGAAACCGAAAAGCAACTATGCCGTTGTGGGACTGTATTTCTATCCGAACAAGGTGGTAGAGATTGCCAAAAACATCAAACCATCAGAGCGCGGCGAGTTGGAAATCACCTCTGTAAATCAGGAGTTTCTGAATCAGAAAGAACTCAAGGTGCAGACTTTGGGACGTGGATTTGCCTGGCTGGATACCGGAACCCACGACAGCCTCAGCGAGGCCAGCACCTTTATCGAAGTTATCGAAAAGCGACAGGGCGTAAAAATAGCCTGCCTGGAAGGCATCGCTTATATAAACAACTGGATCAGCAAAGAACAGCTGATTCGTGTGGCCCAGCCCATGCTGAAAAACCAGTATGGCCAATATCTGATCAAACTGGCTGAAGAATATAACAAATAGAAAATACACCTTGAAGGTATTTTCTTTGAATTAAAGATTCACGATTAGTGCAAAGATTAAAAAAAAATCATATCTTTGCACTAATTTGTTTTATTAGAATCATCTGAAATGGGAATATTATCAAACTTATTTGGAAAAAAGAAGAACGACGATGAACAGGTACGTGTAGGCGGCATGGAGGATTTCATGACGCTGATCCGTGTGTATTACCAGGCAGTCATTGCCATGAATCTGGGTATTACCAACCTGGCATTCCTGCCGGACCTGCGTATTTTCAAACAGACACTGCATGTGCCGACCGTAAACAACAAACTGGGTATCGGCGAAAAGAACAAGTGCAAAAAGATGCTGATGGACATGTACGACATGAGCGACACTTTCTTCAAGGAGATTGACGCCAGCATCAAAAAGAACTGCCGTAACCAGAACGATATCAAAAACTATCTCATCATGTTCCAGGGATTCAGCCAGGACCTGATGATGCTTATCGGCAATCTGATGCAATGGAAATTCAGAATGCCTTCCATGTTTCACAAGGCCTTGAGAAACATGACGGCCAAAACCATTAACCAGATTCTGACCCGTAATGACTGGAAAGATGACGCTGTGAGAAGAACTTGCGTAAACATCCGCAAGTACGCAGCCACCTTGGGATATTCTGAAGCATGGATGACGGAATACGTATTCCGCATTGTCATGCTGGCCAAAAAAGAACCTAAAACAGCAAGCAACGACTAAAAAGCCACATTATTTCTGTAATATTATCACTTTTTTATGACTCCAGAAGAGGAAACCATCCTGAAAAGATTCGAAACCAGAACCCGGCAGCTCATCCTGCAATATCAGGAACTGAAACAGGAAAATGAGTTGCTGCGCCAACGGGTGGATACTCTGAACCGGGAGTTGGAAAATACAAAAAGAGATTACAGCAACCTGAAAGTGGCCCGAATGATCGATATCAGCGATCAGGACATGAAAGACGCCAAGGGACGATTGTCTAAACTGATCCGGGAAATAGACAAGTGCATTGCTCTACTCAAAATTTAAGGAACATGGAGAGCGAAAATCTTAAAATTACCATCAGATTGGGAAAAATGCTGTTTCCGATTACCGTAAAAAGACGGGAAGAGGAAATCTATAGAGCCGCCGAAAAACTGATTAACGAGCGGTTGAATTTCTATGCAGGTAAATACCAGCATCAGGGGGATGAAACTTATATGGCCATGGCTATACTGGACATCGCAGTGGCCCTGAAAAAGGATGAACAGAAGAAAGATGCATCTCCTTTAATGGAAAAGGTTACTACCCTGCTTCAGGAAATAGAAAGCAGTGGTCTGATTGACAAGAAATAAAAACAGTCAGACGTGTCTCAGAGGTTGTCTTTTGCTCAAAAACAAGACACTACTATTATTATATTATATAAACTAAAAAAAATTATGGTAACAGCAATTATAGTATCATTAGCATGTCTCATTATAGGATGTGTGGGCGGGTATGCCATATTCCGCTACATTCTTACCGGAAATTATAAGGAGATGATCAATGAAGCGAAAAAAGAGGCTGAAGTGATCAAACAAAAGAAAATGCTGGAAGTAAAGGAGAAGTTCCTGAACAAAAAGGCTGAACTGGAGAAGGAAGTGCAGCAAAGAAACCAGCAGATCCAACAAAGCGAAAACAGACTGAAGCAAAGAGAAATCAGTCTGAACCAGCGACAGGATGACCTGAACCGCAAAAAGAATGAACTGGAAAATGAACGCAAAAGAATAGAAAGCCAGCAGCAGAAACTTATCCATAAGGAAGAAGAGCTGGAGCAGTTGCAGGAACAGGAGCGCATCAAACTGGAATCACTGAGCGGACTGAGCGCAGAAGAGGCCAAGGAAAGACTGGTGGAATCACTGAAAGAGGAAGCCAAGACTGATGCGGCAAGCTACATCAACGAGATTATGGACGAGGCCAAACTCACAGCCAACAAGGAGGCCAAACGTATCGTAATCCAGACCATACAGCGTGTGGCCACAGAAACAGCTATCGAAAACAGTGTAACCGTATTCCATATCGACAATGACGAGGTAAAGGGACGCATCATCGGACGCGAAGGTAGAAATATCCGCGCTCTGGAAGCTGCAACAGGAGTGGAAATCGTTGTGGACGATACTCCGGAAGCAATCGTTATCTCTGCATTCGATCCGGTGAGAAGAGAAATCTGCCGTCTGGCCTTGCATCAGCTGGTTGCCGACGGACGTATCCATCCGGCACGTATCGAAGAGGTTGTAGCCAAAGTAACCAAACAGGTGGAAGAGGAAATTATCGAGACCGGAAAACGTACGACCATCGACCTGGGAGTACACGGCTTGCATCCGGAACTGATCCGTATCATCGGTAAGATGAAATACCGTTCAAGCTATGGTCAGAACCTGTTGCAGCATGCACGCGAAACAGCTAACCTCTGTGCAGTGATGGCTGCCGAACTGGGACTGAATCCTAAAAAGGCAAAACGCGCCGGACTGTTGCACGATATCGGTAAGGTGCCTGATGAGGAACCGGAATTGCCACACGCTCTTTACGGTGCCAAACTGGCTGAAAAATATAAAGAGAAAGCAGATATCTGCAATGCCATCGGTGCCCACCATGATGAAATGGAGATGACTTCTCTGCTGGCTCCAATCGTACAGGTTTGTGATGCCATCAGCGGTGCCCGTCCGGGAGCACGCCGTGAAATCGTGGAAGCCTACATCAAACGTCTGAACGACCTGGAGAACATTGCCATGAGTTATCCGGGCGTAACCAAGACCTATGCCATTCAGGCCGGTAGAGAGTTGCGCGTAATTGTAGGTGCAGACAAGATTGACGACAAGCAGACCGAAAACCTGAGCACGGAAATCGCCAAGAAGATTCAAGATGAGATGACTTATCCGGGACAGGTAAAAATCACGGTTATCCGCGAAACACGCGCGGTCAGCTACGCAAAATAAAGAGTTTTTCAATGTCCCTGAATGCCTGGCATTTAGGGACATGTTCTTTTATAAAGTTTCGTATCAAACAAATAACAGTCCAAAACATGCGCATCGGAATTGTCACACTACCATTATATACCAACTACGGGGGACTTTTGCAGGCTTATGCCCTACAGACCGTATTAAAAGAGATGGGACATACTCCTGTCACATTCACCCAAGCCCCTCACCTTCCAGCCAATAAGTTTTTACTTCCGCTCAAATGGATCAAACGGGGAATATATAACTGCATTCAAAGTAAAAAGACTCCAATATTTTTGGAAATGGTCTTTCGAAAGACTTACCCGATTGTCAGTCAACATACCCAAAAATTCATTGACCGGAATATAACGACTCAACGCATCTCATCGTTCAAGGAGCTAAAAGAACAGGATTTTGATGCCCTTGTGGTGGGAAGTGACCAAATATGGCGTCCAATGTATTTCCACCATATTGAAGCCGCATTTCTCGATTTTGCATCTGGATGGAACGTAAAAAAACTGTCGTATGCCGCTTCTTTCGGTACTGATACCTGGGAATACACGAAAAAACAAGAAACAACATGTAAGGAGCTGATCCGACAATTCAACCGGGTGTCCGTGCGGGAAACCTCCGGAATTACTCTGTGCAAAGACTATTTGAATAAAGAAGCTACTTGTGTGTTGGATCCAACATTATTGCTCACGCCACAGCAATATATATCCTTGTTCCAGAATCAGTCGGTACCACAAAGTCCGGGTAATCTGCTGGTCTACATTCTTGATGAGTCGGAAGACAAAAAGAAAGTAATCAATCTATGCCAGCAAAACCAATACATTCCTTTCTATGTCAATTCAAAGGTTGATGATTTAAGTTGTTCGATTGAAGAGCGAATCCAACCTCCTGTAGAAGCCTGGCTACGCGGTTTTTTTGATGCCCAGATGGTCATTACAGACTCTTTTCATGCTTGTGTATTTGCCATCCTGTTCAACAAACCTTTCTTGGTTTATGGTAATAAAGGAAGAGGTATGAGCCGCTTTCACTCAATTCTGAGTCTCTTTGATCTGGAAGAACGACTGATTTCATCGCCAGATGAAGCAGAAAGCAGACTCTTCAAGGAAATTGACTGGAATCACGTAAATAGCAAATTAGAAGGATTGAGGAAAAACTCATTGGATTTCCTAAAAGAATGTTTAGCTGTATAACCTATTCTAAAAAGACACTATGCTTATATCTGTAGTTATCCCCCTATACAATAAAAAGAAAAGTATACTCCGTACTGTATCTTGCGTGCTGCAACAAACATACAAGGATTTCGAGATCATCCTGGTGGACGATGGTTCTACGGACGGTAGTTTGGAGTGTCTGGAGTCTATAACCGACCCAAGACTGAAACGGTACAGAAAAAAGAATACAGGAGTATCTGATACCAGAAACAAAGGAATGGAATGGGCATCAGGAGAAGTCATCGCTTTTCTGGACGGCGATGATCTTTGGGATCCGTTCTATCTGGAAAGATTACATGACATGGTGGCTTCCTATCCCGACTGCGGTCTGTATATGCAGGACAGCATAGACATACCCGCACAGGAGGCCAATCAGGCAAAAGGAAGTGAAGAACATAAGGAAATCAAGAAATTCAATAATTGGGAACACTATTTCTATTATCGCAATTTCAAGACATCTGCCCTGGCCGTAAATAAAGCTAAAGCCATGGAATTGCAAGGCTTTGACCAGTCTCTTACGATTGGAGAAGATTTGGATTTCTGGTTCCGGCTTATCTTGTCTTATCCGGTTTGCTTCCTGGATGAGATTCATGTCTTTATCCTAAAATATGAAGAGGAATATCACAGCAGGTTTGTTCCTAAAGACTTCAGCAAACACTTTTCTTACAAACTGGTCTTTAAAAAGAATTTATACTTAAATTTAAAGGACAACAAGGATGTTCACTTTATCATGAACAAAATCATCTTCTATGCCTTGCTCGGATTTGATAAAGATAAAAACACGGAAGCAGTAAGAATTCTTTCAAAGAATTTATCTTTTGGGCGTTTGAACTGGAAAGATAAAATCAAATATATCTTGCATCAATGCCACCTTTATTCATAAAAACAACAGCATCCAGTCTTTCTTTTGGCAGACTGGATGCTGTTGTTTTATCGTCTCATACATTTCTTATAAATCAAGAAACGAACATTAGTCGGAACAAGACGCACGATACTTCTCACGGAGATATTGTAAACCAAATCAAACAAACTCAAAAATCCAAGCTTGTAAAAGCCCCATTGAGAAAGTACATCCGAAATAGCATATTTCATACCGCCACGTCTCTTTATCGTGGCACGAGAGAAGCGGAAATAAAGCAAACTCTCCTGAATATTGTAGAAATTACAGCCATGTAAAATCATTTTAATCCATAAACGATAGTCTTCGGGAAAGCCTTCATACCCACCGACCTCCAGAACAACATGCTTTCGATACATAACTGCGGGATGATTTACAGGACAACGATGTCTGGCGTACTGAATAATCTCCTCATGCTTTTCGGGCACTTTCTTCACGGCCAACAGACATTGAGGACTTGATTCGAATTCCTCAATCCAAGAACTGCAAATATCCAAATCCGGATATTTGGAGAACACCTCCATCTGTTTGGCAAAACGATTCGGTTTGGCAATATCGTCAGTATCCATACGAGCCACCAAATCAAAGCTACATGCTTTCAAACCTTCGTTCAAGGCATGTCCTAATCCCTGATTACAAGGAAGCTCTACTATTTTTATCAAATTCTCATAAGCACTCAAATACGTATCAATGACTTGCTCCAAGGCGTCTGTCAAGGGGCCATCCTTAACCAACACAATCTCTGCTGGCATTAAAGTTTGATGAACAATGCTTGATAAGGCCTGATCTAAATACTCGGCATGTTCACCAGAATATACTGATAATAATACAGAAAACATGAAACCTAAAATTTAATCCAACAAAGAATTATATATCTTCTCATAACCACGATAAAAACATTCCAGAGAAAAATATTGCTCATAACGCTCATATAAGCAATCGCCTTTTTCCGGATGATCTTTCAAATAAAGAATGGCCTTGCGCAAAGACTCCTCATTCTCCAATGTAAAGAATATCGTTTCTTTCTCCGTCAGCAACTCGCGGAAAATCGGAACATCCGAGCATAAAAGACGCTTGTGATATTGTGCCGCTTCCAAAATGGTCAATCCAAAACCTTCACTACGACTTGGCATGGCAAAGAGATCATAATACGGTAGAAAACGATAAGCATCCTCCTGATAACCTAAAAACAGTACCCGATCAGTCACCCCCATCTCAACACATAAATTCTCAAGACCTATCTTTTCTTTACCTTCTCCTACCACGAGCAGTTTACAAAATGGTAAACCCGGAAGTACTTTTATTAATTGGTCGATGCCTTTTCTTTTCGTTAAGATAGCATTTGCTCCAATCAGAAAACTATCTCCTTTAAAGGCTATGATTTGTTCGCGAAGTGCTTGTGGCAGTACTTTCGTCTGATCCAATGATCGGGTGTTATAAACATAAGCTAACTTAGACTCCGGCAAAAAGGAACGGTAATATCCTAAAGCATCCTGGCTCAAGGTTACAATCTTATCATGGCGCTTCAAAGACCAAAGCCACACTCGTCCGAATACCTGCGCCACAACCTTATTATATTCATAAGCCAAATCACGGAGAATATAGTTATGCATTGTAGAAACCAGCTTTGCCTTGCAAGAAAGAGGCTTATGGTAAAAAGCATACATATCCGGACGTATCCCATGAGTATGCACAATGTCATAACGATTAAAATCTATCGTTTGGGAAAAAGAAAGATACTCCGTCTCACAAGGAAAAGAAAGTTCTCCCCCTTCATCCATATAATACACCTTGCAATGATGATTATGAAGTAATAATTGTCTTACCAATTCCAGAACAACAAGAACCGGCCCCCTATTTACTCTTTTTGGTATTATAAAGGCAATATCCATTCTCTTATCTCTTAATATTAAATCAAAGGTACAAATTATTTTCATGGTAAGATAAATATACAGACAAGATTTTCTGAAAAAGCCTTCATTGTTTGCCTTTATCCTACTTTACTTTAGATTTTGACCTAAAGTCATAACTCTGTACCTTGCATTTAATGATTCATGTAAGGTCTGACCAACATCTTAAGCAGTAACAGATATCTGCGGTTGTATAATCTGAAGTGATGCTTCCACACACGCCATAATCTGCGGAATGGTGCACAATGCTCCAATCCGAAGAAAATCTCCAGTTCTCTCATTTTTGAATCCGGAATCTGATTCCGGTAGTGTGAATAAAAACTTTTTATGGCTTCGTAATGAGAAGAATCCAATATCGGACTTTTCTTACTGATAAACGCACTTGTCTTTTCGCGGAAATCACCATCTACAGCATCGGTAACCGTAGCAGAATGTCTCCGATACAACATCAGATAACGGTCAACAAACGTAAACTCACCAAAAGTAAGGGCTACTAAGGTAAACAAATGATCGTGCATGGCAATTTTCTGAGGACGGTCCAAACAGATTTCACGCATTTTTCGGTTGAACAAGATGGCACATCCCTGTATGCCACCGTTCAGAAACAACGCATCCTTTAATGTTTCCGGAGGAGTAAGCACGGAACGTCCCTGAATAACTCCCCGGTCGCAATGATACATATAGCCGTTACCATAAACAGCCTGCACGCGAGAATTGTCGCGGCAACGGATAGCATCATAAAGCACTTGCAGTTTGTCTTCCAGCCAAATATCATCTTGATCACAACAAATGGTATAATCGGCCGTAGAAAAACGCAGTAAATGCATGAAATTCTCAGAAGCGCTATGCAACAGGACATCATCCTTAATCCAGGTTATTCGGGAATCTTCGCGCACAAAACGCTCCAACAATGCAGGCGTTTCATCCTTAGAACCATCGTCATGAATCCATAAATGCCAGTTCTGGAAGGTTTGATTCTGCAAAGACTGAATCTGAGGAATCAGATAACGACCCCCGTTATAGGTCGCAAGCAAAATATCTATGATAGCCGGACTTTCCATAAGTTTTTCAAATAAAATTAATCAACTGATTATACCATAAGTTTAAGGACAACAATCCCAACGCAAAGATAACAAGCAACAAACGCCCAAATGCAAAAGGACGTATGGTTTTCAGAAGCATCGGGAAAAGAATAATCTCTACGACACCATAAAGTTCGCAGATACGTCCGGCCACAATCGGCAAACTTGCCAATCCTACATAAGAAGCCAGAGAACAGCAATACACCTTGAGCAGTAAGGTTGCATTGGGATAATGCCTCACCAGTCGGGAATATTTCAACAGAAAATAAAAAAACAGAAGGACACGAAACAAGAAAATGACATTGAAGACATTGATCTCATCTCCCATAATTCCCATATCACGCATTCGCTCATAATCATCCAACTTGTTCTGCATGTATGGAATAGGCAACGATACAATCAAATCAATATGCGCGAAATACAGTGCATAAACAAAAACGATAATTCCTCCCAAGAAGAAACGTCCTTTCAGCGTGAGCGGCTTGTTTGAGAAAAACAGAGGCAACAGATAGGCCACGGCCGAATAATGAAAGAATATGGCCAACAAGACGAAAAAAAAATATTTCAACCGTTTGTTGTCACCAAGATACACCAAGCCTACGAACCACAGTCCGATGGATACGGCCACACGAATCTGAGTATAATCCTGAATGAGGAAATAATGTGCAAACCAGAGTAGCAACGACAACAGAATGTAAGGCGAAAGGCGAAACACCCCATAAATATGTACCGGAATCGCCAAGAGTGCATAGATCACAAAAAGCCAACGGACATCTTCAAACAGCACATGCACCAACTGCACAATCCAAACAAAGGACAACTCGATAAACTCAGCACGCACATTCTCATACAAATAGGCATACGTACGCGAATCAGCGTCCGCTCCGATTGGACGTAAAGCGGCAAACAAACAGAGTACCAATGCCGCTGCCACAAAAAAGCCGCGTGTATAGATATCCTTTTTGTCTTCGAAGAAAACAAAAAAAGACAAAACCAGGGCTATTAAGTAAAAAGAAGCTAGCAGCAACATATTTAAATGGTCACACTATTTTTTAAAGATAATATAACAGGTTGTTCCCAAGAAAGTCAGGAAACAGAACATGATGACAATCAACGAACGCTTGGGGCCGGCAGGCAAAACCGGTACGGTGGCATTCTGAATCACCGTAAAGGCCGGTGTACGTTCCAATACTTTAGACCGGGCCAGCTCCACCTGCTGTACCAACTGATTGTAGATATTATACGAAGTCTGCGTGGCATTCTTCAGTTCATCCATTTGTGATTTATAAATCTGAAGGACGACACCTCTGTTGGCATCGGCATAGGCCGTATACTTATCCAGATTACGTTTATAAGTACGTTCAGCCTCATCGCGCAACTGCTCCATACGCACCAAATCATTGCAAGCCTTCTTTGTACGGTATTCCGTAATGAAATCCTGCAATCGCATCCGCACCGTATCAACCAGCAGAGCTGATACCAGTGGGTCCTGATCAGTGGCAACCAGAGTAATCACATTTGTTTTCTTATCCACTGCGCACTCAAACTTACCGGCTATCATTTTGGTCATAATCATATCCGATTTGGACAGATAGAACGGATCTGGAGCCAGCGCATTTCCATCCTCAGATTCCGGACTTTTGAACAGATTCTTAATGCTGTTCATTCCCATTGTCCACCAAGGCTCCTTCTGCTCGTTCTGCATATATTCCTTCAAAGAGCCACGATAAGTTGAATCTTTAGTAATGATCTGCACGTCGAACAAAGACACCAGGAAATCAGTCGAAGCAATCAAATCCGGATAGAGAGTAGGCACAAGAGCATCCTCTCCTCCCATACTTCCCAGATTGATGCCGGCCAGTGAAGCCAGGCCGCCTAAATTACCCAGACTGCTACCTCCGTTGGAATACTCCGGTGCCAACAACACTTTTGTTTCATAATAGCGGGGCAGACTGAGCGCATAAATCACCGCTACGACAAAGGCGATTTCCAGATTGATGAGATATAATTTACGAAAACGCCACATGAGCTTGAACAAAGCATCGAACTTCAATTCGCCATGCAGGAGTTTAAAGCTATTTGAATTTTCCTTCATATTCTTTTTCTTTGAATTCATTAAGAAGTAAACTCTTCCTTACTTTTATTTAACCAAAGTAGAAATCATCGTACCCAGAGCGGCTGCAGTGGTTCCAATGCTCAGGATCTCTCCAAGAGATACCGCACGCTTTCTTTCTTCTTTCGTCGGCACTACAATCTCACATCCCGGCTGAATATCCTTTGCCTTTCGTACACGAGTTACCGTACCGTTCATATTCACGGCAAACACTTTCTTACGACGTGCCTTGACACTGAATCCTCCCGCCTGGTTGATATAATAGTCCAATCCTTTTCCCGGCATGTAAGCCACAGAATTAGGATACATCACTTCTCCGTTGATTGTTACCGTATTTGAATACTGAGGGATAATCAGTCGGTCGCCATCCTGCAAAACCAGATCCCACTCATTGCTACCCTCATTTTCAATCGCTTTGTCCAGATTAATACCCACGTAACGGATATTATTCAAATCAAATTTCTTGATTTCGGCAGAGTCCTTTGAAACGATAAACTTCTTCAAAGACTGCTGCTTCATGCGTTCAGCCTCTGTCAGGGTGCGAATCAGTCGTGCTCCCTTCGGATAAGCCTCCGAAGTCAGTCCGCCCGCCATCTTAATCAAGTCACTCAAACGCTCTCCCTTAGTTGTCAGCGTATAAGTTCCGGCAAAGGCCACCTCACCTTCAATGGTGATGTGCTTCTGCTCCACATAGCCTGGGCTCTTTCTCACGAAGACTTCGTCAAACGGCTGCAACTTGAATCCAGGCTCCCCGTCAATGACAAATCCGTCTTTCAGTTCGAAGGTGAAAGTCTCTGCCACAACAGATGATGGATTTTTCGCTTTGGCATTACGAATACGACGAGACACATCCACCTTGACCGTAGAAGCGGCGTCCTTCAAGCCACCGGCCTGCAGTACCAGATCCTCGATACAAGTGTTCTCGGCATAATTATAGATACCCGGATAATATACCTCTCCAAAAATAGAAAGTGTGCGCTCATCCTGGCTTTCCTTCAGACTCGGAATATATAATACATCTTCATTCTTCAGAGTAATATCCGGCTGTTCGTGGGCCATAATCTCCTTGATCGGAACAGGGATTACTTCCAAGGTCCGGTCAGCCTTACGGCGATGCATGACAGCACGGGCTGTGAAAGCATCCTCAGAAAGTCCGCCGGCCTGCTCTACCAATTGGCGCACAGTAGCCACATTTCCACCCACCTGATACATTCCGGGACGGAACACAGCGCCTTTGATCTCTACCATATTGGCATAACGGTCCAATACGGAATCCACAAAAATCGAGTCACCATCGGCAACCTTAAAGGTACCCATCTGGAACTCATCAATACTGAACACTTCCTTACGTCCGGAATTGCTTCGGATCAGTCGCACCTGATCCTGATAGGCATCGCCGGCAAATCCTCCGGAATACTTCAACAGAGTAGCCACACTTTCCGTAGGACGCATTTCATAATACATCGGACGTTTTACCTTTCCGGCTACCTGTACCAAAGCTTCATACGGTCCTACAACGATGACATCATTGGAAGCCAGACGAATACTTCCGGACAGTTTTCCATTCAGGATATAATCATAGAGGTCGACGGTAGAAACCAGACGGTTGTTCCGATATACCTTGATATTTCTCAATGTACCGATATCATTGGCACCACCGGCCATGTATAAGGCGTGAAACACAGTTGCAAAAGCCGAAAGTGTATAGGTACCCGGCATGTTAACCTCTCCCATCACATTCACCGTAATGCTCTTTGTCTGACCTACGGTCAAAGTCACGCGTGATCCGGCAAAATAGCGTCCCAACAGACGTTGTGCCTGAGCATTAGCCTGTGCCAGAGTCAATCCGCCCACCTGAATCGGGCCGTATCCTTCCAGATGTACCGTTCCTTCGGGAGAAACCTCTCCGTTAAAAGAAACCTGTGAGGCTCCGGATACATCAATAAATACCATATCCCCAGCTCCCAACTGATAGTCATCCGGAGCCGGAATATTCATATCCGTTTCAAAAGTCAGTTCTTTCTTATTGAAGATGTCATGGCCGAAAATTTTCTTTTTATTGGTTTCTTCTTTCGGATTCATGATATCATTGAACATGGCCGAAGAGTCGGGCAGCACAAAGCCCAGTCCGTTCAGGTACTGGCTCTGCTGTCTCTCCAGATACTGCTGTTTCTGAAAAGCCGACATGGTTGAAAAGTCAATCTGCTGCTCTTCTCCCTTACGCATGGAGTTTCCTTTCAGCGTATTTTTTGTATTGCCGTTATTCGTTCTTAAACGCGAAGCACCTGTTAAATCCTGAGCTCCCATGACACTGCCGTCATTCTGCTTGGAATATTTGGTTTTAAGTCTCTGAATCTGATCTAAAGACACACCCTGTTTCATCAGGTTAGAAATGATTTCACTCTGTGGTGTTCCTTTTTGATTTTCTTCCAGGACATACTGCATCACCTGCTCATCCGACATGGTACTTTGAGCAGAAACCATTTGTGCCAAACCACAAAAGAGAAAAAATGCAACCAAAATTTTCTTTATCATAATGCTTCAATTTTTTTCCGTTTATATATTATTAAGGTGGCGGTTGATTGAACAAATTTCAAAATCATCAACAATGAGCCATGCAGGCAATAGATCTTCATCAAGATATTCCACGACAGAGGCAATTCATCCCGACAGTCTCCATACAAGGGCCGAACAACATTCGGATACGGTCCGAATATTCAAAAGATAAAATGCTCCTGACTACCTGGATGTTTCAGTTTGAAAACGGTCTGTCACGGCTCCCCCCAAGCAAAAGCAAAGCACAAGAAAAACAGCGAGCAGTAGAATGAATCCAAGAAACTATGCCACGATGTCAAACAGACGCTTGACATTCCGTTTCCATAACTTCATTTCTTCCTCCATGTTCGCCATATTTTTGATCCTAGCTCAAACGCCATTCTTCTTTACTTTCCTGCAAAAGATTCTATTGTCTAAATGTTTGCAAAATAAACATATTTTTCCGGTAGAAACAAATATAGGCCACATTATTAGGCATTTTACAGACTTCCGTCTATTTTTAAGTTAAATTCTTTGCGGAATCGAAACTTCTATATAACTTTGCAGAAAGTTTATTCAGAAAAGATCTTGGGGTTGACACGGATTTGACAGCAGGATGGAATGGCGTGTAAGCACGCAGAGGGTCGGTGATTGCCTCTATAATCTCAGTTACCAGAAATTTATCTGGCGAAAACAACTACGCTCTCGCTGCGTAATCGAAGTACAGTAGATTACCTTTATTTCGGCACCAGGTGCTGAAACGAGACATCACTCAGAAGCTGTTGCTCCGAAGCATTCTGATCCAGTGGTGCAGCTAAATCGGGGATAGTTCCGTATGGCCTCGCATAGGGGATGAAATTTTAGAGGATAAGGCAAAAGTGGGTGGCCCGGGTCTTGCTTTTGCTCGAAAACCGAAGGCCGGGATAAGCGTGTAGAAAGCATGTGATTTCCCTGTTTGGACGAGGGTTCGATTCCCTCCAGCTCCACAAATAATATTGATAATCAGGTGTTTATATTGTTTACACCCCAAAATGCACCCTGAAATAAAAATGATAGTCTGATTATCATTCTTTATATCAAAAGCTATCTGCCTTTCTTAAATAAATTAACTATTGTGATGATTTGTGATATTCTATTTTAATTTTTATCATTTTGTTTGTTCTTATCAAGGCGATTTCCTATCTTTGAAACATCATTAGGGCTTGACTGGAATTGACAGCGAGTTGGAATGGTATGTAAGCATGCAGTGGGTC
>OGGJ01000410.1_pt1 | contig 44501 bp, 34 predicted proteins | sample 1571071 | NCBI WGS metagenome assembly OGGJ01 (sample SAMEA2581954, study PRJEB24529) | metagenome | biome: Human gut stool | place: China | collected 2011
TTTATCAGAAGGTTCTGAACATAATTTCAACACATAAGCAGACAAACATTGTTCTGATGTTGGAAGTTTATTTGCAATTCCAATTAATTCCTTTTTAAGATGATGATCTGGCAATGTTTCTAGCATCTTTCCTAAATCATATAAAAATGATTTTCTTGAAAATGGTATTACTACCTTTTTTTGAGATAATCTTAATTTAGAAATTTCGAGCAAGTTATTCAACTCACCATCTTCTGCAAGCGGTGATTTTTGCAAAATATGCTCAATTGAAGCTAAAACTTTTTGTTGGTTGGGTATTGTAGAATCATTTGTTACAGTTGATAACTTTTTAGATTCTTTCATTATAGAATTTAGAGCTTTTCTTGTTTTTATGTCAGCACCATTTGCAAGTATATTTCTAGCCTTCGCTAATTTATACTTGAATTCATTTGCAGAAAAAGGAATATAAATCGGTTGGTCATTCAATTTTTTGTCAGTTTCAACCATTAAACTCTGAAACTTTTGCTGATAGTCATGAGGAAGTTTTTTATTCACGATATTAGTCAATTCCATAAAAATCGGAGCTTGCTTTTTTCGCAAAATTTTCCTGTGATATGGTTCAATCTCTTCTAAGAGTTCCTTCAAATTCATTTCTGGATGAATCTTTGATCTTTCCTGTAAGAGTGCAATAATTTTTGATTCATTATCGACAAAACACTCTTTATTTCTTTCAAAAACTTGTAAAATATCTTTTGATGGACCATATAAAATTCCTTTTGAACTCAATCGAGTAATCATTTTAGGGTCTAACATTGGGATTCCTGTGTACATGCAAGGAAGTTTGTAAGCAAATAATGCCCGTAATTTTGAAGAATGTGCAAAGCCCGTGAAGGTTATTGGCATGACATATGGCATGCCAGACAAGTCGTTGATATATGTTGCCATTTCGGAATCCATATTTTTCAAATCTCCTGTTTTGGGCTTGTTCTTGTCTAAATTTAAGTTGTAATAATTAGGGCCTATTGCAAATATTCTCATAATCTTCCTATTAATATTTTAACTTATTTGTATCAAGATTTAAAGGGTCATTTGAAGGTGACAATTTTTTTATTCTTCTTGCGACAGATAAAATATATGATGAACTTAATTCACACATTTTAAATATCCCACTATTGGCTAACTCTATCAATCTATCTATTTGATTTTGACTATATACCCTGACGTTAGGATCTTTTTCAATAATAGTAGAAAGTTTGCTATGTGCTCTTTCTGAATTATATCTTCTTGAGGCTAAAACATAATTATATATATCACTATCGCCTCCAGCTTTTGCTGCAACCAAATGATCAGCAGACCCAACAGAATCTGCAAGTAAATCGTATCCAATTTGAGAAGAAGATCTATTTGCTTCTTTTACAACAAAGGCTGATAAACTATTTTTAGACGTAGGTAGTTCTCTTGCCGTTTGTATCATCTTATGGGCAAGTTTTGTATCTTGTAATTGTCCTACAATTTTTTCCAAATCATGGATAAAACCTTTTCTTTTAAATTTTTCTTCAAAAGGAACCCTATGCAAACGAGCTTTGGTTGCATTGAATAAATCCACCATATCTTTATCTTTTTGCAAACTTGAATTTTCAAAATAAATAAATGTTTTATAAAACTGTTTAAGTTCTTTATTTGTCGGCTTTTTAGCTTTACCCATATCATCTTCAAAAAATTCAACTTTTTTGATAATCTTTTCAATATCGCTTACTTCTTTAAAATTATCTTTTTGAGCTATTCTTTCTTTAATTCGTTTTAACTTATACAAAAGTTCTTTCTTACTGAAAGGAACAATTACTGGTTCATTGAGGAGTTTTTTATTAGTAACATCAATCAATTTATTATATTGAACAATCTGTTCTTTTGGAATTTGAAGAGCAAGAGTAGAAAGTTTTTCAAACACTGGGCGTTGTTGTTCAAGAAGAATTTTACTATGATGAGGGACTAATTTATGCAAAAATTCATCCAAATACATCTCTGGATTTGTTCGAGCTGTTCTCTTCATCAATCTATAAACCTGTTTTTCTATTGGGAATAATGATTTTTCATAAGGTTTAAGAATTCGAACAATATTTCTTATCGGTTTAGAAAACACTTTATGTTCTAATAATAGCTCTAAATCTTTAGTATCCACAAGAACAATGTCTGAGTAAAAATCAGGAATTCCAAATTTTAACAACTTCTTCAACGGTTCAGATTTTGCAACACTCGTAAACGTTACAGTATCACATTGTAATATTTTTTTATTCATTGGAACATGAACGCAATTATCTCTTCTCAATTGTGGATTTTGAGTACTAAATAAACTATATAAACCTACACTTTGAATATTCATGTTGAAAACAAAAAAACGTAAAAAAAATATTTTTTGCTACAAATGAATTGAAAATTAATAATCTTCTTCTTGAGGTTCAAAATAGTGCATTGAAGGGCATTCCCCGAAATTATCCAATATTGCCTTATCGAGTTCTTCTGTCGCAACAACTTTTCCATTTACAATATTTACTTGAGTGGTTGTAACTGTGCCATTTTCTTTATCCGCTTTAGTTTCTTTTGTTGCAATATCTTTTTTATTCTTTGCCATATGCTGTTTATTTTTAGATTTTTCTTCATCCATTATCGTTCTGAGGTAACTTTTGTATTCCTCATTAAAATAAACATTTCGCATAATATCATTCATCACAATTGCAGCATATTGTTGAGTTGAAGAATTTTCTCCAAGTGCAGAAATCAAAGTTGAAGCTTTTTCAATTTCTTCATAAGCCTCGTTGTAATGTCTAAGTTTTCTCAACAGAACAGCTAAATTGTAATGAGCTTCATAATTCATCGGTGCATTTGATATTGCTTGACAATAACACTTTCCCGCTCCTTCATAATTTCCAGAAATTTGGTATGCCAAACCTAAGTTAAACAATGTATCATAACTTTTTGGATTAATTTCTAAAGATTTTTGATAAGCTTTTATCGCTTTTGCCAAATAACGTCTTTGCCATTCCCAATCATCATTTGCATAAAGAGATTTCATTCGATAGGAATACCCCATATTATAATATGCAATTGCTTTATTTTCTTTTGAACTTATTTTATTGTTGTAAATATATGGAATTTCTAACAAATGGCGTTTTGTTTTAATTATTTGTTCATACTGTTTGATTGCAGAATCAAAATCCCCCAACTTTTCAGATGCAACAATTCCATAGTTCATTCTTGCAATCATCATATTTGGATTGTATTTAAATGCTTGAGAATATGCGTATAATGCAGAATAATAATCCTCATATGCAACATATATATTACCAAGATTATACCAAGCACTATAATGCTGAGGATAATACTTTAATGCAGTATTATAATACCCAATAGCTTTTTGCATTCGCATATCGTGATATGCCTGATCCCCTTTATAGACATAATACATACCCTTAACTTTGTATGCCTGAATTTTTACGACTTCTTGATTGAAATATACCGCAACACCAATTGCGGCAAGAACAAACAATGAAAATAATCCTGATAAAAACTTTTTCAAATCAAAGCCCTTTGATATTTATTCACATACAAAGATATGATAATAAAACTCTGACAAAATAACATCAACCAAATAATGTAACAGAAATGTAACAAAAGTTTTTATAAACGCAATTATTTAAAACAGAAATTGTTTATATAAGTAAGGTAGGTTAAAAAAGGTTAATTTTATTTTGGAGGTTTAGTATGTCAAGCAACGTAGGCTCAATTAACAGTGCTCCTCTGGTAGGTGCATTTCAATACAACCCGTATGCTATGGATGGTTTTGATGAAATTGATATGACTTACAATTCACCATTAGCAATGGGAGGAAGTATCTTTGATGGCTCAGGTTACGGAGGTTTTGGTATGGGAATGATGCCAATGCCGATGGCTGGAGGTGGTGTCACAGGTTACGACCCAAAATCATATTTCAATAACATGAAAGATTATCAAAAATTTTACATAGACTACAATGTCGATCAACAAAATATGCAACGTAATGCAGATTTAAGAATTAACGCATCTTTAGAAGGAATAAAAGATGCAGCCGCAGTTCTTAGAGATAAGATTAAACAAAATGAACAAGACCAAGTTCCAGCGGCATTTAAAGCATATGTACAAAGTGTCGGAGCAGCATATGGAGAAGGCTCTGGAAAAGAAGTTGAATACAGAGCATTAAGTCTTTATGAACAAATGACAGGTAAATCTCTAATCCAAGACTTACGAGATAATGGACATAGTTCATTTACACAAGGTTTATTGCAATCTTTGACATTCAGTGCAACATACAGAACATCAGCAGAGGACAACATTTCTGCAATAACAGGTCAACCAGTGGGAACATCTGAAAAAGTATCTCAAGGATGTGGTAAAGTTCTTGGTGCTGGAGCAACAGGTGCAGCTCTCGGAGCTCTTGCAGGTAAATTGTCTCATTCTGGTAAAGTCGGAACAATTGTCGGCCTTGCAGCCGCTGGATTGTCAGCAATATTAGCCTTCGTAACTGGCGGAAAAGGCTAGAACTTATAAATATACTTTTAACCCCTCCTCCAAAATAATTCCTATAAAATCCGAAGTTCAAAAATGAACTTCGGATTTTTGAATAAAAAAAGTCCTGCTAAAAGGAGTAATAGCAGGAATATAGTTCAGTAAAAGAGACATCTGCTAACATTATTACCTCCTTTTTTAATTAGTCAAATTAAAAAAAAGAGCCTCAAAAAATATCAAGGCTCGTTGGAATTAAGAATAGCTGGAAGTATGAAAAAGATTAATTATATTAAATCTTTTTCACTTATTTTTCTCTAGTAGCCATATGGGTAATTATTGATGGTTATATATATAATGCAATTGTTATTTTTATGTTATGTTATTAGATGAAAAAATAAGGAGTTCGGTGCTTTTATGAATAAAAAATATATTATTGCAGCAATTATTTGTTTTATTATAATTGGATTTTTAGGTTGGCTTATAGTGCTTTCTGACGAAGCTCAAGAAAAAAAAGAAAGAGAAATGTTACCAACCCCAATAGGGCAAAAAGTTTGGACTTATAATATGAACAAATATCAGTGGAGAGAATATCAAAAAACTGACGATGAACAATCAAAAAATGAGATAATTCTACAAGTTCAAGCACCAGAAGGAAATGGTGGTTATACTTCTTATAATTTAATCACTGGTAATGCCCAAGTTCCTAAAGAAGATGTTTGGGTTGGAGAAGGTAGCCAAGAATTTCTAAAAGGCAAAAAGCTTTACTCATATTACCCTAGAACTTTTGAATATTATGAAATTATTTTCAATGGTGTAAAATTTGTGCCAAGAAAACTTTCTAAAGATGAAATAAAAACAATTTTGAAAGGCTATGATTTTATTTACGTTTCAGACCTAAAAAAATCCACTGTTTCAATACCATATTCTAAACGCCATAATAAATTTGCAGTAATAAATGATATTGGCGACAATTTTTACAAATATTATATTGTTCCAAATGATAGCAAAAAGATGGAGATAGGTGATTTTTCAGACCAATTTATACTTAAAGATAATAATATAAACATCAAAATCCAAAGATTAGAGGGTTGTTCAAAAGCGTATCCTTGTTTTGATATAAATGTAAAATAATTTTCGTAAAAAGAGGTGAATATTTATGAATACAAAAGAACAATATCTTAAATTAAGAGAAGAATTTACAAAGAAGTATAAACCTACTTTATATAATTCCGAACTCGCTGGTTGGAATTTTTACACAAACTCCACAGAAGAAAATCTAAAAAAATATACTCAATCACAAGAACAAATGAGTAATTTATTCAAAGATGAACAAATGTATAAATCATTAAAAGCCATTCAAGAAGAAGGCTTAGAGGATAAACATTTAGCAAAACAATTAAAAGATTTAGTTAAAGCTTTTTACAATGAAATAGAATCTGGAAATGAATTAAAAGCACTTCGAGATAAAGAGAATGAAATTGCCTCAAAATTCAATTCTTATGTTATGGAAATTGATGGGAAAGCTATTTCTAAAGCAGAGATTATGGTGATTTTAGAAAAAGAACACAATCCAGAAATCCGTAAAAAAGCCTACGACGCAAATATCAAATCTGGAGACGAAATTGCAGATGATTTAGTTGAATTTGTAAAAATGCGTAATGCTTATGCTAAAACAAAAGGCTATGACACTTATTTTGATTATATGATTGAAGATTCTTATGACATAACCCCAAAAGAACTAGATGCTTTATTAAATGGAGTTTCTTCAAAAATTGAAACTAAATCAATAGAATTTGATGAAGAAAGGAAAGCAGAACTTGCAAAAAGTTTTGGAGTTAAACCAGAAGAATTAAAAGATTATCACTACGGATTGATAACGGATAATACACCTGAAAAAACGGTTACCGAGTATTTAACATCAAAAGAACAAGTTGTTGATATTGCAAAAGATGTTTATAAACAAATGGGCTTTGATGTCGATAATATGGGAATAACTTTAGACTTATTCCCAAGGAAAAATAAAAACACTCACGGTTTTGCTTTTTGTATAAAACCTGCAAAAGATGCAAGAATTCTTGCAAACTTGACCAACAACACAAATAGCTTAGATACCATTTTGCATGAACTTGGTCATTGCGTTTATGATATTGGGCTAGATATAAGCTTACCATTTTTAGAACAAGAACCATCTTCTTCTGCAATGACAGAAGCTGTTGCGATGATGATGGGCGATTTGCCAAAAACTGAAAATATTTTATCTCGTCTTGTACCTCAAGATGTTTTAGACAAATTCAAAGCGGAACTAAAAAAAGATGATGCAAGATTTGTTAATCGTTCTCTTCAAATTATTGAATTTGAAAGAGAAATGTACAAAAATCCAGAAAGAGATTTGAAAAGCTTATGGAGAGATTTGAAAATAAAATATCTTCACCGTGGAGATGAAACTGAATCTAATAACGAATGGGCAACTATTCCGCACTACCTATCTCATCCAGGATATTATCAAAACTATTTTAGAGCTGGTTTAATTAAAGCACAACTTTACAATGCAATGAAAACTGAATTAGGTGAAATTTCTAAAAATTCAAAAACTTCTGATTATTTGAATGATAAATTATTCAAATATGGTTCATCTAAAGAAGATAGCGATTTAATTTTAGAAATTACAGGGAAAGCAATATCTGAAAATGATTTTTGCAATAGAATAATAGAATAATTAAGGAAATAATAATGTTATCACTTCTAACAAATCCAATAATAATAGCTGTAATTTTATTATGTATATTATGTTTATGCAGAATAAATGTTTTACTTGCACTAATAATTTCATCTGTTGTAGGTGGCCTTGTCGGGCATATAGGATTGTCAGAAGTGATGGATATTTTTATTCACGGAATGGGAGACAATTCTGAAACCGCATTGAGCTATATTTTATTGGGAGCATTTGCGGCATCTATGACACACACAGGTCTTGCACCAATTTTAGCAACCAAAATTTCGAAAATTATTAAATCGAAAAAATATATGCTGATATTTATTTTAACAGGAATTGCTATTTTATCACAAAATTTAATTCCTGTTCATATTGCGTTCATCCCAATTCTAGTTCCTCCATTATTAGGTTTGATGAATAAATTAAAAATTGATAGACGAGCTGTTGCTTGTGGTCTAGCTTTTGGATTAGAAGCTCCATATATTGCAATCCCTGCAGGTTTTGGATTGATTTTCCAAGGATTAATTGCAGAAAACATGATGCAAAATGGAGTTGAAGTAATAAAAAGTGATATTTGGAAATACAACTGGATAATTGGAGCGTGCTTATTTGTTGGATTTTTAGTAGCTATTTTTATTTCTTTCAAAAAACCAAGAGAATACGAAAATATTATAATTAAAGACGAAGCAAAAATTGAAGATTTAAAATTAAATAAAAACCACTATATTACTCTAGTTGCCGCAATTATAACTCTAACCGTTCAATTATGGACAAATTCATTACCTTTAGGGGCATTAGTCGGTTTAGCAGTAATTTTTGGATTTAAAGCAATTGATCACGACAAAATGGACAAATTAATTAACGAAGGTGTCGGATTGATGGGTTATGTTGCATTCGTAATGCTGGTTGCGGCTGGATTTGCTTCTGTAATGAAAGCAACTGGCGGAGTTGATGCATTGGTTAACGCAATCACTCCATTTATGGGTTCAAGTAAAATAATTGCAACTATTTTAATGCTTTTTGTTGGTTTATTTATTACAATGGGCATAGGCACTTCTTTTGGAACAATACCAATTTTAGCAGTTTTATATATTCCAATTTGTTTAAAATTAGGGTTTAGTATTCCTTCAATGATAATTGTTTTGTCTGCTGCAGCGGCACTCGGAGATGCGGGTTCTCCAGCTTCAGACACAACCCTTGGTCCAACAGCAGGTTTAAACGCAGATGGACAACATAACCACGTCTGGGATACTTGTATTCCAACATTCTTGCACTACAATATTCCACTATTTTTTGCGGCCATAATTGCGGTTTTAATTTTCCATTAATTAAATTTAATATATTATTTTTTTCAAATTATTTGCATGATATGATGGACGAATTATGGTAGATGTTAATCAAGAATATGTTCCACTCCACTTACACACTGAGTATTCTTTACTTGATGGAGCAATTAGGATAGGGGATTTAGTTAAATTTTGTGCAGAAAACAACATGCCTGGTGTTGCCGTAACAGATCACGGGGTTATGTATGGTGCAATGGATTTGTATATAGATGCGGATAAAAACAATTCAAAAGAAAGAGAAAAAGCCGAACAAGACCCAAATTACAAACCAAAATTAGTTAACCCAATAGTTGGTTGTGAATTTTATGTACACGATGGGGATATTTCAGAACGCAACCCTAGTCACAATCCTAGATACCACTTAGTTTTACTTGTAAAAAATAACCAAGGATATAAAAACATTGTTAAACTAGCTTCAAAAGCTCACATTGACGGTTTTTATATGAAACCTCGTATCAACTGGGAACTTCTTGAACAATATCACGAAGGATTGATTTGCTCTTCTGCTTGTTTGGGGGGCGAAGTACTCCAAAACCTATTGAAAGGTGATTACGAAAAAGCAAAGGCTACTGCTAAAAGATTTAAAGATTTATTTGGAGAAGATTATTATATTGAGTTACAAGACCACGGACTTGAAGAACAAAAACGTACAAACCCTGATTTGATACGTATTGCCAAAGAACTTGATATTAAAATGATTATCACAAACGACTCCCACTATTTGAAAAAAGAAGATGCAGACTGGCATGATACCCTTTTGTGTATGCAGACAAAATCTTCAAAATCAGATACAAATAGATTCCATTTTCCTAATAATGAATTCTATGTAAAAACGGTTTCGGAATTAAGAGATTCTTTCAAATGGCTAGACAGCGAAACTTTTGATGAATGTATTAAAAACACGGTAGAAATTTCTAAAAAATGTCATATTACAGTAGAATGGAAAGCCCCTCTACCTGATTTCCCTGTTCCTGAAGGGTTTACAACGGATACATACTTAGAAAAACTTGTATATCAAGGGATTAGAAGGAAATATCATCAAGAAGAAATTGATCCAAAACTCCAAGAACGTGCGAAGTACGAATTGGGTGTAATTGAACAAATGGGATTCTCTGCATACTTTTTGATTACTTGGGATTTTATCCACTACGCAAAAACTCACGATATTCCAGTCGGCCCAGGGAGAGGATCTGCCGCAGGTTCACTAGTTGCGTATGCTCTTGATATTACAGATTTGGACCCGATAGAACACAACCTATTGTTTGAAAGATTTTTGAACCCAGAACGTTTCAGTATGCCCGATATTGATACGGACTTTTGTATTGAAAAACGTGGAAAAGTTATTGACTACGTTGTAGAAAAATACGGAGCAGATAAAGTTTGTCAGATTATTACATTTAACACTCTGGCTGCTCGTAACGCAATGAAAAGTGTTGCACGTGTATTTGATATTCCATACGCAAGAAGTAAACAACTTTCAGACCTTATTTCTGGCGACCCTGGGGCAAAAATTTCTGACTCTTTGCAAGACGGAATGGAATTAAAAACACTATACGATAGTGACCCAGAAGTTAAAAGATTAGTTGATACCGCACTTCACGTAGAAGGTCTGAAGAACGCAACTGGCATGCACGCAGCTGGGGTAATCATTTCATATAAACCTCTGGATGAAATTGTTCCTGTACAGCACGGAAAAGACGGAGTTGTTGTAACTCAATATCACAGAGAAATTTTAGAAAAAATGAAGCTTCTGAAGATGGACTTTTTGGGGCTTCGTAACCTTACAATGATTTCTAAAACTGTAAAACTAATTAAAAAATGTCAGGATATTGATTTAGATATCAACCATATTCCTCTGGATGATAAACCAACATATGATATGTTAATTCGAGGTGAAACAGTTGGTGTATTCCAGTTAGAATCCCAAGGGATGACAAACCTTGTAAAAAAACTACAACCCGACGTATTTGAAGATTTAGGAGCTTTAGTAGCACTATTTCGTCCAGGTCCGTTAGGTTCTGGCATGGTTGATGTTTTCGTAGATAGAAAACACGGACGACAAGAAATTACTTATCCACACCCACGACTTGAAAAAGTTTTAAAAGACACCTATGGAACAATGGTTTACCAAGAGCAAATCATGCAGATTTTCCAAGAAATGGCGGATTATTCTTTAGGTCAAGCAGACATGGTTCGTCGTATGATGGGTCACAAAGACCCTGCGGCTATGGCAGCTCAGGAAGATAAACTTATTGAAGGATCTGCAAAATATGGTATGAAAGCAGAAGATGCAAAAACTTTATTTGAACAAATTCAAAACTTCGCTTCATACTGTTTCAACAGAGCTCACTCATCTGCTTACGCATTCGTTGCATATCAAACAGCTTTCTTGAAATGCCATTATCCAGTTGAATACTTATCATCATTATTATCAAGTGTTGCTGGAGATCAAGAAAAAACTCAAGCTTATATTGAAGAAGCCTTGAAATACGGAATCAAAGTGCTTCCTCCAGATATAAACAAATCTTATCTTGAATACGCACCAGATGGTAAAAACATCAGATTCGGGCTTGCTTCAATCAAACAAGTTGGAGAAGGTGTAATTGAAGAAATCATCAAAGAACGTGAAGCAAACGGTGATTTCAAATCAATTTATGATTTTATTAAAAGAGTAGATGTAAAATGTGCGAATAAAAGAGCGTTAGAAGGATTGATTAAGGCTGGAGCTTTTTCCACAATCGAAAAAAGCCGTAAACAACTAATGGATAACCTTGAATACATCACTTCAACAGCTTCTAAAGAGGCTAAAGAAAAAGAATCAGGTCAAGGAAGTTTGTTTGACATGCTAGGAGATACCGCCTCAGTTGAAGATGCGAAATTCCACCTATCTGGATCAGATGAAGAATATGATGCAAGACAAATTCAAATTTTTGAAAAAGAATTCTTGGGATTTTATGTAACAAGCCACCCATTATCTACAATTAGAGACAAGTTACCATTCTTAATGACTCACAAAATCTCACAAATTCCAGATATTCCGAATGATAAAGTTGTAACTATTTGTGGATTAGTAACAGCAACGAAACAAATTCCAACTAGAAATGACCCTACAAAATTTGTTCGATTTGTAACAGTTGAAGATTTAACAGGCAAAATTGATACTTTAGCTTTCAATTCAAAAATTGCGGAATACAATGACTTCTTGCAAAATGAGCAAAGAATTATTGTGTCAGGAAAAGTAAGTAGGCGTAGCGATGACGATCCACCAATTATTTTGGTTGACACTGTTAAACCAGTAGATAATTCAAATATTTTCACCATTGAGTTGAAAGACGAATTAAAATTTGAAGAGTTGATGTTAATGAAGCAAATGTTATGCAAATTTTCTGGTTCCGACCCAGTAATGCTAAAACTTCCAGATTTAACAGGAGATGTAAAGATTTTAGCTTCATCAATGTTCTGGGTAAATTCTTCAAACGATTTGGTTAATATGTTGAATAAACGATTTGGAGAACGAATTGGAATTTCAATAAAATCAATGGATACAAATTTAAAAGAACCAGTTTAATCAAGCTGGTTCTTTGTTTTAGGGACTTTTATTAAATTGATAAATAAAAAATTTATAAAAAAATTAAAAAAAGTGCTTGAAATCTAAAATTTAGCATGTATGATTAAAAGGTAACCCAAATAAGCGGGGGTAATTCAGTGGTAGAATGCCTCCTTGCCAAGGAGGATGTCGCGAGTTCGAGCCTCGTCTCCCGCTAATTAAAAAGACTCACCATTTGGTGGGTCTTTTTAATTTGTAATGATAGAGGGTAATGTGTATAAGCACAAGCCTCGTTGCTATGACTCTTTGCGAGATTTATCGAGCATTAGAGGCATAGTACCTACTTGGCTCCCGCTCCATAAAAAAGAGAGTTTCAAAACTCTCTTTTTTATTGTCTATTTTTTGTGGGTAATTCAATCAAATAAAATAAGAATGGAAAGGGGCTCTTCGCCCCTTTCCATTCTAAATGAACAAAAGTCAGTATTTTTAACTGATATATTAATAAAAATATTTTTAAATTCAAATATTCAATTTTTAATAATTTCGTTACAAAAATTTAAACATTAAATCTACAAATGATTTTAATATTTATTCTTTTGTAATCCTGAATCACACAAAAAAAAGAGCCACTAAAATGGCTCTTTTTATAAAATACCCTGGATGCGATTCGAACGCATGACCTACCGCTTAGAAGGCGGTTGCTCTATCCAGCTGAGCTACCAGGGCTTACGTCTTTTATCTTAGCACGAAAATTTTTTCTTGCAAGTCTAATTTTTAAATTCATTTATTCATCACCCATAAAAGAAAAGAGCCATATTGGCTCCTGTTTATGAATAGCTGGAAGTATGAAAAAGTTTTTAATTTTGTATTACAAATTTATTTAACTAGCAAAATATCCTACTTACAACTAATCAACTGTTCAGTTTTATACTATCCAAGTGGAGAGGTTTAAGTTAATAAAAATCCATATTAACTCATATATTTTTTCGGATTTTTTATGTTTAAGCTATAATTTTTCTATACTGTAATTTAATATATAAAGGAAAAGATTATGCTAAGCGGAAATGAAATTAGAAAATTATATTTAGATTATTTTAAAAACAAGCATCAACATACTATCGTTGAGAGTTCAAGCCTTGTTCCTGACAACCCAACAGTTCTTCTTACAACTGCTGGGATGTTGCAATTCCTACCAATATTTTTAGGAATTAAACCTTGCCCTTACGAACCTGCTAGAGCAACTTCTTGTCAAAAATGTGCTAGAGCTGGTGGTAAAGATTCTGATATTGAAAATGTTGGTAGAACTCCTCGCCACCACACATTCTTTGAAATGTTAGGAAATTTCTCTTTTGGCGACTACTACAAAAAAGAAATTATTCCTTGGGCTTGGGAATTTGTTACAGAAGTCTTGAAATTAGATAAAGATAGACTATGGATTACAATTTACGAAACAGATGAAGAAGCTTTTAATATCTGGAGAAGCGTAGGTGTTCCAGCAGAACGTATTAAACGTAAAGGTAAAAAGGACAATTTCTGGGGTCCTCCAGGAGCTTCAGGTTCTTGTGGACCTTGTTCTGAAATTCACTATGATTTAGGCGAACAATACAAATGTGATGATCCTAATTGTGGTATTGACACTTGCGAATGTGATAGATGGGTTGAAATCTGGAATTTGGTATTCACTGAATTATACCAAGATGAAGAAGGAAACCAATCTCCACTAGGAAAGAAAAACGTTGATACTGGCATGGGGCTAGAACGTATTGCTATGGTTTGCCAAGGCGTTGCTTCTACATTTGAAACAGATTTATTGAAACCAATTATGGACAAGGTTTCTGAAATGAGTGGAGTTCCATACAAACAATCTGAAAAAACAGATGTGTCATTGAGAATTATTACAGATCACGCAAGATGTGTTTCTTTCCTAATTTCAGACGGTGTTATCCCAGGGAATGAAGGAAGAAGTTATGTTCTTCGTATGATTTTGAGAAGAGCATTACGTCACGGAAAAATCTTGGGTATGGAATTACCTTTCTTGTACAAATTAGTTGATGTAATCGTTGAAAATTATGGCGAAGCATATCCTGATTTAGTTAAAAATAAACAAAAAATCATTGATACAATTAAAAAAGAAGAAGAACGTTTTGCAAAAACTCTAGACAGAGGATACAAAATGTTAGACGAATTTATCGAAAACAAAAAAGATATTGATGGTGAAAGTGCATTCAAACTTTATGATACTTTCGGTTTCCCATTTGAATTAACAAAAGAGATTGCAGCCGAACAAGGATTGAATGTTGACGAAGCTGGCTTCAAAGCTGCAATGCAAGAGCAAAAAGAACGTGCTAAAGCTGCAACTGCAAAAATCAGTGTAACTGGAGATATGAAATACGCAAAAATCGAAAAAGAAGTTGGCTCAACTAACTTCATCGGTTATACAGATAATGAATGTTCGGATGCTAAAATATTAGCTCAAGTTGAAGGCGAAGGATATGTTGACATTGTACTTGACAAAACGCCGTTCTACGCTGAATGCGGGGGGCAAGTTGGAGATAGTGGATACATCGAAAGCGAAAACTTGAAAGCTGAAGTTTTAACTACATTCAAAGTTAACGATTTATACGTTCACAGATGTAATGTCTTAAATGGGGAAGTGTCTATTGGAGATACCGTTAAAGCTTATATTGATGTTGACAGAAGAGAAAAAATTAGAGTTCATCACACATCTGCTCACTTACTTCAAGCAGCATTAGTTAAAGTCCTTGGTTCAGAAGTAAAACAGGCTGGTTCTTATGTTGAAGAAAACCGTATGAGATTTGACTTTACTTTCTCTAGAGCTATGACATCTGATGAAATTGTTAAGGTTGAAAACTTAATGAACAAATGGATTGGCGAAGGTTATAAAGTTAATACCAAAGTTATGGGAATTAAAGAAGCTGAATTAACTGGAGCAACAGCCCTATTTGGAGAAAAATACGGAGATACAGTTAGAGTTGTATCTATCGAAAAAGAAACAAAAGACGGTGTAGATTGCATTTCAAAAGAATTTTGTGCAGGAACTCATGCCAGACAACTTGTAGATTTAAGAGTTGTTAAAATTATTTCTGAAAGTGCAATCGCTGCGGGTACAAGACGTATTGAAGCAGCAGTATCAAATTCAGCAATAGAATATCTAAATGCAAAATCTACTGAAATTGACAAACTATCAACTAAATTCAAATCTCACTTTGATGAAGTTGTTGAACGTGTTGAAAAATTGTCAGATGAAAATAGAGAACTTCAAAAAAATATTGAAAAACTTGAAGAAGAAAATGCAAGAAACAAATTTGCATCATTTATTTCAAAAGCTCAAGAAATTGAAGGCGGAAAATTATTCATCTCTAAAGTTGAAGGATTAAAACCTCTCGGAATCAAAATCGGCTTGGAATATTTATCTAACAAACTTGGAAACAGCGTAATTATCCTTGCAGGAGAAACAACTGTTGCGGTTAAAGTTTCTGACAATTTTGTAAAACAAGGAATCAATGCTGGTAAACTTGTTGGAGAAATTGCAAGAGCAACTGGAGCAAATGGTGGCGGACGTCCAAACTTTGCTCAAGGAGGAGTTAAAGATTCTTCTAAATTAGATGAAATTTTAACTAAGGTTGAAGAAGAAATTAAATCCGCTAAAGTTCAATAATAAGAAAGGGAATAAGATGACAGTATTGAAAATTGAAAAATTACCACACAACAATATTTTGCCAGAATATAAAACAGAAGGAGCAGCAGGCATGGATTTATGTGCCGCAATTTCTGAGCCAATGGAATTGAAACCACTAGAAAGAAAACTTGTTCCAACTGGATTAAAAATCGAATTAGAACACGGCTACGAAGCACAAGTAAGACCTCGTTCTGGTTTATCTATAAAACACGGTATTACTTTAATCAACTGCGTTGGTACAATTGACGAAGATTACAGAGGCGAAGTTTGTGTTCCTATCGTAAATATTTCAAATGAAACATACACAATCCAACCAGATGAAAGAATTGCACAAATGGTTATTGCTCGTGTTGAACAAGCAAAACTAGAGGTTGTTACAGAATTAACTGAAACAACTCGTGGAGAAGGTGGATTTGGTTCTACTGGAAAATAATTAAATACATTTATTGAATGATTACAAACACCATAGTCAGTACTAAAATGACTATGGTGTTTAGTTATATTTGAATAAAGAAAGGAATTATGAACTATGAGTATGAATGCAAACCCACAGGTACAACCTCAAGCAGCTGAAAAATCATGGCTAGTTACAGCTCTACTATCATTCTTTGTAGGATTTTTGGGAATCCATAGATTTTACACTGGATATGTCTGGATCGGCATTGCTCAATTATTAACTTTTGGAGGATGTGGATTATGGGCATTGATTGACCTTATCTGTATTTTAGCTAACAAATTCAATGATGCTAAAGGAAAAACTTTAACAGATTATAACAAAGTTGTTGCAATTGTTCTAGGAGCTTTATTAGTATTATCAATTATTGTAGGAATGTTGTCAAACCTTCTTTCAATAGCAGCATTATTTGCAGGACAATCATAAGTAACAAATTAAGAGGAGATTTTTAAATGGCTATTACAGAATATGGTTCAGATACAACTTTGAACAAATTAGAAGGTAAAAACTGGGTTGCAACAATGATGTTATGTTGGACATTAGGTGCATTTGGAGCTCATCGTTTTTACACAGGTAAAACAGGTACAGCATGGGCAATGGCAATTATGACTCTTACTTGTTGTTTAGCCCCTATTTCAGCAATTTGGGCAATGATAGACGGCATTATGATTGCTATTGGTTCATGGAACCACGATGATGGAAGCGAATTATATGAAAGAATTAATTGGCTTGGCTATATTTATATAGCGGTTATTGTAATGACTATTCTTTACGTCTTATTACAATTGGCAATTTTCTTTGCAGCATTAGGAGCAGCTGCAGGCTCTGCATCATAGTTAAATAATAATTGAGAAAAGCAGTATCGAAAAATCGGTACTGCTTTTCTTTTAGAGAATAATATGAAAATAGATAAAATCTTGATAAATAGAATCTTTGTTTTGAGCTTGCCTTTTTGGTGTGCAATCTTGGCAAATTTGGCCGTAAAAGCTCATTTTAAGGTCTTTTGTTTATTTAAACTAATATTTCATCACGAATGTTTAGGCTGTGGAATGACAAGAGCGTTTGTAGCATTGAGCAGACTTGAGTTCCAACAAGCGTATGAATACAATCCACGAGTCGTAATTGTTGCACCTCTTTTCATCTTGATATGGATTTTAATGATAAAACAAACTTTTAAACCCAATAAAAAAGGAACCTAGAAGGTTCCGTTTAGTAGTAGTAGGGGAAAAGGAGGAAAAATTATTAGTGTCAATTTAATTTGTTTTTGATTTTAATTACATTTTATATATCGGTTAGTTTTTGAAAAAACTTTAATTATCTAGTCTTAATTGTTAAGAAGTTGTTACAATACAAAAAAGGATTTCGCAATATCTTGCAAAATCCAGATTCGGATTGGGGTAAATCGGTGTTGGTAAGGATATGTTAGTAGATTAAGGTGTATAGAATTTAATCAACAATCGCAGAAATTATCATTGCGATACCAGCAATCCCTGCAACTGCACCAATTGTTCTTGTTCTTTCTGAAGTTCTTGTATAATGATGTCTTTTGTGATGGTCATTATACGCACATCTGTCGTAACATTGATGTTTGTGATTATGGAAACCACGATTTGGATATTTATCATGGTATCTACTCGCAGCAAAACAAGGTGTAGCTAAAGTTAAACATAAAGCTGTTGCGATTATCTTTTTCATAATGACCTCCTTTTGTATTCTCTTTTCTCTGCCTACATCTATATAACGAGTATGAAATAAAAAAGTTCAAAAATTTATTTGAATAATTAAAAACGCCAGATTTTACGAGAAAATCTGACGCTTTTGAAATTATTTTAACATATTTAATTTATATTAGTTTGAACCGTTTAACAATCCATAAGCAGCATCCCAACCGCTCATACCACCTCTTGTTTTGAATTTAGCAATTTGGTTTACACTACTTTTTCTATATTTCTTAACTTCTTTTGCTGATTTTGCAGCTAATTTTTTGTTTTCTTTTCTTGTTGTTAAAACAGTATTTGCATAAGTCAAGAAATTTTTGTATTCATTGCAGCTATATCCAGCTTTTAATTTTGCAGGATAAGCATAAGCAGTATAATCATAAACATTCATTGCTCTTTCAGCATTTGCTGGTTTACCTTGAATAGCTTCCCAATATGTACTTGTTTGTTTTGTCAAAACTACAATTATTGCAAGTGGATTGTAGCCAGCGTTAGACATTAAGTTAACGGCAATTACATCTGCTTCTTTTGCCTTTTGAAGGCCTGCATAACTTGTAGCTAGAGTCGTTGCAGTTTCATTTGTTGAAATATTTGTATCTGTTGCTGCTTGCAATAAAGATACAACCTTTCCTCTAGAAGCATGTCCTGCAATGATATGTCCTAATTCATTTGCAACAACAGCTGCAACTTCATTATCATTACCAGCATAAGCTAGTTCATTTGTTGAAACATTTACCACTTTATTAGTTGAATAATTAGAATTGTCAACTGCTCCAGAAACTACTGCGAATTTAACATTTGTAGCAGGAATACCATTCTTTGTAAGTAAAGTTTGACCAACAGTAGAAACTCTATTTGTTGCATTGTAACTTGCAGCCGATGCTGGAATTGTTATTGCGATTGCAATAAACAAAGAAAATAAAACTTTTTTCATAAAACCTATTCTCCTTATATGATACACACCAACATTTTATAACAAAATTTGTTTTTGTGAAGTATTTTTTAGGTTATTGCTTTTTTTTATTTTAATTATAGTATATTGCTTGATATTCATAAAAAGGAGTAAAATTATGTTCTTAGAAAAATTAGAAAAATTCCAACTATTGTCTTTGGGCTTGGTTATTGCAATTGGCGGAGTGATTGCTTCTGCGGTTGTAACTAACGGATTTTCAAAAGATGTTGTATCCGTTACTGGTTCTTATTCTCAAAACGTAGTATCAGATAGAGGACGTTTTGAATTCACTATTCACTCTAGACAAACAAATAAAGCTCAATGCTTTGCAACTTTAAACAAACAACGCCCAACAATTATGAAATATTTAAAATCTCAAGGATTTGAAGATAACGATATTGACGTAAAAGCACCTCAAGGCTACGATATTTACGCAATGAACTCTAACGGAGTTACAACAAACCAAATAATTGCATATGATTCAACTCAAAGAATTTCTGTAAAATCTTCAGACGTACAAAAAATCAAAAAAGTTTCAAATGATATAACCAATTTAACTCAACAAGGTATTGATATTAGCGTTGATGAACCATCTTACTTTTATTCAAAATTAGCGGATTTAAAAGTTCAAATGCTTGAAGAAGCAACAAAAGATGCAAAACAAAGAGCTTCAGCAATGCTAAAACCCACACACAATAGAGTTGGTAAAATTCAATCTGTAAGTATGGGAGTGTTCCAAATTACACCAACAGATTCAACAAATGTTTCTGATATGGGAATAAGCGATACTACTTCAATTGAAAAGAAAGTTACTTCTGTTGCAAATGTAACTTTTAGAGTAAAATAATTATTCACTTATAGGGGACGGTTTTATAATATAATCGTCCTCTATTTCTTGAATTTTATTTAAAAATTTTGTATATTAGAGATATGAAATCATTTATTGCATTTTTAGTATTATTAATTATTGCGTGTTATGCGTTCCCGCATTTTGACTTTATGCGAAAGACAAGAACAGGAGAAAAGCAAGAATCATTTGAGCCATTAACATCATCTAGTTTGCCTCCTATTCTAAAAACATATTTTGTGAATAACCATGTGAGTTTTGAATTATACACAATTCCTAATCATGTCAAGGATTTATTAACTCTAAATGCTGATTTTTCTAGTGTTTTTCGGAATAAATCAAAAATTTCAATCCTAATAATTGAGCCTAAAAATGAAAATCCGAATTTTAAATTGTTACACGAGAAATTAAAAACATCTATAACTTCTTACAGCAATAAATTCAACATGATTTATATGTATGAAAATAAAGAAATATCTTATCCTAACCCTTATGACGTTCGAGCCACAAAAGATTTAATGGAATATTGCCACTATTTTTGTGTAATTGACCCTCAACGAGAAACACTATTAACCTTCAAAAAACTAACTGCAACAGAAGCAAATAGCATTGAACCAATTTTGCAACAATACAGCTATTTAATAAAGTAAATATTTATTAATTATACTCGGATTTTAACATTCTTTATCCTATAATTCTGGTATAAAATGTATGGTAATCGAGGGTATAATGAAAAAATTTTTTACTATAACAGGATATTTAATTTTAGGTGTAATTCTATGCCTATATTTAGCATTTTTATTTTATTTACCAAGAAAAATAGATTTGAATACTTATAAGCCAGATATTCAAAAACTTGTTAAAGATAATACCAACTTGACGTTAGATTATGATGATTTAAAATTAACCACTTCTCCATTTTTAGAAGCAGGAATTAAAACAGGAAAAATTAGAGTTAATCTTCCAGACGGCTCAGAAGTTTTAAGTGCCAATTCTTTTAAAGGTAAAGTATTTTTACCAAGCTTGTTATTGAGAAGTGTTAGAATTTCTAATGTCGAAATTGACACTCCTAAATTGAACATTGAAATCTTAAATAACGAAAGCTTCAAAGTAGGTAAAGTCTATGAGGACATTGTAAATAAACAAAGAAAAGAACGATTAGAAAATCCAACCATTGAAGCCGTTGAGCCTCAAAATCTACCAATTGATGTATCTAAAGTCAAAATATTTGCACCTTCTGTTAACTTGAAAAATTATTCTGCAGTTATAGATGATACAAAAGCTCATCATAAATTAACATTGAAAGGTGATAAGTTAAAACTTGGGTATTTCAATGGTAAAACCGCAAAACTAAAAACCGAGGCAAAATTGCTAAGTGATGACAATACAAATGTCGTTGCTAAATTAGATATTGATACTTTCTTGCCAGAGGTTAAGAAAGAAAAGAAATTTCAAAATAACGAAGAAGTCTTTTCACTACCTTTCGTTAACCCTGTGACAGCATACAGAACTTACGATTTAAAATCTAATATAAATACTAAACTTAAAATTAGACAACACAAAATAGACAAAACTATTTTATTGAATGGCTATGTAGATGTTGAAAATACGACAGTAAAACTTTCTGGCTTACAACTTCCAGAATCTTATTTTAAATTAAAATCAAATGGAACGGTTTCTGATATTGATACAAATATTTATGTTACAGACTCAGAGTACTTAAATTTATTCGGAACAGTTGATTATGGAAAAGATAATCCATATATTGACTTAAAATTAAAATCTCCAAAAGTTCATTTTGCAAACCTTTTGAATATAACAAAAGCCTACTTAGATACAATTCATATTCAAAATGATATTGCAAACATGACAGCAAGTGGATATTTACTTGCAAACGCAAGCTTGAAAACAGACTTCAAAGATATAACATCCACAGGTAAAATTCTTATCAGAAATGGAAATATTTCGGATAAAAATATCGGATTGATTTTCAACAATATGAAGGCAAATATATTCCTAGATAATAACACCTTTCAAGTTCTTGATAGCAGAGTATTGATTAACAACAAACCACTTGTTTTCTCTGGAAAAATCGATTCAAATTCTATTGCAAATTTCGATATCAAGGCCGATAAAATTCCTCTTTCTGGATTGTATTTAGCATTTGCACCAAAAGATATTAAAGAAGAATATATTCTTTCTTCTGGGAATTTATCATTAAACTCAAAAGTTACAGGAGAAATTAAAGGGATTTCAGCATTATTAAAAACGGACCTAGAAAACCTTGTATTGAGAGATAGAGCAGGGAATTTTATATTATCTAACTCAGATTCAAAATTCGTCATTGCAAATTATTCTGGAAAAATATTTGGTAAAATGATAAACAAAGGATTTTTATTTACATTACCAAAAACCAATTCTGTTATAAAAGACGAATTATTAACAATCAACATTGACAATAAAAATGTAAAATTAAATAAATCAAAAATCAGAGTTAATAATCATTCCGATATTTATTTAAGCGGAAATATCAAAAACTATCTATCTGATATGGAAACAGAATTCAGAGCAGATGGAGGACTTGTAGTTTCCGATATTGCAAGCTTTATTGGAACAGATGCAACCCCTTATTTATCTATGAGAGGAACGATACCAATAAAAGCATTATTTTCTACGCACGGAAAAAGAATGAAAGTTATAGTTCAAGCAATTGCGAACGATAGTAACTATATTACTCCTATAAAAATTAATAATTTATATGGGAAACAATCTCTATTCCAATTCATTTTGAATAAAAACGATGATTCTATAAAAATTGCAAATTCTGGATTATATTCAAGAAACCAAAACGCCCAATTTAACGATAACTTGTACTCGAACATGGGAGGAGCGAAAGAAGTTGTTTCAATAAAAGGGATGGTTTCAAATTTGAACACAACTCCTTTTATTAACTTATTCAAAATTTCAATCCCTAGAGAATTGGATGGTTCAATTTGTATTTTTAATCGTTCAAAATTTACTGTCGGCGGACATTTATTCTCATTTGGGAATTTATATTCTCCAAGATTAACAGGGGATTTAACAATTAGAAATCTAGAAATTCCTGAAATTCAAACAAAAATGCGTCATGGCATTTTGAACATCAATAATAGAAATTTAAATATTTCCTTGAACGATATTGATGCAAATGGTTCAGATTTCAGAATCACTACTCAAACAAACTTTGACCTTTTACAAACAATGACATTATCAAATGTTAGAGTATTTTCAAGAATGCTTGACGTTGATAAATTGATGATTGCATCTAATAACTTAATGAAATCATTACCTGCAACTCCAGCATCAAGTACAGCTTCAAAAACAACAACAAACATTCCAGTAACAGTTCAGAGAGGTATAATTCACTTTGCGAAAATTAAATCTAGCAATATCGTTGCTGACAATACAACAGGAAGAATTTCACTAGCAAATAACGTATTACACCTAGATAGATTAAGAACTCACTCTATGGGCGGAAGTGTCGATGGTAATATTGCAATGAATTTAGCTACAACCGATTTAGCAGTTAAGGTTCAAGGCAAAAACTTTGATGTTGAAAAAGTCTTATTAGAACTCGCAAATATGAAAGACACATTATCTGGAACAATGAATTTTTCAACAAATATAACACTAAAAGGTCTAACAATGGAAGAACAATTGAAAACATTGAAAGGATCTGTTGATTTTAATGTAAAAGATGGACAACTCGGACCTTTTGGGAAATTTGAAAACTTCTTGATGGCCGAAAACTTGAGAGAAAATGCGTTCTTTTCTTCAACAATCGGTTCTGTAATTACAAACATTGCAACTATTGATACTTCACATTTCAACAGTTTATATGGGCATTTAACATTCAAAGATGGATGGGCAAATATTGAACCGATTAAATCTCAAGGAAATGTAATGTCAATGTATATTGCAGGAAAAATTAATTTACTCGATAATAGTGCGGATATGAAACTTCGTGCAAAATTGGCTTCAACATTTTCTGACAAATTAGGACCTGTTGCAAATATCAATCCAGTAAATTTAATTAAAAATACTCCAGGGTTAAATGTTATAGCGGCAAAATCTTTTTCAATCTTCTGCCAATCTGTTTCAACAGAAGAATTGAAAGCTATTCCACACTTAGGCAAGGGTAAAACTGAGGGAAATGCAACTAAATTCCAAGTTGTACTTCACGGCGATACAAGAAAACCATTAAAAATGATTAAATCCTTCAAATGGCTTGCATTAGATTCTGAAATTCAAAGTGCTAAAGACTTTGTTGATACCATCCCAACTCCAGCAGAAGGAGAAGAAGGAATGACGGTAGAAGAACTTATTAAGTTAAGAGAAGAACAATCAACAACAAAAACGCAAGGTACAACAATTGAACAATTAGAACCAGAAGAAAGCAATCCGTCATTTTTCTCTAAATTAAAAAATAAAAAGAAAAAATAAAATACATAGATTATAAAACGGGGTTGAAAATTCAACCCCGTTTTTGTGTTAAAATTAGCGTAGACTAAAGGGCAATTGCCAGTTTCACTATTAAATTCAGTTATTCATGATTATCTAAATGGAGGAAAATTCTCTGCTGATTTGAGTTACAAATTCCCAACAAAACACTATTTGGCTCAATGAATTTGTATGACGTTACCCACAAAGATTATTTATATTTGGAACACGCAAAATTTAACATTGAAGGGAATGACAAAATTATACTACATTCAAAAGGAAACGTAAAAGTTCAACTTAAAGACCTTCGATAAATTAAAAATTACATTTCATCTAGCAACAAAGTTGGTTCTGGAATTGGATTTTTAAATGATTCCTCTATATCCAAATTATTAGCATTTTGCAAATCTTGTTCAGCTAATTCTACTTTCCCAAGTTTTTTATAAACTTCTGCTCTTTCAAAATACAATCTATTTTGCAACAAAAAGACCCTGTCTTCATTCGATTTTACAAGCAAATCATTATATATTTTTAGAGCCTCTTCATATTGTTTGATATTATATAAAAATTGTGCTTTATCCCACAAGAAAGAATCTCTATCTTCATCCGTTTGAGCATTTGCAATTTCAGAATCAAAATCTTTAATCGCACTTTTGTATTGTTTTGTATAATATTTAATGAAAATTTTATTATCAAAATTCATAACACTATACTCATCTGGACCAAGTCTATATGCCTTGTCATAATCCTTTATCGCACCATCGTAATCCTTTATTTGGAACTTTGAGTATCCTCTTAAAGAATACCAAGTTGGAGCAATAGGGAATATTTTTGAACCAACAGTTGCAAGTTTTATAGCTTGGTCATATTTTTTATTATTTATTAAATTAAGGGTAATTTTTGAAGGAGAACCAATACAAAAACACATCAACAACACTAAAATAAGTCCAAAAGCTTTAGCTAATTCAAGCTTGAAAAGTTTATAATATTTTTCATCAATAAAATCAGTTGGATTATAAACCGTTCTTTCAAACTCGCCAAAGTTCTTTTTTAACCATTTTTCAAAGTGGGCGGTACAAATACGAAGGATTGTTTGATAAATCACAAAGATAGCAATCAAAAGCGGTAACGCACTAAAATACCATCTTAACTTTGACAAAAAAGTATAATAAGGGAATACCACACCATACAACAAAATAATAAAAGCCAAAAATACACCTATTGTGGTAATTCTTTTATACTGTTTTATAGAACTCCAAATTGAAGAAATATGCTCTTCATCAATAATTTTATCAAACTTGTAACCTTGGAAAGTATTGTTGATTGACTTAATTACAGTTGTACCATCAACATAATTATAAAAATTCATCGGTGCACGTTTAAATAAACGTTTTAAAATATTAAACTTAATCATATAAAATGTATAATTCCCTCTTACATCTTCAATAATAACATATGAACAAGCTATTTATACATCCTCATAGGGATTTATTGTGTAAACATATATTAACCCCTTACCAATTGCGAATTTAAGACAAATTATTAGTTTTTTGTTTTCTTAATATATTGTAACAACCATTTCTAACAAAAGAATTATTTCATATATTCTTCAATTTTAGATTGAATTTCTTCTGGAGCTAAACCTTTATAATTTATTCTTGAAGACGTTATTGGTTGCTTGTAGTCATATTTATTAATTGAGCGAGAATCTACAATTACAGATGGTGGCAAAATAGACCATTTATACAATGCTGTTGACATCCTTCTATAAAACTTGTCTAGCCATTCAATTTTTTGTTCTTTTGAAACATCATTTTTTGTTTCGTATAAGAATGTTGAATTAAGCATATCAAAATAATGTTCTTTTTTATTTTCAATTCTCCAAATAACTTCATCTAAGAACTCATAAGGCATCAAAGCATCTTCAGCAATCAATGGTTTTCCTGTTTTAGGGTCAATTGCAAGTTCTGCTCCAGGTTTTTTCAAAATAATTGCTTCAGGAATAGCGTTTTTCTTTTCCCTATTTTCATTCATCCATCTTGCAAGAGCAAAAAGTTTAGTTTTCGGAACATCCGCAATTGGAGCAAAACCACCAGACATATCACCATTAATCGTTGCATAACCCATATAAAGCTCCGATTTATCAGAGGTAGCTATTGGCAAGCAAGAAGCAAATTCGTTACTTATTCCCCAAAGGAATATTGCCCTTGAACGAGCTTGAATATTATCCATTGTAAAAGATTTTGAGTATCTGCCATCCCAACTTTTTTCTACTGTTGAGAATAGTTTTGTCAAACAATTATTAGTCGTTTCAACCATATCTTTGATAGAGGCTTCTGTAAAATTTATACCTAAATTATTTGCTAATTTTTCTGCATCAGACTTACTTTCAGAACTTGTAATTTTAGAAGGCATACTCACGCCAAAAACATTTTCTTTTCCTAAAGCATCTGCTAAAAGAACCGCACAAACGGTCGAATCTAATCCTCCTGACAAACCTAATACTGCACGTCTGAAACCAGTTTTTCTAAAATAATCTCTTATTCCTTGGATAATTGTTTTATAAGTTCTTTCTAAATCAGGTTCATATTCCAAAGTATAAACTTTTGCCTCTGTTAAAGTTTTTTCCAAACCCTTAGTTAATGGATAAACTTTTCCTAATCCTAAATGCGGATTAACAATCATAAATTGTTCTTTGAATGATTTTGCACGAGCTAAAAGTTTGCCCTCTTTATCAAACACTCTGCTAGAACCATCAAAAGAACTGTTATCTATTGCTCCAACTTGATTTACATAAACTATTGGAGTTGAATATTTTTTAGAAACAAAAGATAACATATTATGCTTCAATTGTTCTTTTTTAGCTCGTGTTGGTGAAGCTGAACAATTGATAAACACATCTGGTTTTTCTTTTGCTAGCTCTTCTATTGGATCAACTGAATACAAAGTTGTATCATTAAAAAATTCTTTATTATTCCAACAATCTTCGCAAATTGAAATTCCATATTTTTTACCATTTATAACATTAACTTTTGCACAATTATGAATTTTATCTTCATCAAATTGTCCAAGAGTATTGCTCGGCTGATTTCCAACAATCGGAGAAGGTTCAATATATCTGTAATCATTAAATTCTGAATACGTTGGGAGTAACGATTTTCTTATAATTCCCTGAATTTTTCCATCTTGAAGCACAGCAACAGAATTATAATATTTTTTACCCGTTAAATGGTCATACTTTCGAGGCTCAACAAAACCTACAATTGCAGAGGTTGATTTTGTTATTTTTGCAATTTCTTTTAGCCATTTTACGTTTTCTTCAACAATAATTGGGTGTCTATCAATAGTATCCTCAATTGGATATCCCATGATGGTAAGTTCTGGGAATACCACAACATCCAAACCTATATTTTGTGCATGGTTAATATATTTAATAACTTTTTTTGCATTATATTCAATGTCACCAGCAATAGGGTTAATTTGAGCGAGCCCAATTGAACCATTCTTAAATGGAGCTAACAACTCTTTTAATTCTTTTTCAATCCCTTCGGAATCGTTTCCTTCATCATATTTTTCTGATAATTCGTAAATTCTATTTTTAATTTCTTCTTGATTCATTTTCAACCTCTTAGGTTAATTATATATTAAAAAAGAGATTACGAAAAACAGAATAATAATTTGTAAAAATTATTATTGAAAAATTTAACTTTAGTGATAAGATTTTTGTATAGATAGCGGTATCGTCTAGTGGTTAGGACGAGAGATTCTCATTCTCTAAACAGGGGTTCAATTCCCCTTACCGCCGTTTTTATTTTTTTGTAGCGTCATAGAATCTCACCCCAACGGGGTTATAAATTAAGTGCAAGTGTGAGATGGGGAATTTTGGGTAAATATACAAATATATAGCCACTCATGGCGATTTTTGGATGTTAAGATTTACTTGCACTATTAGGACTTTATCTGCACTTATTTGCTAATTATTTACACTATTTTTTTATCTTTTTAAAAATTAATTACCAAGTATAGCCGATATATTTGGCTTTTAGCCAAGTAAAATTAGTGCAAGTAAATTTTTTACACAGGATTTGAGATTTTCATAAATATCTTTGAGATTGAGCTGACACTTGACTTTTATCAAAACAAGAGTAATTAATGTCATTGCACCAGGTCTTTATTTTTTGAAAAGGAATTCTATGAATAAATTACAATTACTACCGCTAGCAGAAAAGTTGTATTGCATTGAAAATTTTACTCCTGATATGATTGCTGAAAAATTAAATATTTCACGCAGAACTGTTTTCAATTGGAAAAAGAAATATAAATGGGGAAATTCTAACCGAATAAAAGATTTTTCAAAACAGTTTACAGGTGAAATTTATTCGCTTGGTGCAAAGTTGCTCAAGAAAATCAATGAGGATTTAGATAATAATAGGATTTTAAACAAACATTCAATTTGTGCTTTGGAAGAAATTATCAAAATTATAACTAAACATGAAAAAGAACAAATCTTGACGCCAATTGATATTCCTAATGATAAAAAATATAGCGAAAATTTTACTCCTGATTTTATACACCAAATTCAAAAAGATATTTTGGGTTGGGATGGAACATATTAATGTGTCGAAATGTCTCTGAGATTGAAATGCGTCAGCCGGTGTTTCAAATCTATGATTTGACAGGCGGAAAAAGAGATTCTGGACTTGATGTTTCTTTAAAAACGAGTGATTAATGTCAATGCAAGCAAAAGGAGCATGCAATGACAGAAAAAGACTATCAACTTTACGGAACAAAAATTTTAAACCTAAAAACCAAACAAGTTGGTTTATTAATTTGTATTTGGAAAAACAAATTTGCTGATAGAGATATTGATTATGCAACTTGTGTCGATCAACAAGGCAAACGCTACAACATTGAATTAGATAATATTGAGGTGTTAGATGATTTTGAAAAATAAATTGACTAAGAAAACACTAAATATTACATATTCGGAATTCAGAAAAATTTTTGCAAAAGAAATTCAGTACGCCTTTGAAAGTTATCGTAAAACTCAGTTAAATAAATATTCCTACAAATTTAAAGATGATAATTCTATGGAATTTAATTTCTATTTTGACCTTCAGTGGAACTTCAATCACTTTGGAATCAGCAACTGGTATATAGAAAGAATGTGATATGGAAAACTTACTTGAACAAAATCAGATAACTTTTACACCGGAAAAATCAAAACAAATTGCATTAGCAAGATTAGATTTAATCCACAAATGGCTTGAGTTTAGAAGGAAATCAACAAATAAACTTCAAGCTGATTATGATTTTGTGAAGTTGCATAATACTTCAAATTCACACCTATTTGAGATTTTAGGTAAAATTTCCCGCGGAAGTTTACATCGCTGGCATTCCATACTTAACGAAACAGAAGACTATACAAAACTTTTGCCGCAGTATAAATATAGTAGTGTTGATGATTATAGAACTGTTCTTAATGACAACGAAATAAAAATCTTTATGGGTTTGCTTTTGCATCCGAACAGATTATCTATCGGGAAAGCAATTGCGCTAACTAAATACAGACTAAAAGAACAAGGTCAAAATTTTATTCCGGCAGATATTACTTTTAGAAGGTATGCTAAATGGTTTAAGGATAATAATTATGACCAATGGATTCTTGCCAGAGATGGAGAAAAAGCATTATCCGATAAAGTCGAACCATATATTAAGCGTGATGCTTCGCTTTTGGAAGTCGGAGATATTCTTGTAGCTGATGGACATAAACTTGCGTTTCAGGTAATTAATCCGTTTACAGGAAAACCCACAAGAGCAACACTTGTCGGGTTTTTAGACTGGAAGTCAACCGCTTTGGTTGGTTATGAAATTATGCTTGAAGAAAATACGCAATGTATCGCAAGTGCTCTTCGTAACGCAATCATTAATCTTGATATGATACCAAGAGTTGTGTATCAAGATAACGGCAGAGCATTCAGAGCAAAATATTTTACTGATGATAAGGGGTTCTCGGAGTTAGGATTTAAAGGTTTGTATTCAAAACTTGAAATAGAAACAGTTTTTGCCAGACCATATAATGCCAGAGCAAAAGTAATCGAAAGATTTTTTAAAGAATTTCAGGAAGGTTTTGAAAAATTATTGCCAAGTTACGTTGGAAGTAGTATTCAAAATAAACCCGCTTATATGATGAGAAATGAAAAATTGCACAAAAATTGGCATTGTGATTATATCCCAACAATAGATGAAACAATAAAAATGATTGATATGTGGCTAAGTTTTAAAAATTCCCAGCCTTGTCCGAATGCTCCGGATAAAACCATTGCAGAAATATTAGCAGAACGTAAGACACAAAATATTGATATAAATATTCTTGATGATTTAATGCTTGCAACCGAAGTCAAAACAATTCAACGAAACGGAATAAGATTTTTAAACTGTGATTATTTTGATGAAAGGTTATACGGATTTAGGGGTAAAGTATTGATAAAATATAACTTGTTTGATTTAAGAAATATCAAAGTATTTACCCCCAAAGGCGAATATTTGTGTACGGCAGAACGTGTAACAGAAACGCATCCAATGGCAAAAATACTTGGGGATGTCAAAGATTATGAAGATTACAAGCAAAAAATTGTAAGACAACGTAAATTAAGACGCAAGACAATAAATTCTGTAAAACAATATTTTTCAAATGATGAAGTTAAACTTTTGGAAACCAAAATTATTGAAGAAAAAGATGAAAATTCAAACCCAAATCATTTACCCCTTCAAATGTCGTTTAAAAGCCGTTTAAATGGTGTTCAAACCCTGTTCAAAAACAATTCAGAAAAATATGAATATTTAATAATTCACAATCCGCAGAATGACTGGATAGAAAAATTTAAGCAAACAAAGGAGTATAAACTTTTATATGAATAATATTTTTGTAAAAACTCAAAATGTGAAAAACTTTATCGGACTTGTTGAAAATCTGATAAACAAACCAAAAAATATTCCCAAAATAGGATTAGTTTATGGAGAGCCGGGGTTAGGCAAATCACAAACAGCATTATGGTTATCTTGTAAATATGATGGAATATATTTAAGAGCCTCAAACTTAATGACAGGGAGATGGCTGCTTGAAGAAATCGTTAAGGAACTTGATGAAATACCGAGATTTTTGACTTCTGATAATTTTAATATAGTGGTAAAAAAGTTAAAACAAAAATCGCAAATAATTTTTATTGATGAAATTGATTACCTAATGAACAACTACAAAACAATTGAAACGCTCCGAGATATTCACGATGAAACCGACTGTCCAATAATATTTATCGGTATGGGCTTGGCTCACAAAAAACTGGAAAGATACAAACATTTATATGACAGGTTTTCTGAAATTCTAAAATTTGAAACATTTGGAGTAAATGATTTATCTCAAATAATCGGACAACTTTCGGAAATTAAATTTACTCCTGATGCAATAGAATATATCCATGCAAAATACAACAGATTTCGGCAAATTGTTCAACTTGTTAATCAGGTTGAAATAATTGCAAAAGAAAACAATATCCAAGAAATTACACTTGAAATAATACGGGAGTTGGTATGAACATAGAAAAACTGGCAAAACACTTAAAAGAATTTACACTCAATGAAATCGAAATGATTGCTGAATGTGATTGTAAAACAGAACTTGAACTACTTTTGAACGAGGGTAAAATAGTCTTTGAACAAGGCTTGTATAAATATAAAGTGCCGGAGCAAAAGCAAACTTTTGATTTTGTTGCAAAACCTAAAATCAGGCAAAATGAGAAAATTTTATTTAGAGATATGGCTTTATATTATCTAAACAACAGGGATTTAACTTACTCAACATATAAAGGATATCGCTATCAGCTTAAATACAATATTTTGCCATATTTTGGTGAAAAATATATTGATGAAATAAATTATGAAATGCTGATAGATTTTATGTTTATGATGAAATCAAAATACAAACCAAAAACTGCAAGCAACGGTGTGACGCTTGTAGGAAGTATTATGAAGTATGCGTTTTTTGAAGGTTATATCAAATATAACCCGTATCTTGGTGTCATTAATTCTAAGTGCAAATAAAAAGATTTATGTCAAAATTAAAACTATACAAACAAGCAAAAAAGTTATATATTACAGACGTTCAGAAAAATATATTTTGCTGGGAGCCGGAACAAGAATAATATATCCGACTCTTTTTGTCGTAGTTGACTTATATAATTAAGTTATTAGGTTAAAAACAATGTAACTGTTATGTAAGGAGAAAATTTTATGCAAAAAGAGATTACAAATTTATTAGAATTACCAAATGAGTACGAAAATATTACAAATGATATTATCAAGAAGTTTTATACAAAAAACATTAACAAAATTGTTGAAGATAATACAAGTGTTTTTTCGGTTTATCATTACAATTCAATATCTTTGCTAACCCAAAAAGATGGTGTTTCTTATTGGATGGTAAGAGAAATTTCCTCTGATAAAACTGCCGTAATCAATTCAAACAAGGAATTTGTTTTGCCATTTGATAATTATGGCTTATTAGGCACAACCAAAGATGAAAAATATATTCTCTGCTACCACAATGACGGCGAAGCCTTGTTTGATTTTGACGGAAAAATTGTTGAAGGACATTTTGAACCTAATAAAAATGAAGTTTCAGAGGATGAAGTTGTTAAAAAATTCATAACTCAAATAAAAAATGATGATAGCGAAAATTTCTTAGGTTACAAAGAAACTATAGATTTCTTTGAAGATAATAAATACACCGTCAAATATAACACTCAAAAACTTGAACAGTCTTACTTTCCACATTCAATTTTTGATTACAAAGAATCAAAATTCTTCACAAACGGTCGTAACAAAAGATACTTTGCCTTGTGTAAAAAAGATAGCGGTAAATGGGGCTTGGTAAACGCACGTGGAGATTTAATTGTTCCTTTCAAATACGATGATTTAGGCCCGTTTGTTGATTGTGAAGGTGATTTTATACATATTGAAGCCAATGGAAAATACGGACTAATCGACTGTTTGGGTAACATTGTGATAAAACCGATTTATGATGATGTAATCCGATTTTTTGACGGTTTAGCATTAGTTGAACAAAATAAAAAATTTGGATACATTGACACTTCAGGGAATGTGGTTATCCCTATAATCTATGAAAAAGCGACAGATTTTGAATTTGCAAAAGCAATAGTCACACTTGATAATAGGACTTTTTGTATAAATAGATACGGAGAAGAAATTAAAAAATATTAAAAAGAGGGTGTCCAAACATGGACATCCTCTTTTTAATATGAATGAGGTGAATTATGAAAGTTATATTTTTTTCATATTTTCCTCTAAAATCATACAAATTTTATCTGAACGTTTTTTAATAATTTTAGTTGCGCTAGTAACATAATCTAAAATAAATTCTTTTGTGAATCTCTCTTTCCTATATTTATCATGCAAAAAAACTTTTTTAGGTGTATATTTTTCACCTTCAATATTAAAATAGTTCTCTAAAAAATTATTTTTACAAAAATCCTTGGCTGTAATTTGAAGTTTTTTATATAAATTTGAATTAAATAAATCACAATAAAATAAATCTGCAAAATCAGAATACTTTTTGCTCATTCCTTTTATTTGATTAAGCGTCTGGTTGTCAAATTTTATATCTTTGGGTAGTAGCATAAAATTACCAATTGTAAAACATTTATCTAAAAAAATATCAATTTTACACAATTGGCTATTTGTATTAAATTTCAAATCTTTTATTTTTGGAAGATTTTTAGCTTTATATTCGGTTTCTTCTTTGCTAAATTCCCCAAATAACGAAGCATAAGTATTTATAGTTTCGCTTCCATAAGTTTTACCATAATAATTGATATTATACGCATTATCCTTTAAGCCTTTTAATGAATATTTATTATATGGTACATCTTCACTCCATAGTACAAAATAAATAAATTTTGCTAATGGCATTGCATCTTCATGAGATTGTGTTGCAAAACCTTTGTATTTATCATTTTGATAGTCCTCCTTATTTATTAGATCCGAAAATTTAAAAATTTTAAAATAATCTATTGGATTTTTAAGTCCTAATTTTTTAATTTTTTCTTCTTCCAATTCTAAAAATTCATTTATTTTGGTTTTGCAAAAATTAATGTCACCTCTCATATCTTACCCACCTATTTCAAACCCATGCACATAAGAATGTTCTTCTCTATTTAGTAAAACTAAATTTTCAACACGATTATCATAACCGTTATTTGTTATATGGTGAACATGGTATCCGTCACCTTCTATTTTTCCTAAAAAAGTAAAGGCAACAAAACTATAAACATAATCTTGTCTGAAATTTTTATCCTCTAAAACTAAATACCCAATCTTTGGTTCACCTGTTTTTACGTCTATCTCATCAGCTTGTGCTTGTATTTTACCTTCATATTTTACCCTGCCAAGATTGCTGATGGAATATTTTTTGTCCAATGGAAAATCCTTCCATATTTCGCCTTGTAAATTATGTTCAGAATAATTAAATGAGGAAGAATCCATACGCCAATCAGTAAACAATGGCTCATAATTTTCAAGTTTTTGTTTAAGCTCATCAAGCCACAAATAATAATTCTTTTTATAAGTTTCAATATAATCCGATTTTTCTTTTTCTGCCATATTATCGGAATCTTTTATCATTTCTGTCAACTTTTCAAGAGAGTGAATTCTATCCATAGTTTATTCCTTTATGTTTTCATACATTTTTCTTATTTCGTTTTTGTAGGCTTCTTTTAGGCTTTCAGGTGCAAGAATTTTTACACTATCTCTCCATTTCAAAAGCTCTGTTATAATCTCATATTCTCCACTTGCTTTAAGAGATAATGTATAACTTCCGTCTTTCTCTAATTTGCCTACTTGAGTCGGATGGAAGAAATAATCTTTAACATCTTCTACTGCCTCTTTATTGAACTGTAACAGAACATCAAATATTTCACCCTGAAAAACCCCAAATGACCTTGCACAATACTCTTTTAAATCAAAATCATCTTCTTTTTCAAAATAATTATCGGTAAGGGTTATTTCTTTTATTTTAGAAATTCTAAAAGTCCAAATTGCTTTCGCTTTAGTATTATACGCAATTAAATAGGCTCTATCCGAATATAATATTCCGTAAGGATTGAGTGTGTATTCTTGGTCATAATAGTTTATTCTTATTTGCTTTTGGCACAAAATAGAGTCATTTATCTGTTGCAATGTTTCAAGGGGTAAAAGTTTGATATTATCTCTAAAACCCTGCCTTATTACATACGCTTGATTTGATAATATTTCATCAATATCAACATCTGAGATGTTTTCAGGATTGAGTGCTTTAATTTTTTCAATAAGTTCATCTATCTCTTTTTGCTTTGCAGAAGATTTAAACGATTTTTTGCATTGTTCTAAATTGGCAAAATCAGCAGGTGTGAAATTAATCAGCCTATTCATAGTGCCTTTTTTAAATCTCCAACGTTTTTTCTTATCAGTTGAATTTGATACTTCTTCAATTTTACTGCCGAATTTTTCCACTAATACGGCTTTCATACGCTCCGCCGAACGCCTTGAACACTCAAATTCCCTGGCAATATCATCTAAAGTTAACCCAATGTAGCTGTTTTGCATTAATATTGCAAGTTCAATAATTTCATTTGCTTTATTTAATCTGGACATAAATATCTCCTTATATTCCTATAATATACCATGCCCACGACAAAATGTGTCGTAGATTAAATATTGAAGAGATCTCATTTACAACAAAGCTAATTATATGAATACTTTAAAATAATATTTGAAATTAAAATAGACCGAAACCTTTTAGTCATAAAACTAGAAAATATTCTAAAAATCTGGCATGACACTGTTTATAATGCAATAAAAGAATAGGAATTTAAACCAATTAAAAGGCTAAAAATCCGAAGATGGGAGATTATGTTAAGCACTTTTTCCCGGAATTTAGAACACTTGTTGAATAGTTATAAATATGAATCTCAAGTATGTTGCATAGAAATATGGACTTAAATTTTTATTTGTCATAGAAAATAATAGCGAGCTTGGAAAATGGCAAGCCAAAATAGTTATTATGACGTAAGGTTTGTTTTTAAAAGAAATACAGAATATTCTCTATCCATAAAGCAATATTTCAAGATAAAAAATAACGTAATGTAAACGGAAACCCTATAACCATATTTGATATATTAATAAAGCAATATAAACATAAAAGACATATTGCCATGTTCATGGTAGTATTGGCATAGGAACTTTATGTAGTTGAGGGTTTTGAATGGGCTATCAAAGTGAAGCAGAATTAGAAAATAAATTGATTGAAAAACTTAAAACACAAGGTTATGAAAGAGTTTTAATTAATGATTATTCAGAACTTGAAAATAATTTCCGAGAACAACTTAATAAATTTAATAAAAAAGCATTAGATGAGAAACCTTTAACTGATAAAGAATTTGAGAGAGTATTAAATATTCTTAATGGCAAAAGTGTTCTGCAATCTGCAATAAAATTAAGAGAAAAAATAGATTTTGACAGAGAAGACGGTACAAAAATATATTTAAAATTACTATCAGAAAATGCCGAAGACAATATTTATCAAGTTTCAAATCAAATTACTGTTCAAGGTAAGTATAAAAACAGATATGATGTTACCATTTTAATTAATGGTTTACCATTAGTTCAAATAGAACTAAAGCGTAGCGGTATTGATATCAATGAAGCTATTAATCAGATTGATAGATACCGTATCCATTCATATCGTGGATTATTTCATTACATACAAATTTATGTTGTTTCAAATAGTGTAGAAACAAGATATTTTGTAAATACTGATGCACAAAGGTTATTAAAATCTCTAACATTTTATTGGACAACTGAAACAAACGAGAGAATAAATAAACTGGAAGATTTTTCATCTTCTTTCTTTAACAAAACCCGTTTATTGAAGAATATTACCCGTTATATGGTAATTAATGAAACAGATAAAAATCTTATTGTTATGCGCCCGTATCAAATATATGCCACAGAAGCATTAATCAGACATGCATTAGATACCGGTAAAAACGGATATATTTGGCATACAACAGGATCAGGCAAAACCTTAACAAGTTGGAAATGTGCCAATTTACTCTCAAAAGAACAAAGTATTAAAAAAGTATTTTTCTTGATCGACAGGAAAGACCTTGATACGCAAACAAAAGAAGAATTTAATAAATTTGAAAAAGATTGTGTAGATGAAACTGATAAAACTGAAACATTAGTAAAACAGATAAAAGATATTGATAGAAAATTAATAGTTACTACCATTCAGAAAATGGCAAATGCTATAAAAAATCCGAGATATTCAAAAATATTGGATAATTATAAAGATGAAAAAGTAATATTTATAATAGATGAATGCCATAGGTCCCAATTTGGAGAAATGCATACTACTATAAAACATCATTTTAAACATGCACAATATTTCGGCTTCACAGGTACACCTCGTTTTGATGAGAATAAATCACAAAATGGACTCAGAACTTCTGATTTATTTGAAAAATGTTTGCATACTTATTTAATAAAAAATGCTATTTATGACCACAATGTTTTAGGGTTTTCTATTGAATATATACAGACATTTAAAGGTCAATATGATGAAAACGATAAAACTATGGTTGAGGGGATTGATACTGATGAAGTTTATATGGCAGACGAACGAATTGCTTTAGTTGCAAACCATATAATTAATAACCACAAGTGCAAAACTGTCAATGGTAAGTATACAGCTATTTTTGCAACTTCTTCAATACCTGTTCTTGCTAAATATTATGATAAAATCAAAAATTTAAATTCTGATTTAAAAATTGCTGCAGTTTTTTCATACGGTGAAAATGAAAATTTAGAAGGTAAAGATGAACATAGCAAAGATATTTTAGCAAGAATAATTGATGATTATAATAAAGAATTTGATACTAATTTTTCATTGGAAACCTTTGCAGCATACAATAAAGACATTGCTAACAGGCTAAAAATTAAAAAATCGCCTAAGATTGATATTTTGCTTGTAGTAAATATGTATTTAACGGGTTTTGATTCAAGACCACTTAATACATTGTACGTTGATAAAAATCTTGAATGGCATAATTTAGTGCAAGCCTTTTCAAGAACAAACAGGGTTGAAATGGCATCAAAACCTTTTGGTAATATTATTTGTTACAGAAATCTTAAATCAAATACGGATAAAGCACTGAGATTATTTAGTAATGAATTGGAAGCGAATACAGATAACAATCCGCCTATTTGGATAATTCCGGGCTATGAATATTTTAGGGATAAATTTAAAGAATTGGCATTTAAGTTACTGTCCATTGCTCCAACAGTTCAAAGTGTAGATGATTTAATGAGTGAAGATGCTCAAAGAGAGTTTGTTATTGCTTTTAGAGAATTATCAAAAATAAAATCAATTCTTACAACATTTTCGGAATTTTCATGGGCGGATGTTGAAGATGCTTTAACTTGTCAGGGTTATGAAGATTATAAGAGCAGATATTTAACATTATATGATTTTGTTAAAAAGGAACGTAATGCAGAAAAAGTTTCAATTCTTGATGACATTGATTTTGCTATTGAAGTTATTCAAACAGATAAGATAAATGTTACATATATCATGAATTTATTAAGAAATGTCGATACTGCCAACAAAAAACAGCAAGCAAAAGATTTGGAACATATTAAGCAAGAGTTAGACAGAACCGATAACCCTGAATTAAGAAGAAAAGTTGATTTAATAAGAGCATTTATCGATAGAGTAATGCCTACAATAAAACAAAATGATTCAATTGATGAAGCATTTGCTAATTTTGAATCAGAACAAAGAAATAAAGAAATTGAAGATTTTGCAAATAAACAAGAAATTAATGCAGAGTTTTTGAAACAGACAATTTCAGACTATGAATTTTCAAATACAATAAATAAAAAAGATATAATAACAGGTATTGATAGACCTATAAAATTTAAAGAAAAACATGAACTTGTTGCAAAAATAATTAAATTTATTAAAGAAAATGTATTCAAATATCAATAGGAGCAGAGAATGGTAGATATTGCGGTACAAAAAGAACAAAAAGCTGAACTACATAGCAAATTATGGGAAATGGCAAATAATTTGCGCGGAAATATGGAAGCTTATGAATTTAAAAATTATATTCTTGGTTTAATATTCTATCGTTATTTATCTGAACGTACTGAAAATTATATGAAAGAGCTTTTAAAGGATGATGGCATATCTTATGCAGAAGCCTGGGAAGATGAAGAATATAGAGAAGGTTTAAAAGAAGAATCTATCGATTATTTAGGTTATGTTATAGAACCAAAATATCTTTTTTCTCACGTAATAAAATTAATTGAAACAGGTGAATTTGATGTTGAGTATATGGAAAAGATAATAAACTCAATATCTGAAAGTACACAAGGACACGATTCTCAAGAAGATTTTGAAGGATTATGGGAAGATATGGATTTAAGATCTTCCAAACTTGGAAAAGAAGTTTCTCATCGTTCAAAATTAATTTCAAAAATCCTAAATACAATTAACACAATAGATTTCCATTTAGAAAATATGGAACTTGATGTATTGGGTGATGCATATGAATATTTAATTGGTATGTTTGCACAAACTGCCGGCAAGAAAGGTGGAGAATTTTATACTCCGGTTAATATGTCAAAACTTGTTGCTAAACTTGCAACTGTTGGTTTAAGTGAAGCAAGAACAGTCTCTGATTGTGCCTGCGGTTCTGGTGGTTTATTATTGCAAGTAGGTAAATACATAAAAGTGGGGCAATATTATGGTCAGGAATTAACAAGTACAACATATAACCTTGCAAGAATGAATATGCTGCTTCATGGAATTCCGTATAACAATTTTGAAATAACAAATTGCGATACCCTTGAAGATGAAAGATATGAGGATAGAAAATATACTGTACAAGTAGCAAATCCACCATATTCTACAAATTGGAGTGCAAATTCAAAATTTTTAGATGATGAAAGATTTTCGGCTTATGGTAAACTTGCGCCAAAATCTACTGCGGATTTTGCTTTTGTTCAGCACATGATTTATCACATGGATTCTGATGGCAGAATAGCAGTCTTATTACCACATGGAGTATTGTTCAGAGGTAATGCTGAAGAAACTATAAGAAAGTATATAGTTAAAGATTTAAACTATTTAGATGCCGTTATTGGTTTACCTGCCAATTGTTTTCAAGGAACGTCGATCCCTGTTTGTTGTTTAGTGCTAAAAAGGGAGCGTAACGGCAACAGCGATAATATTTGCTTTATAGATGCATCTAAATATTACACACAAGGTAAAGCACAAAACTCTATTTCTCAGGAAGATATTAACAGAATCGTTAATGCTTATACAGAAAGAAAAGATATCGAAAAATTCTGTCATATAGCTACAATGGAAGAAATTGAAGAAAATGACTATAACTTAAATATTCCAAGATATGTTGATACGTTTGAACCTGAGCCGGAAGTAGATTTACAAGAAGTTGCAAATGATATTCGTAAAGTTCAGACAGAGATAAAAGATATTGATAAAGAGTTGAAGCCGTTTTTTGATGAATTGGGATTAGATTTCCCATTTGGAGATAATTAGAAAGGAATAAACTTAAGATATTGCAAAATATGCAACAACTTAATACGATAGAATTATGGATAAAGATAAATCAAAAGGTGAAATAATAATATATACAAGCGATGATGGTAAAATATCACTTGATACGAAACTTGAAAATAATACGATTTGGCTGACTCAAAAAGATATGGCTGAATTGTTTGGGGTAAAAACTCCTGCAATAAGTAAACATTTAAAAAATATTTTTAATGAAGGTGAGTTAAAAGAAGAAGTGGTTATTTCCATTTTGGAAACAACCACAAAACACGGTGCTATAAAGGGAAAAACACAAAAGTCAACGACACAATTTTATAACCTTGATGCAATAATTTCTGTTGGGTATAGAGTAAATTCAGCACGTGCAACTCAGTTTAGAATTTGGGCTACAAATGTGTTAAAAGAGTACCTAATAAAAGGTTATGCAATTAACGAGAAATTATTAAGTGATAAACAAGAAAAAATACAAACTCTGCAAACAACAGTAAGTTTGCTAACAAGAAGTTTAACAAATCAAATAGAATCTCTCGACGATGCACAACAGATCGCAAAAATTTTGGATAATTTTGCAAAAGGGCTTGATTTGCTTGACAACTTTGATCATAAAACATTAGATGTAAAAGGCTCTACACAAAAAGAAGCAGTTATAATCCCTGTTAAAGAATTTTTATCAGTAATAAACGAAATGAAATCGGAATTTGCGTCTGATGTTTTTGCAAATCCGAAAGATGATAGTTTTGAAAGTTCTGTAAATCAAATTTACCAAACTTTTGGCGGGAATGATTGTTATCCGACATTAGAAGAAAAAGCTGCAATGTTATTGTATTTAATAACAAAGAACCATTCATTCTCCGACGGAAATAAACGTATTGCTGCAAGTTGCTTCTTATATTTTTTAGAGAAAAATGGAATTTTGTATAAAAATAATTTACCTATAATTGATAACGGAACATTATTTGCATTAACCATACTAATTGCTGAAAGTAATCCTAAAGAAATGGAAACAATGAAGCAAATTGTTATAAGTGTTCTTAATCAAGGAGGAGTTTGTGACTAATTCTGAATCAAAAAATTTTTCACAAAATGTATCCTCAAGTTATTATCTCGAAGACAGTGGTAAATGTAATAAAAATACATGCACCAACGTGCGCAATGTCCCCAAACTTCGGTTTAAAGGATATAATGATGAGTGGAAAAAGATTAAACTAAAAGATATTTGCATTGATTTTATTGTTCCAATGAGAGATAAACCTAAAGAATTTAATGGAAATATACCTTGGTGTCGTATAGAAGATATTGAAGGCAACTATTTTAATGGTACAAAAAGTAATCAATATGTGTCACAAGAAACAATTGATAAAATGAATTTAAAAATTATACCAACCGGAAGTGTTATTTGTTCATGTAGTGCCAGTCTGGGAACATATGCTATTAATACTTGTCCAATCATTACAAATCAAACATTTATAGGATTAGTTTGCTCTGAAAAAATATCTAACCATTTTTTACTAAACTTAATGAACACGCAAACACGAAAATTAAAGATTATTGCAGGTGGTACGACAATTCCATATATTTCAAGAGAAAAATTTGAAGAGTACAATGTAAAAATACCTTCATTACCAGAACAAGAAAAAATAGCATCGTTTTTGAAATTAGTTGACAAGAAAATCGAAAAACAAAAAGAACTTGTTGAACTCCTCAAGAAGTATAAAAGAGGATTGCTTTCAGCAATATTCAGCCAAAAAATGAGATTCAAAGACGATAACGGAAACGATTATCCGGTATGGGAAGAAAAATACATACAAGATGTTTGTTTAATAACAACAGGAAAAGGTAATACTCAAGATAAGGAAGAGAATGGTATTTATCCATTCTATGTTAGATCTCCGATTATAGAAAAAAGTAACAAATATCTTTTTGATGGAGAAGCTGTACTTACTGTGGGTGACGGAGTAGGTACTGGAAAAGTTTTTCATTATGTTAATGGTAAATTTAATTTTCACCAAAGGGTTTATAAAATGAGCAATTTTTCTGGTATTAATGGAAAATATTTTTATTACTATTTTTCGACATATTTCTACGACAGGGTAAAGAGAATGACAGCTAAAACTTCGGTAGATTCGGTTAGAATGGATATGATTGCAAAAATGCCTATATTTATTCCAACTAATGAAGAACAAGATAAAATAATTAATTTATTAACAAATGTAGAAAATATTTTTCTAAAAAACGAAAATCAACTATTGTTATTGCAAGAATATAAAAAGGGGTTATTACAGCAAATGTTTATATAAATAATTGTTGTAGTAATCCTTGTTTATAACTGACATAATAGTTTAATAGATGTTCTTCGATTTTGATTGTTTTATCATAACTTATTAACAAATCTGAAATTTTATTCTGTTCTTCTTTTATAGGAAAATAAAATTTTAGTGCTTTAAAAATATCTGCGGATAAATTACCTTGTCCACCTTGTAAATATTTACATAAAATTCTATTTTTATTGTATGACAACAATTCCTTTAAATAATTCAAATTTAAAGTATCAGACTTAACACACAAAATTGCTTGGTTAATTGCACCATCAATTTTAGAAATATCAACTTCACCACTTGTTGCACCATATAATGCATATAATAAATCGCCTTTATTTACTAATTTAGCTGATGAATTTTCTAATCCCTCAACAGTTATAAACATTTCCGTTCTATCGGAATGTATCTCGCCAGATTTTATAAAAGGAATTTCTCCATTATAATATTCTGAATTAGTAACACTTGGTGTTCCACCTGAAAATGTTTTACAAATATCCCCCAATCTTTTTTCTTCCCATGCCGGATAATCGTTTCCGTTATCGTCTTTGAATCTCATTTTTTGGCTGAATATTGCTGAAAGCAATCCTCTTTTATACTTCTTGAGGAGTTCAACAAGTTCTTTTTGTTTTTCGATTTTCTTATCAATTAATGTTAAAAATGATGCTATTTTTTCTTGCTCTGGCAATGTTGGAAATTTCACAATTGTCTTTTTTATTTCTCTCTTATTGATAGATGATACTTTTATTCCTGTAATTATAGGAATTAATCTATCGTGATATTTATTTGAGTTGAAATAATATCCTAAAAAACCTTTTGCAAAATGAAATTTTGGTCGGCTTGGAATTGTATGTAAACCAGACAATATTTTTGAATGAATATTTATTACTTCACAAGTTTTACCAACAGTATAATCTTCTGCCGTATCAGCAATTACTATATCGCCTTGTTTTAAATAATTTTCCTTGGGAATTTTATCTAAACTTATTTCAGAATTAATTATCGGCATTTCACAATAATCTTCATCAATGCAAGTATTATATTTAACTAATATATCTCCATAATGTATATTTTTTGTTCCCATACACTCATAATTTAGACAATCTCTTGAAAGAGTATTATTGCCAATAATTTGAAATATTTCATCAAAAGTTTTTTCTATCCACTCATCATTATATCCTTTAAACCGAAGTTTGGGGACATTGCGCACGTTGGT
>OGGJ01000424.1_pt1 | contig 44029 bp, 37 predicted proteins | sample 1571071 | NCBI WGS metagenome assembly OGGJ01 (sample SAMEA2581954, study PRJEB24529) | metagenome | biome: Human gut stool | place: China | collected 2011
TCTTTGCTATTGGTCATACATAAAAGGCTTGTTTTGACCCCGGCATCATGACATTGCTCAGTGGCCACACTGCAAGACAGGTGCGGAACCATCAAATCAGGCAGAGCCAATGCATCACTAATTTGAAGTAGTCCAACAGTCCTCTTATAATGGTGTTATCCGCACCTGTGGAAATACTTTTTAGGAGGGATAATGTCATGCTGGACTACAAGGACATTATTATCAAGCACTACGGGTTAGGACTTTCCGGACGGGAGATTACGAAGCATCTCTGTATCAGCAAGTCCGGAGCCAACAAGTTCCTCACCGCATGCAAGGAGTGCAGGACACTCAACTTCCCTCTCACAGATGGGATTACCAACTACGCAATTGCAAACCATGTCTGCGGAGACTCACAGCCTTCCCACGCCAGGGACGAAGAGTTTACTTCTCCCAACTTTGAGAATATCCACAAGCAGATGCAGACTCGGAAGAAAATAACCTCTCCTACTTATGGAACCGCTACTTTCAGAATCCTGCACCATTATTTTGGCCCAAGATTTTGCCTGCATCCCCTGGTGGTTAGTTACGCCCGACGCCAATAACAGTGGGTGCGGTCGCCAATAGCATTAGATTTACTAAAGCAAGGTAATGTGGAGCGGATCTTGGGGTTACTGCATTTCAGCCGTCGGCTCATTTCCTAAGCTGAGTTGGCGCATAACATCCAGACCGTCATAGATCTCCCACGCCTCCACAATTTTGCCATTTTCAAAGCGATACTGGGTGATGCCCATAATCTCAACCGGCTTACCGGTTGGAATTCCGTACATACCGATTCCCTCATGTAAGCCGCGCAGACGCCAGCGAGCGGATACATGCCACGAGCCGTCTGCATTGTCATTGCAGGTGACACGATCTACGATCATACGTGCATTTGGGAAAGAAGACAGCAGACTTACAATGGCCCCTTGGATTTCATCATGACCAATCTGATCCTGATTACAAATGCTGTGTACAACAGCATTATCTGTGTAGAAATCACAGATGCGGTTGATGAGCTTGCGATTGTATACTTCATTGAGCAACTCAAGAATCTGTTCCCCAACCGAGTTATCCTTTGCTTGATAGGCCTCGGGGATTATCTGACCTTCCATACATTCATCTCGTCCGTAAATTTGCTTTGCGGGTTGATCGGCTGCCATTTTGGCGGCCAGCTCCCATGGATCCAGACCCAACTGTTTAACAATCCACAGATTATCACGTACCAGCCATTCCTCAAAAATTTTATTTTGGGCGCAAGCACAGTCAGCGATCGTGCGGAAATATACCTTCTTGCCAGTCGCCGGACCAAAATTGCTATCGCCAAGGTTGGTACCGGTGGACAGAATGCGATGCGAAGAAAGGAATACTCCCGGGCTATCTTCCGACCAAACAACATCTTCTGCCATCAGACGGCGGTCCGGAAATGCGTGCAGTGTCATAAGCGTGTTGGCTATAACACCAGATACACCGGTTGATGTTCCGTCACCTGCATGAACCAAGCAGTTGTTGGCATAGGTATCATAAATGACACCAATTCCCTTTTCCTCCCAAATTCGATGGGTAATCTTGAGAATATAATCCACGATATCCAGATATTCTGCATCAAAGCCGGGAAGTTCCTGCTTCTTTTCGGTGTGCTTTAGAAATTCACCGTAATTCTTGTGATCAATCGCATTGACCTGCGTGCTATCTCCATAATATATAACTGCGTCTTTCATTGTAATGCCTCCATTGCTTATACATCAAAACTAAAAGTTACTGGAGCAAGGCCAGTATAATAATTTGTACAACTAACACGCCCAAGGTGATATAACCATATTTATCGAAATTGAGAGGCTCGATCGAACACCCGGTCTCGTCGGTTTTACCTTTAAGAGCGATCCGAGCTCCTTTGAGCGTATAGGGGAAAGCGCGCTTGCTTTCATCCGCATTGGGCATAAGTTTGCTCAAAAGGTATGAGAAGACGATACAGAGCAGTGTTGTATAGGCGTAGCTCCACAAGTAATACAAATCGGGAAGCATGCTGCCGATGAACATACTGGAAATAACAGCCAAAATACTACCAAAGAAACAACCATTATCATTGGTGCATGGAATGAACAGACTACACAGCATGATGCCGGTTAGAGTAGAGGCAGTGGGGGCGGTGTATTTGCCAATAGTCAATAGAATCGAAGCAGTGCTGTCCCCCAGATAGAGATATACGAAAATAATAACAACGATACCGGAAATAGACGAAAAAAGGATACTTTTAGAGAGCGGGGTATTAGGCTTCTTACTGATATAAGGCTCATAAATATCCCGGATAAAGACAGCACTCATAGAGTTGATGACCGCTGCAATTGAACTCATGGCTGCCGAAAACATGGCTGCCAGCAGGATGCCTAACAGTCCATGCGGACAGTAGTTGATCAAAAAGTCAATCATAACGTTATTGGTGTTTGCAAAATCGAGCGTATGTGCATTGGTCAGGTAAAAAACATACAGAATAATACCAAGGAAAAAGCACAGCCAATAGATCGACTGCATACCAATTGAACTCATGATTCCCGTCTTTTTGATAGTGCGTACATCTTTCGCTGTAATGTAGCGTTGCACCTGCCCCTGATCAAAGCCAAAGTAACCTGCCCACATACAGAAACCACCAATGAGCGCACACCAAATCGTCAATTTACTGCCAGAAAAACTGAAGTCAAAAGACTGAGTTAAGCCAACTTGACGCGCAACATCGATTGCTGCGCCCAATGTCATGTCGAGCCCACTCGAAGCAACTATGATACCAAGCACAAGCCCAGTGAACAAGATAATACCCTGGATCATATCCGCCCAAATTGCAGCTTTAATGCCGCCTGCTACGGCGTAGAAGGTGGTCATGATAATCAATAGCGGCACCCAGATTTTCATACTCACCCCGGTGATTGCCTCAAGCACGAGCGAAGGAGTGTAAACAAAGCCTCCAACAAAGATTAGGGATTGGATTAACCAGGCAATGACATTCAAAATGCGAGTCTTGGTACCAAAGCGCAGATTAACATATTCGTAAACCGTAACAACCTTCGTGCTATACACTATTGGGAGAATTGTGTAAGTAATAAAGAATATACTGAGAGGCACGGAAATATTAACCATTGCCGCAACAATACCATCATTGTATGCCCAGCCTGGGCCACCAATAAAGGTATTGGCACTGATCATGGTCAAGCCAACCGACAAACCGATAGCATACCATGGCATGCTGCGTCCACCAGATAGATACTCTTCTCCACTTCCTTTTTTGTTCTTTTTTCCAATGAAACTGCCAAGGAACATGATGCCACACAGATATGCAACCAAAATGATGATATCGATGATTTTCATGGGGAGTAGTCCTCCTTTTTATCTGCCTTAACAAACTTTCTTACTGTAAAATTTCCTGATAAACACGGAGCAGGTTTTGCCCGAGCAATAGGTCGAGGTCGGTATCAGACCAACCGCGAGCACGCAATTCACCCTCTAAATTGTGGAAGGTCTCAAGTTCAGATACACCTTCAACAAAATCGTTCTTTCTGATACCATACCAAATTCCGTCAATCCACCCAGGATACTTTTCGCTTTGCAACGGCGTACGATAATCCCAATCGCAAATGTCCGGCCCGAGATTACCGAAGCCGATAACTTTTTCGCGGTCAACTGGAGTTTTGAAAGGGGAATAGTCACTACCAATGGCAATATGCTCAATGCCAGCCACTTCAGCACAGTAATCGATTTGGCGAACCAGGTCATCCATTGTGACAACGTCTTTGCCAGACGCAACCAAAGCTGCCCGCAGAGAGATACCGAGCACGCCACCAGTTTGCGCGATTGTGCGAATTCGATCTTTACTCAGGTTTCGAGGGTGTGCACTGACCTCATATGCACAAGAGTGAGAATCAATGACTGGACGTCCGCCTGCCAACTCGACTAAATCGTAAAAGCCAAAGTCGGATAGCTGCGCAGTATCTAATAAAATCCCCAGTCGGCAACACTCTGTGACAACATCCCGGCCAAAACTGGTCAGTTTGCCACGAGTGCGGGATTGAGCTACTCCGTCACCCAGACGATTTCGCCCATTTCCGGTCAACTGTAAGCCACGGAGACCTAACCGGTAAAGTGAACGCAGACTGGACAGCAAGTTTAGGTTGGCCTTTCCTTCAAGCGGACGGCCACCAGCCAGTGTTGCAATGATTGCAATTTTGCCCTCTGATTCGGCACGTGCCAAATCGTCCGCAGTTTTGCACAAAACAAAGGAGTTACACCCGGCTTCCAGCTCACTGTTGAGAATATCCAGCTTCTTATGTGCATCCCAAAAACGATGTACATCAGTATCACTGTACAATACTTGGGCACAGCGCTCACCGCCGACTGCCATATTGACTAACTGTACACCCTGCGCGCGTAAACGGGGCAAATAACTGTGGTCAAATGCATGATATTCTCCGCGGATTGCCTGTTGTTCGTGCTCTAAAAAACAATAGATGTATTCATCTGACATTGGCTGAAATGCATCCGCACGCCAAGTTCTCTGTGCCATTTTACTCACCCTTTCCTTTATCCGATCGTTTCTTCCAGAACACGCATCAGGTTACCACCCAGAATTTTTAGAATATCCTCGTCACTGTATCCGCGATTGATCAAATACTCAGCGATTACATATCCCTCACCCACATTGTTAGGATCTTCAGTCATATGATCTCCTTTGGGGATACCAGTGTAGAATCCTTCGATAGAGCCAGGGAACGGACACATAGCTCGGTGAACATTGCGCACCAGCGGAAAATTATCATAGTCCAGCCCCAGTCCCACATGGTCGATACCAGCCACCTCTGCAATATGGTCAATATGGTCAATAACATTGTCAAAGGTAACCACCTCACCGGTCTCCTGAGCACCTTTGACCAGTTCAGTCTTGACAATCTCCATACCAACAACGCCACCGTTTTTACCAATGGCGCGCAGGCGATCATCACTCAGATTGCATTCACTTGGGCATACAGCCTGTACCCCATCATGAGATACAATTACCGGCTTAGATGAGGCTTCAATGCAATCAAAGAAAGTGGCGTCATTCAGGTGAGTCAAATCGATGAGCATACCGATACGGTTCATCTCCTCGATTAGAGAGATGCCAAAGGTCGTTGCGCCAGCTTCTGGACGGCATTCGCCGACACCATCGCCGAACATCGTGCGTGCTGCACCACAAATGCAGTTGACGCGCAAACCAAGCGCGTGAAAAGCATGCAGCATTGCCATATTATCTTCACCGGCTCGACCGTGCAGGGCACGTGCACCTTCAAAAGCGAGCAGAAGTGCAATTTTTCCTTCGGCAACCGTCTGACGAATTTGCGCAACGTTAGTGCAAATGCGAAAGGTCCCCGAAGTCTTTTCTTCTTCCCGCAGCATATCCCACTGTTCCATCGCACCAAATACCAAATCATCTGTTAGGTTGCTCAGGCAGGGCGAATTTGAGCCGATGGTAGTTGCGACCACATTGAAACATCCACGTTTCAGCTGCGGTAGATAGTAAGTGTTGAAAACATTCTTTTGCCCCAGAGCCTTGCGAATAGCGAACTCAAACATCATGTGATCGTGGATGTTTACGGTAATTGACTGCTCATTTAGTCGACGTGCTCGTTCCGAAATTTCGTCGGGTCTCTTTTTTTTAAGAGCATACTTGGACATTTCCGTTTCCCCCTTTTGTTGGTGTCGAAAATTGACTGCGCAGTCACTTTTTCAAATAGACACCATATAGAAGCTACAACTAGCATATCATCACATTTCTTTCGTGTAAATGGTGTATAATGCTGATTTTTGCGAAAAATATTTTACATTATCACCAATAACAACTGTTTTATTGTTTCCTTTCTATTGCATCGCTCGTATAAAAAAGAAACACAATATGATTGCGAAGTCAAAACGAACATTGAACGTGACGAACAAAGATGTTGACATTTTCGCCCTAAAGATTCATAATTTCATATTATATATTGCCTCTGTGCAATAGCAGTGCCACAAGGAGGCTTTGCATGAATCAAAATCGAAATTCTCATTCATCGAGTCGAATGACTGCGCAAGATGTTGCGTCTCTTGCAGGAGTTTCCCAGTCTACTGTTTCTCGTGTATTCAATCCAAAATGGAAAGGGAAAGTAAAGCCGGAAATTTGTGAGCGTGTATTAAAAATTGCAACAGAAACTGGCTATACACCCAACACTATTGCACATATTCTGACATCCAAACGTTCTGGAATTGTCGGTGTATTGGTGTCCAAGCAGTATCAAGTCTTTTATTATGCCGTATTATCTGAAATTACAGCCTGCTTGAATGCAAACGGCTTCCAGACCATGCTTTTTCTGACCGATCCCAAAGATGCAATTGATGATTTGCTTACCGATGTATTACGCTATCAATTGGACGGAATTATTATTACTTCAGCAGCGGCTACTCATGATTTATACCAGTCCAAGACAGATTTTCCGATTCCAGCGGTGCTGTATAACGGTTATGTGCCGGGGCTGTCTATCAGCGCGGTACATAGTGACAATTACGCAGGCTGTATACAGATGGCAGATTACCTCGTGAGTCTCGGACATCGCAATTTCGCTTATATCTCGACCGCAAATAGTGCTTATCGCAATTATGCAGTGCGTCAGGAAGCTTTTTTGCATGGGCTATCGATGCATGGAATTCACAGCTGTAAGATTGAAGAGGCTGATTACTCCTATGAGAGCGGCGCTGAGGCAGCCCATCGTCTATTGACCAGTGCACATGCACCAGATGCCATTTTCTGCTCAGGAGATATCAACACAATGGGGGCACTGGACGCTGCTCGGAAGTTAGGGAGAGATATTGGCGAGACATTATCAATCGCAGGTTTTGACGCTCCGTGTGGTATGGATTTACCTCCGTATGGTATTACCGCATTGCGGCAGGATACGGGGCAACTAGCACGTGATGCTGTACAGATCTTGAAAAGAATGATTGATACGGATGATCGTTCTCCGGTTGTTGTAACCCGTCCGATGGAGTTAGTTGTACGCACTTCGACCAGACCGCGTCCTACAGAAAAGTAAAACATCTGCAAAAATAGAAGGCAGACAACTGGAGAGAGCAACTTGTGTGGCAGGATATTTGAATCCATCGAAAGTGCAATCATAAAAATTACTGGACAAAGACATCTTGAAAAAGGCTTTTGCCTGACCTCAAATAGTAAGTGCGCTTCAATCAGATAGTCACAACCTAACTCGCCAGTATTGCCAATGGTCGATGGTGATTGCAACCTTTTAAACTAAAAGCACACCGGGACTCTGTGTCCCGGTGTGCTTTATGGATATTGGGGGAAAGTCCATCGCTTAGAGTCTTAATTCTGCGGGTTACAAATGCTGGCAGTGCGTTCAAAAATATCTAACCCTTGCTCCTTGAGCCAATAGGGGAGATCAATAAAGCACCAGTTTTCCGAAATTTTGCCGTCCTTACAGTAATAAATATCAATATCTCCGCGCAAATGCGCACTTTTTCCACCACCAGGCATGCCCAACCATCCGCCGGTCGGTGTTACGTCCATACTGCTGTAAAAACATACGAAATCGCCCTCTGCAAAGTATGCATGAAGCGGATTCTCGGTTTTATCCGTCAATTGGGTGCGGAACGGAATCTGGTGTTGCTCCTGATATCGGGGGATAGTGTAGCTTGCACCAATGCCACAAGGACCGTACCAGATCATATCATCATTCCAGGAACGTTCGAGCATATCGCGTGGTGTACTCATAGTGGCGTTGATAGAAAACAGACCATTGAGCATATCATCTACAATCTTAAAAGACTGCGCCGCCTTTTCCTCGGGAGCGTCTTCAAACATTAGGCCATTATGGTCTCGCGGACCAGGGTAAACAAAGTAGTGACCTGTTTCAGGTGGCAGAGGATTCATACCCGCCTCGCACATAAATCCGATTAAATCTACAAACATGGCGGTATGCGTAATTTTCCCATTTTCTACGCAGGAATACTCAGCATACTGGAGGTGGTGCATTTTGCGAGTGCGTCGAATCCCCAGAAAGTCCTGATCAAACAGCCCCATGAACTGTCCCATGCTCATAACCCATGTTTTTCCATCCAAAGCAGTACCTGCCATGAAAACATCTTGCCTACGCTGCATATGCACCAAGGAATTCTTCAGAGGCTTCCAAAAGACTTCTGCCACCGAGTGCGCCGTTGTTTGATCCAAAAATGGATAAACTCCTTCCCAGATGTAGTTCTCACTCATGTACTTTTTAAGGACTGCTTCCGATTCTTCCGGAGTGCACTTCTCTAATTCATCGAAGTATGAGCGCACCAAATTTTTAACTTCCTGATACTTTCCCATCTCGAGAGGACCCCCTTGTACTTAATTTAATCTGACTGCGCAATCATTATGGGAATAATACACTATTTACTAACTTTTGTCAAATGTTAGTGGAAACAAATTTGATTATTGATACAATACTGTGAGTATCGCCAAAAAGCATTTTTCGTTTTAGTATGATTAGTGCAAGCTTAGTTGGCCTACAAGGTAAAAACAACAGTATGACGCCACAGTGCTGTCTAAACAGTAAAAGCGCTGGCCTTTTCCATTGCCATTTGGTATAACTTTCTCATGGACGTACAGAGTGTATGCGGCTGTGACCGCTTGCGCAGCCTATGAGTCCCGCATAATGGCGACGTCTGTAATCGCAAAGATTGGCTCGTAGGATGTCATTGCTAATTGGGACTGGATTGCCTTGGAGTTAAACAAGGGTTGTCCTGAATGAGCTGAGTACAACCATACGATTACCCAGGCTGGGATTTAAAGAAGCACTGTAACAAGTTGTTCCTAAAAATGCGGAAACAGAAAAGGAAAACGGTATGAAAAATGAATCCCAATATGGTCTGCTGCTTTTACAGCGGTATCTGTATGAGCATACGGATGACCAACATCCGGCCTCCGTGGCGGATATTCTTGCCTTCTGGCAGGAGCATGGCATTCAGGCAGGGCGCAAGAGCGTATATTCCGCTATTGAAGTCTTGCAAAACAGCGGTATGGACATCGTCTGTGTCAAAAGCACCCAGAATCGATACTTCGTGGGCGAGAGGCTGTTTGAACTGCCGGAGCTGAAGCTGCTGGTGGACGCGGTAGAATCCTCCCGCTTTATTACGGCCAAAAAGAGCGAGCGGCTTATTGAAAAGTTGGGTAAGCTCACCAGTGAATCTCATGCCCGCCAGTTGGATCGGCATATTTATATGGACGGCACCGCCAAACCGGAGAATGAGTGCATCTATTACAGCGTGGATGAGATCCATAACGCCATTCAGGAAAAACGGCAGATCACCTTTCAGTATTACGAATACACCCCGCAGAAAGAAAAGATACTCAAGCATAACGGCTACCGCTATCAGTTCAGCCCGTATGCCCTTATCTGGAGCCGGGATTGTTATTACGCAGTGGGCTGGTCGGAAAAGCACGGGAAGCTGGCACAGTTCCGGGTGGACCGAATGGTGGCTGTGGAATCATCCGACCAGGCGGCTGTTTGTATGCCGGACTTCGACCCGGCTGAGTATGTGCGGAAAATATTCGGAATGTACCCGGACAATCTGTGTACGGTGGAACTGCTGTGCGATAACGAGGTCATGCGCAGCGTGATAGACCGCTTTGGAGAAGAAGTCTCAACGGTGACAGTAGATGACGGCCACTTCAAGGCCATCGTGGAGGTAGCACCCAGTCCACCGTTTTTTGCATGGGTGTTCACCTTCTGCGGCAAGATCCAAATCCTCGGCCCCGCAGAGGTGCTGGACGAAATGCGCGGTATGGCCGCATGGCTGCAATGATTCAGCAGAGGTGTTCCTTGCGGGGGACACCTCTGCTTTCTTATCTTGTCAATCGAACAGATGTTTGCTATACTGACACTGTTCCCAATCGAGAGAACGCACGAGGAGGTGAAATGCGTGGAACAGACCTTTGGCAGCTTCCTTCGGGAGAAGCGTATAGCGCGCGGCCTGACGCTCCGCGGCATGGCGGCAAAGCTGGACTTGTCGCCGGTCTATATGAGCAACATTGAGAATGACCGCCGCGCGGCTCCTTCGCAGGAATATCTGGAACGGATGGCCCTGCTGCTGCAGTTGGACAAGCCAGAACGGGAATGGATGCTTGACCTTGCGGCAAAATCCAAGCAAAATCGGGTATCCGCAGACCTTCCGGACTACATCATGGATCGGGAGATCGTCCGGGCTGCATTGCGCACAGCAAGGGAGGCGGACGCCACCGACCAGGAGTGGCAGGACTTTATCGACCGGATCAACCGGCGTATGAGAACATCCGGAGAGGACAGTGATACCAAGGCATGAGAATACCATATTACAGGGAACAGGCTCTGGAGGGGATCGCCCGCGAAGTCATCACCGCCTATGATCCGAATCTCTATTATGGCGTTCCCAGAATGATCCCTATCGAGGACATCATCGAAGCGCAGGGGATCACGCTGGAGTATCAGTGCCTGCGGAAAACCGGCTGCGTTCTGGGCGAAACGATTTTTGATGATGGCGGTACCATTATCTACGATTACGATATCCCCGGATATACCATTATTGCGGTCAAGGGCGGCACCATACTCATCGATAGCTCCCTCTGCGGAGAGGACGCCTCCACAGGCCGACTGCGCTTTACCTGTTCTCATGAACTGGCACACTGGCTGCTGCATAAGAAAGAGTACAGCGGAACCGGTGAGAGCGCGGCTATGATGACGGAAACGAACACCATCAGAACGCAGAACAGCACATTGGAAATACAGGCGAATCTGCTGGGTTCTATCCTCCTGATGCCGCTGCCCCAAGTAAAGCGATGCTTTTACCAGCTCCAACCTGGCAGGGACCGTCAGCAATTGGTCGCGGATATGGCCGGCATTTTTCAAGTCTCCAAGCAAGCCATGCGTATCCGGCTGGAGAATCATCATCTGCTGTGAAAAAATTTTAGGAAGCTGTTCTCAAAAAAGAGAACAGAGAAAGCGAGGCGCCATGGAACAAGAAATACGCAAGATCCTTCGCTGTCCCATCTGCGAGAAGGGACGGATCGCGGATGCCCCAGCGGGGGCGGCCCTTTCCCAATATCGGCTGTTTGCCATGGTAGGAAATGAACCAGCTGATATTATCGCAAAGTGTCCAAGGTGCGGTATGCAGGTGGGGATCACCGTGCGGCACAGGACTGAGCCGCCGATCATCGTGCCCACTCTCTGTAGGGATACGGCATGGGCCTGAATTAAGAAAAAACAAAACAATATATGACTTCGTCAAGCGCACCAACCACCCAGCGTCGAATCAGACGTAAGCGGGAAGTATTGAGTTAGGAGCCTTACAAGTAGCTTTTCAGCTATGCGTAAGGCTCTTTTTTTGCGCCCTTTTCGCATTGTTGAGCGGCGGAAAGGACTTGTATGCTCCAGCGTTGGCAGACCTATGTCGCCAAATACCCGTGACCCGATCTCAGAACTTTCAAAAAATCTGAGATTGGAGTCACGAAAAATGAAAAAATGGCAGGAAGAACGCAATTATAGACGCATTTATAACGAAGCTGGTGAAGTGATCGCCAATATCATCACCGTGGATGGTGTGGATGTGGAAGTGGCGGAGGATGTGTATCTGGCCTACTCCCAGGCGGACCGCCGGGAGCGGTATGTGCGGGAGGAACAGTTTTCTGGGAAGATCCTCTCGTTGGAGCAGATGGCGGAGGACGACCTGCTTCCGGACTATGTCGGTGCGGAAGCAGCCCCAAGCGCGGAGGAAGAAGCACTGGAACGGGAGCAGGCACAGAGCCTTGCGGAACGAAAGGAGATGTTGCTGTTGGCCATGCTGTCTCTGAATGACGCGGATCGGGAATTGATCAACGCACTGTTCTTCGACGGCGCGTCCACCAGAGACTGTGCAGCGCGGATCGGAATTACCCAGAGGGCGGTCATCAAACGCCGGGACCGCATTCTGCGGGATCTGAAAAAATATTTTGAGAATTTTTCAAATTAAGGGTATTCACCCACGGGCTTTTTCGGGAGGACAGTGAGGGACCCCCAAAAGAGATCCCTCGCTGTTCCTTGAAAAGTGCATACCAGCAGTACGGGCAACCGCCCGGACAGACGAGCGTTCGCGCAGTGTGCGCCATGACCCGGAGGAGATCTCTCCGGCGAGCGATGAAACCTGTGACGGGCCGACTTTGGCAAAGTCGGCTGGCATTGACTCTGTTCGGGCTGATAATGAGACACAACGCAATGGCCAGCATGATGAGGCTGGGCTGCCCTGGGGTTGAAAGCAGTAGAGACCCCAGGAATACGCCCGTGAGAAGGTAGCCGCCTTCTGTCCGTACTGTTCCCTTTATCCACCGGGGCGCGAGCTGCAAATACGGTGAAACGAATGACAAAAATACTTTTTATCATGATAGGGGAAACACACGGATGAATACAAATGATACAAACAGGCAGAAAGCCCACGCCATGATCGACCATATTTTCAAAGACCTGCTGCCTGCCCAGGGCATGGCGGAGCGTTCCAAGCAGATCAAGCTCAGCCACCGAATGTTGGATACCATGCTGAACGGCGGCATCGCCCTGTGCGACGCAGGCACCGGCATCGGCAAGACCTACGCTTATCTGGCAGCTGCCGCAGCGGCCAACCAATCCGACACGGAGGCACTGCACAAGCCCATCATTATCTCCACTTCCAGCATCGCCTTGCAGAACGCCGTGCAGACAGAATACCTTCCGCTGCTGTCCTGCACCCTGCTGGCAGACGGACAGATCGACCGCCCACTACTCTCTGTGATCCGCAAAGGCAAAGGCCATTATGTTTGCGACGAACGCCTGCAAAGGCGGCTTCGTCAGGTGAACTTTCAAAAGAAAGATCCGGCAGCCGCCGACGCCCTTCGCGCGCTGAAGGGAACGCTGGACATGGACAATGTCCCCCATCTCAGCGGGTATGACCGGGAACGTGTCTGCGTTCCGCAGTTCTGTGACTGCGTTCATCAGGATTGCAGGTATAAGCGCTTTCTGAAACGCTGCGACGCGAATCGATATGTGTTCCAGATCTGTAACCATAATCTTTTGCTGGCGGACGCCATCCACCGCAGTCAGGGGAAACACCCCGTTTTCCCGGAGCATAGCGTCATCATCGTAGATGAAGCCCATAAGCTGCCGGAAGCGGCACGGGAGATGTTCGGCATGACGCTGACTGCCGGTGACATCCAAAGCATGATCCACCAGCTCCGCGCGGAACGATATCTGCTGGCAGCGGATGTGCTGGCAGGCACGATGGGGCCGCTGCTCCGCAGGCTCACGCAGCCCAGAGAGGAAACCGAACCCCTGGATGTGTACCTTCGCTTACTGACGATCCCCAGCCGTTCTCTTCTTGTTATTGAGAAGCAGGTCGGCAGGATGCTGTCGGCGCAGGGGCGCAGGCAGCTGGAAAAGCTGCGCGGCACGGTGTCTCTCTTTAGCAGTCCGAGAACGAATATGATCCTCTACACAGCGGATGACGGCGATGGCGGAACCATGCTGTGCGCCACCGTTTCAGATTTGACAGAACAGATGCGCCAGGTCTTGTGGAGGCCGGAACACGCTTTTGTGCTGGCCTCTGGGACTTTGGCTGTAGGGGATGACTTTCACCGTTTTCGTTCGCAGACTGGACTGATGGACGGGCGGCGCGTAACGGAGTCGGTTTCTCTTTCTCCCTTTGACTATAAGCAGAATTGCCTGCTGTACTTGCCGCAGCTTCCACCGAGCCAAAGCTCGGAAGCATACTACGATGAATTGGCGGATGAGATCGCGGAACTCATCCACGCGGCCTGGGGCCATGCGCTGGTGCTGTTTACCTCCTACGCCGCCATGTCAGCGGTAAAGGATAGGCTGCGGGAGCGGGAACTTAGTTTTCCGATGTTTACCTTGGGCAGAAACGCCATGCACATGACGGAGCGATTTCGGCAAACACCGGGAGCTGTGCTGTTGGCCACAGGCGCGGCATGGGAAGGCTTTGATTTCCCCGGCGACTGCGTATCCCTGCTGGTGATCCCCCGCCTGCCCTTCGCCTATCCGGACGCACTGAAGGAAAAAGAGCGGGAGGAATACGCTTCCCTTCGCCAATTTATTCAGAATGTAGCCGTTCCGGAAATGCAGATCAAATTACGCCAGGGCTTTGGGCGGGCTATCCGAACGGAGTCTGATACCTGCGTCATTGCCATTCTGGATGAGCGCGCAGGCCGCGGACACCGATACAACAAAGCCATGCTGGACGCCCTGCCGGAAATGCGTATCACAGGCAGTCCGAGAACTGTAACAAAGTTCCTGCGGGAGCGAAAGCCGGAAAGCTATTTTGAGGTGTGCGCATGATCGACGCCAAGAAGGAATTGCAGTACCGGCTGGCCGTCCGGATGCTGGAGCACTTATCCGAGAAGGGCCTTCTGTCAGCAAAGGAATTGGCTTATGCCAAGGGACTCGCCAGAGAAAAATACACCCCGCAGACTGTTCGGGAATAGTGCTGGCTATTCCGCGGATAGTGTGGTAGCTTGTGTGTTGCCCCAAAAGATGCAAGGAGGACACAGTGTGGAATACCAGTATTATTTAAAACAAATTTACCGCAAAGACGGTTCTGTTTGGATCGACATCCTTGAAGCGGCACAGGCGGAAAAGCTGGGGTATCAGGACGGTGACAAGTACACGCAGAATGACGGCGTTGTTTACATCAACGGGTTTGACAGCCCGTCTGCCCTGAACACCTTCATCGAAGACCTGCATGGCTGCGTGAACCGCAGCGAAGCAATGGCTGCCCACCAGCGGGAGGAACGCTGATGGCCACGGTGAAAGTGATCGAACCCCAGGCGATTCAGCCGGAGCGCCTGCGGGTGGCGGCCTACTGCCGGGTCAGTTCGGACTCCAAGGATCAGCTGCATTCCTACGCCGCACAGATCCGCAGCTACACGGAGGAGATCGCCCAGCATGACGGCTGGGAGCTGGTGGATGTGTATGCCGACGAAGGGCTGACCGGCACCCGGATGGACCAGCGGGATGATTTCAACCGTATGATGCGAGATTGCCGGAAGGGCAAGATCGACCGCGTTCTGGTAAAGTCTGTATCCCGCTTCGCCCGCAATACCAAGGATTGCCTCTCCGCTCTGCGTGAACTGTCCACTCTGGGTGTCTCTGTCCAATTTGAAAAAGAAAATATCGACACGAAAACGCTCACCACCGAACTGATGGTGAGCGTTTCCGGTTCTCTGGCCCAGCAGGAATCCATTTCCATCTCGGCTAATCAGAAAATAAGTTATCAGCGAAGAATGGAAAGAGGGGAATTTATCACCTGCTCGGCACCTTACGGCTATCGGATCATGGACAAGAAAAATCTTGAAATCATCCCAGAGGAAGCGGCCACGGTACAATGGATATTCGATGCCTATTTGAATGGCCGCAGTGCGGAATGGATTGCAGACCAACTCACAAGAAGGGGCATTGAAAATACCAACACACGCAAACCATGGACTGCTTATGGAATCCGATACATTTTACGCAATGAAAAATATGTCGGGGACGCACTGGGGCAAAAGAAATTCACAAAAGGGTTTCCCTTTTTTAGAAAACGCAACCACGGAGAACAAGAGCAGTATTATGTAGAAAATACACATTTGCCCATCATTGAGCGTGAGCAGTTTGAAAAAGTGCAGAATCTTCTGCAGCAGAAAGCGAAAAGGAAGAAACCGACAAGAAGTCAATATCCACTTACCAGAAAAATAATTTGTGAGAAATGCGGGACGCCATTTATCCGGCGAGAAACTACGAAAGGCTTGGTGACATGGGTTTGTCGAACCCATGACCGGAATGTCGCGAACTGCCCTGTGGGGCGTATCCCAGAAACGGAGATCCATGCGGCATTTATCCGGATGTATCGGAAACTCAAAGAGAACGCGGATACGGTCCTGAATCCAGTTATGGATCAGATGAACGCCTTGGAAACCATCCTGCGGCAAAATAATCCCAAAATGCTGATGATTAACAAGGCGATTGCGGAAGCAACGGAAGAAAGCCATAAAATCAGCACCCTGCGGGCTAACGGCTTGCTGGATGCCGATGCCTGCGCCGTCCGCATGAATGCCATCAGCGCCAAACTGACACAGCTCCGGGGAGAACGCCGCCGGTTGTCGGAAAACGAGGCTTTGGATGAAACCATGGATGCCATTCGCAAGATGACAGATGTCATAAAGAACGGGCCGGAACAGATGAACACTTTCGATGAGGACTTGTTCGACAGCTTGGTAGAGAAGGTCATTGCGGAATCCCAGACACGCATTCGCTTCCGGCTTTGCGGTGGTTTGGAATTGGCAGAACAATTGGAGGTGGCGGCAAGATGACAAACCGAAAGATTTTATATGGGTACAGAATTCGAAACGGTATATTGGAAATCGCACCGGAAGAACAACAGGCGGTGGAGCGAATTTTTACTCTCTATAATGCCGGGGCTTCCTACCAGGGAATTTCCGATGCATTGAATCAAGGAAATATCCCATACAGTCAGGAAGTTCCTCTTTGGAATAAGCATAAAGTGAAGCGTCTCTTAGAAAATCCACGCTACACTGGCCAGGATGACTATCCGGCCATTGTGGACATGGAGGTCTTTTTGGCAGGGCGGCAGAGGACAGCCGAGAAAAATGAAAAGCGCCGCCCACATGGAGAGAAATCTCCCATCACATATCTGACACCGTATTTCCAGTGCACCTGCGGCGGAAAGCTTATCCGCATTGGCGGTAAATGGTTGGATAGCAGCGAATTGCACCTCAAATGTGGGTCCTGCGGCAGTACCATCACCACAGATACGGATACCGTGCTGACAGAGGCAAATCGACAGATTTACGCATACGAACACCCCAAACAGCCTGCTTATGCCCCATCTGCGGAAGCCATTCGACTGAACAATGCTATCAACCGCAGCTTAGAGCAGCCGGACTCCCCGGAAGCGGTGATGGCGCTGATTCTACAAGGGGCAGCTGCACGATACGATTGCTGTCCGGAGCCAATTTCTGGATATGAAAATTTTGACCACCTACCGAAAGCAGATTGGAATCACTTTCGGCGGGTGGTTTCTTATATCACGATCACACAGGAGCATATCATAACAGTTCAGTTTACAGATCAGGCAGGAAAGGACGAATGATACATGGAAGCGACAACGAATTTAGATAGGCGGGTGCGGGTGATTCCCGCTACAAAAACGCAGGGAGCCATTCACAGCACCCATGATGGGAAGAAGCGGGTGGCGGCCTACTGCCGGGTATCTACCGACAGTGAAGAACAGCTCAACAGCTATGAAGCCCAAAAGTCCTACTACACACAGAAAATCGAGGACAGTCCGGATTGGGAAATGGCGGGGATCTATGCCGACGAGGGCATCACGGGTACCAGTCTCAAAAAGCGAACAGAGTTCAAAAAGATGATCACTGCCTGCAAACGAGGCCATATCGACCTCATCATCACAAAATCTCTCTCCCGCTTCGCCAGAAACACCGTGGACTGCTTGGAAACAGTGCGCCTGCTGAAAGCCAACGGCATCGGTGTGTACTTCGAAAAAGAGAACATCAATACGCTGACGGAATCCAGCGAGTTCCTGATCACCCTGTTCAGCGGCTTCGCCCAGGCGGAATCCGAATCCCTGAGCAAGAATGTCGCTTGGGGCAAAGCAAAAAGCGCGGAAGCCGGAAAAGTGACCTTCCAATACAAAAAGATGCTGGGATACCGCAGGGGCGCAGATGGACAGCCGGAGATCGTCCCGGAGGAAGCCGAGGTCATCAAGCGGATTTATCACCGGTATCTGGATGGCTGTACGCTGGGGCAGATCAAGCGAGAATTAGACGAGGACAAGGTCCCGACCGCACAGGGGGTAGACTCCTGGTCGCCTGCCATCATCCACAACATCCTGACGAATGAAAAATACATCGGAGACGCCTTGCTGCAAAAGACCTATATCACGGACTGCATCTCCAAGAAGGTGAAGAAAAACCAGGGCGAGCGCGCCATGTACTATGTGGAGAACAACCATCCTGCCATCATCTCCAGAGAGGTGTTCGATCAGGTGAGAAACGAGATGACGCGTCGCTCCAGCAAGCGCAAAGTGCTGCAAAAGAGTGGCAAAACAGAGCTGGGGAAATACTCCGGTAAATACGCCCTGACAGAACTGCTGGTATGCGGTGAGTGCGGTTCCCCGTACAAACGAGTGACTTGGGCAAGAAACGGGAAAAAGCGGATCGTATGGCGCTGCGTGTCCAGATTGGAGTTCGGCACGAAATACTGTCACAACTCCCCGACGCTGGATGAGAGCAGACTCCACAACGCCATCCTCGCCGCCATGAACGAGTACGCGGCTATCCGACAGGAGGTTTGCCCAGATGTACTGGCCATGGTAGAGGAAGCCAAAAGGGCCATGTCGCAGGCTGGAGCAATGCTGCTGGAACTGAAAAAGCGCATGGATGAGGTCAGCCAGGAACAGTCTGATGTGCTGGATCGATTGCTGGCAAACATGGCCGATGCGGAATTGAACGCCAGGATGAAAGCCCTGACGGATGAGAAGGAAGCCCTTAAGGCGCAGATCTTAAAAGTCCAACAAAAAGAAGTAAGCATGGCAGAGCAGGCGGCGAAGCGTCAGCAGATGTGGGACAGCCTGATGGAGTGCTCTGCGGGATACACGGAATTTGATGATGAATTCGTCCGACAGATCATCCAGAAGATCACGGTGGAGGATGCTGATACGATCCGCATCCACTTCCGAGATTCGGATGTGGTGCTCGAACAGGAAGTGGAATGAATAGAAAAGGAGAATGGAAATGGCAATTTTTATAACTGGTGATACGCACGGTGATTTCAGCAGGCTCCAGCCTGCGGCCTTCCATGAGCAACGTAACCTGAAGAAAGACGATTGTCTCATCATCTGCGGGGATTTTGGCGGCGTCTGGGATGGCAGCGATACAGAGCAGCGATGGCTGGACTGGCTGGAAGCCAGACCCTTTACCACGCTGTTCGTTAGTGGAAATCACGAAAACTATGATCTGCTCCACAGCTACCCAATCAGCCAATGGCACGGCGGTTTGGTGCAGGCCATCCGCCCCAGTGTCCTGCACCTGATGCGGGGGCAGCTTTATGAAATCTGCGGAAAGCGGATCTTTACCATGGGCGGGGCCAGCAGTCACGATATACGGGATGGCATTCTGGAGCCGGATGATCCGGACTATGAGCGGAAGATTCGGCAGCTGAATGCCGCTGGCGCATTATTCCGAGTCAACCACCGCTCCTGGTGGAGAGAGGAACTGCCCAGCGAAGATGAATACCGAACCGCAAGGGCAACGCTGGACGAGGCTGGTTGTGATGTGGACTACATCATAACCCACTGCTGCCCCAGCAGCGTTCAGGATATATTCAGCAGAGGATTGTACCAGCGGGATGCGTTGACAGACTTTTTCGATGAAGTCCGGGAACGCTGTCGGTTCAAATACTGGTTCTTCGGACACTACCACGAAAACATGGTGGTGGAGAAAAAGTTCGTAATGCTCTACAAGCAGATTATCCGACTGAAATGATGAGTGGAGGCACACTGGCGATTGGCCGATGTGTCTCCACTTTTTATTTAAGTCAAGATGCTGGGGGTTCGAATTGCAAAACGGTAAATCGAGCCTCAAAAGCCCGCAAACCCTTGCGGCGCAAGGCTTTGCTCCTGCATCTTTTTTGGAGCGGGCAAGTTTGCTTCGCAAACTTATCCTGCGGGGGAATTAAAAAGCAGGGGAAACCCGGCTAAGGTTTCCCCTGCAAGCATCCCTTTCCTTGCGGACAACAGGAAATGTTGCATCTTTTTTGTCAACGCAAAGCAGAGTAAATCAGGACATCCGATTTGGATGCCCTGATTTTTTTATTAGACGAAAAGAACTCGATACCGACACCCATGCGCGAAGCGCATTTTAATCAGAGGTGAGGCAGGGTTCCTGCGAATTGCGGAACGCAATTCGCGGGATGCCGGGAAGCGAGTTCGAGCCTCGTAGCCCGCATACGGTGGTTCGTGTTGAAAATCGGAAGGAAACCAGCAAAGATTTCCCTCGCAAATACCCCTTTTTCTGAAGGAGGACTCTGCACTTTTTGCCGGAGCAGGGCAGCGAAAAATGCGTAATACGCTGAGGACCCCCGGCAGAGCCGGAGGTCCTCATGATATAGGCTGGAAGATTTAGTCAACGGCGATGACGGCACCGTCAAAGTTTTCGGCGATGTAGTTCTTCACGGCGTCGGAGTGCAGGGCCTCGGCCAGAGCCTGGATGGCGGCGTTGTTCTCGTTGCCCTCTTTGCAGACCAGCACGTTCACATAGGGGGAGTCGGAGGATTCCAGAGCCAGAGCGTCCTCAACGGGGTTCAGGCCAGCACCCAGCGCATAGTTGGAGTTGATAACGGCGAGATCCACCTCGCTGGCGATGCTGGGGATGGTAGCGGCTTCCACCTCGGTGAAGGTCAGGTTCTTGGGATTCTCCACGATGTCCTTGGGGGTAGAGGAGAGGTTGGAGTCGTCAGCCAGCTTGATGAGACCCTGAGCTTCCAGCAGCAGAAGGGCACGGCCTTCGTTGGTGGCATCATTGGGGACGGCCACGGATGCGCCGTCAGGCAGGTTGTCCAGAGAGTCGGACTTGCCGGCGTAGATGCCCATGGGCTCGATGTGGACGCCGGTGACGCTCACCAGATGAGTGCCGCGGGTGGTGTTGAAGTCATCCAGATAAGGGACGTGCTGGAAGTAGTTGGCGTCCTCATCGCCGTCCTCCACAGCGGTATTGGGCACCACATAGTCGCTGTACTCGTGGATCTGCAGGTCGATGCCCTGCTCGGCCAGAATGGGTACGCACTGCTTCAGGATCTCGGCGTGGGGGGTGGGAGAGGCGGCCACATTCAGAGTGACGGTCTCCTGAGGTTCCGCAGGCTGCTCGGTCTGCGCGTCATCGGTGGTGTCGGCCTTGGCAGAGTCATCGGACTTGCTGCCGCAGGCGGTGAGGGACAGGGCCAGCGTCAGGGCCAGCAGAGTGGCAAAAATCTTGTTTTTCATGTTCTTTTCCTCCAATGAATATCAGAATTGATGAATTTTATATTTCAAGCGCTTGCCGGAATACCCTTGTGCACATAGGGGGACAGGCGATGAAAACAAATGAAATGCGGGGGACTTACTTGGTGTGGGCCAGACGGGAGAGCAGGTCGAAGGCGGTGAGCTTGCCTGCGCCGGTGTCAAGCCGCTTGTCGATCTTCTTGGACAGCCAGCCGAACAGGGATTGGACAATCTGCACCATGATGATCAGGATGACCACCGTTACCCACATCACCGAGGTGATGAACCGCTGGTGACCGTACCGCACGGCGATATCGCCCAGACCGCCGGCGCCTACGGTACCGGCAATGGCGGTGTAGCCCAAAATGGTCACGATGGAAATGGCACCGCCTAATACCAGAGAGGGCTTGGCCTCCGGCAGATAGACCTTCCGGATGATCTGGCAGGTGGATGCTCCCATGGACTGAGCGGCCTCCACCACGCCAGCGTCTACCTCTGCCAGAGAGGTTTCCACCATGCGGGCGATGAAGGGGGCGGCGGAGACCACCAGGGGCACGATGGCGCCCTTGACGCCGATTTTGGTGCCCGCTACCAGCTTGGTGAAAGGCATGATGGCCACCATCAGGATGATAAAGGGCACGGAGCGGCCGATGTTGACGATCCAGCCTAAGATCTGATTCACGGTTTTGCTGGGGCAGATGCCGTGGGGCTGGGTAACGGTGAGGGCAACGCCCAGAGGCAATCCCAGCAGATAGGCGAACAGGGTGGAGATCAGCACCATCACCAGCGTATCCCGGGTGCCGGTGAGCAGGATGCCGCCGTATTCCGACCAAAATGCAGAAATGACCTCAAGCATGATACTCCACCTCCTCTGCGGTGATATTGGGTTGGGAACGGATGTAGCTCAGAGCCTTGGCAGCCTCGTTGGGATCGTCCGGCAAAAGCAGGAGCATGGTGCCGAAGGCCTTGCCGTCGATGTTCCGGGTGTCAGCGCCCAGAATGTTGACTTTAACGCCGCACTCGATCGCCAGCGAGGCGATAAGGGGATCGTAGACCGTGCCGCCGTTGAAGGAGACCCGGACGGCCCGGGTGCCTGCGGGGTACTGCTTAGCGCTGACGCCGCCGGGATACACCAGACGGCGGGCCGCGTCGGTGGCGGGATGGGCGAAGATGTCCTCCACCCGGCCTTCCTCGGCCACTTCGCCGCCGTCCAAAATGGCGACGCGGGTGCAGATCTCCTCGATAACGCTCATCTGGTGGGTGATGATGACCACCGTGACCCCCAGTTTTTGGTTCAGCTCCTTCAAAAGCGCGAGGATGGAATTGGTGGTGGTGGGGTCCAGAGCGGAGGTGGCCTCATCGCAGAGAAGCACCTTCGGGTCCGTGGCCAGCGCCCGGGCGATGGCCACCCGCTGCTTCTGACCGCCGGAGAGCTGGGCGGGATAGGCACTTGCCTTTTCCCTCAGACCCACTAACCCCAGCAGTTCCAGAGCCTTTTTCTCAGCCTGGGCCTTGGGTACACCGGAAAGCTCCATGGGGAAGCAGACATTTTTCAGACAGGTCCGCTGCATCAGCAGGTTGAAGCCCTGGAAGATCATGCTGATCTTTTTCCGGGCCTGCCGCAGCTCTTGGGGGGAGACGGTACGCATACAGGACTTGCCGTCCGCCTGCCTCTCCATCCACGTCAGCTTCTGACCGTTGACGGTGATGCTGCCGCTGGTAGGCCGCTCTAAAAGGTTGATGCAGCGGACCAGCGTGGACTTTCCCGCACCGGAGAAGCCGATAATGCCGAAGATCTCACCGTCTCCGATCTCAAGGGAGACGTCCTTGACGGCATGGACCCCATCGCCGGTATCTCCAAAGGTCTTGCTGATATGTTCCAGCTTGATCATAATATCCTTCTTTCGTTGCTGCGAAAATAAAGAGGGCGGAAAGCGTCGCCGCTTTCCGCCCTTCTGAACAGCATAACTGTTACACACAGGAGAGGTTTTTCGCGGAGGCGCACAAAGGCTTGGGCATGGTCATCATCCCCATGTCCATCATGCACATCATCATACCAAAGCGAGTTACGATCATGCTGGTGCGTCTCCTTTCCGTCCCCGGTGTTCCGGTTCCGTTTTCGATGGGCATAGCGTAGCACTGTTGTCCGCCCCTGTCAACGGGGAAAATTATTTTTGGAAAAACCGCAGAAAATCGGCAGGGTCAGCAAAAACTGTTTTGTGCAAATATCAGCTATACTTTGAACCGGCATAGTAAATATGAGACAACAGAGCGAGAACAGACCGGGACGCTGTCAGCAGTCCCGGCCTGTTTTTGATTAAGACAAAATGGCATTTGCACTCCGGACCGGCCCCATCCGGTCCAGAGTGCAGCGGAGACCTGCGGATCTCCGGCGGGGAAAAAGGAAAGATAGGAAAGATAAAAATAGGAAGATAAGGTTTCAGGAAAGATTAGGAAATAAGGAAAGATATAAAAATAGAGGTGTGTTGAAGGGGCTTATTCTGCCAGCAGCTTGCCCATGGCGCGGCAGGCTTCCAGTGTATCGCCGTCAGGGGTTTCCTGACAGATGACGCTCTCGCAGACCAAGTTGATTCCGGCGTCATCACAGTCCTTTTCCCAGGACCGCATCCATTCGCCGTCGCCCCAGCCGTAGGAGCCGAACAGCGCCACCTTCTTGCCGCTTAAATGGCTCTTGCAGGCGGAGAACATAGGCTCAAACTCCATTTCCTCCAGTACCTCAGAACCCATAGCGGGGCATCCGAAGGCCACGGCATCCACGCCGCTGAAGGTGGAAGCGTCCACCTGTGCGGCTTCTAACAGGGCGGCTTCGGCTCCGGCACTCTTCATGCCTTCCAGAACGGCCTCCGCCATCTGCTTGGTGTTGCCGGTGCCGCTCCAATAAATCACTGCGGTTTTCTTCATCGTAAAAATCTCCTTTCTTGCGGGATCGGTCATTGACCGTTGGTATATCAGACTGCGACGGCCAACTGGTCAATGCCGGAACCGGCACGCCAGAGGGCGCAGTAGATATCAGTGCATTTGCGGAACTTCTCAAACAGCCGCCGGGCCAGCGCCTCGTCACCGTAAACCTTCCAGAGACCGGCGCACTTGTAGTTGACGGCGTGATTTTCGATGAAACCCCGCACATCCTGAGGCGGATAGCTGAGGAACAGCCCTACCTCATGGGGAAATTCGCCCCCGGAGCGGAAGCGCTTGGCCAGATAGGCCACGCACTGCTCACTGCTTTTACCGGAATACCCGGCATCTGCCAGCAGTGCTTCCGCCAACTGGTCCTTCAGGTCCACCCGCAGCTCAGCGGGACGGTAGAGGTACAGCAGCGCGGTGTGGTCCTGATAGCGCAGAGGCAGCAGCCGCAGGCCCTTTGGGACCAGAATTCGATTCAACTCCCTGATCTCCGCCGTCAGCTCTGCCAGAGAGGTGAACGGCGCGGGGAAGATGGTGCCGGTTTTGATCCCGGCCAGAGTCGGTGCGCATTGCCGCACCAGATTTTCCTCAGACATACCGTGACCTCCTTGCTTGCTCGGACTGCTAACGGCGGTTCTCACGGCACAAGCGGCACGCCGGTGTGAGAAGCGTCCGCCTGTGCGGTGATGATTGTGGTTAGATAACCTTAACTGCTGGGGAAGGAAAAGTGAAGCTTGACCCCTGTGACTGTATCTTATCAAAAGCTTGGAGCCGTATCCGCTCCAAAACGTCGGGTACGGCTCCAAAACAGTGAATGCGGCAAAATAATCCTGAACAGAAGAAGCGGAAGTCCATGTCAGACTTCCGCTCCTGTATGATTGTGATCAAATCCGCCTTTCCACGTCAGCATCCGAGAGGGAAATCGGTTTTTCGCCCAGTTGGGGCGCGCAGCTGTCATATTCCGCACCGGCCCGGTACTCCCGGGGAGAAACGCCGATCACATCCCGGAAGGCTCTGGCGAATTTGCTGGCATTGTCATAGCCGAACTGACAGGCGATGTCCAGCACCGTCCGGTCGGTTTCCCGCAGCAGCGCCGCCGCGCCGTGCATCCGCTGCGAGCGGGTATAGGCTGCCGGGGACATACCGTAGACCCCGGCGAAGCTGCTCTTGATCTGGGCCTCGGAGACGTTGAACTGCTGGGATAAGCTTTTGAGGGTCAAGGTCCGGTCCGACTCCGCCAACAGACGGGCCTTGACCTGCTCCGCCAGAGTGACCTGTGCGGCGGTGCAGCCGTGGGGAGTCTGCCCATCCTCCGGGGACAGGGTGCTGAGAAACAGGAGGAGTTCCAGAAGCTTTACCTTTAAATATCCCTTGCGGATGTCCTCCGGGACGGCGTACAACTCAGAAAACACGTGCTTTACCCGCCGGGAGGACCGGGCGGTGAAAACCGTCCTGCCGGGGCACAGCTTTTCCATCAGGGTGGCCGGCCGCACTTCCACATCGCTGAGAATACAGGAAAGGCACTCCGGCGCGGCAGCGGGATCAATGGTGACGGTGATTCCGTGGTAATGACCGGTGGGGAAGCGGCTGTCAGGAGGCAGGGAAGAGGTGCGGGCTACCGCCAGATCTCCCGGAGACAGATAGAAATAGCGGCCGTTTTGCCGGTATTCCACCCGCCCCTCCAGACAATGATGAATCTCCAGCCGTTCCCCGGAACCATCCCGCAGTTCCCGGCAGGCACGGGCATGAACATCCCGGTAGTCCAGCTCCATACCGGGGAATACCCGGTACCGGGTCACAGCGGCTTCACCGCCGGAGGCGTCCGGATAGAGGCGCAGAGGATCGGCCTCGCTGGGGTTGGGGGATGCGCAGGCGGGCGCGAAAGCAGAAGCGGAAAAACGCATAGGATACTCCTTTACGCTGGTTAGATAGATCTAACTGATAATAGCATACGAACAGCAGAAGCGCAAGCGGTCTGTTGAAAAATGTGTTTTCAGTTGCCTTTCAGCTATTCAGATGCTATAATGAAGCGATTGCTGTCGAACGGAAGGCGGCAAAGCAGCTTCCCAACCGGCAGAGCTGTTTTAGGGGTTACAGTGTTCTGAGGGAAGAAACACGAGGAGGAGAAATCGATCCATGAAGCAAAAACTGAGTTTTAAAGAATACATCTATGTGGCCAGTATGCTGTTCGGCATGTTCTTCGGCGCAGGAAACCTGATTTTCCCGGTTTATATGGGACAGGTGGCCGGACGGAACATGTGGGCGGCCGTTCTTGGCTTCCTGATCACCGGCGTGGGCCTGCCTCTGCTGGGCGTGGCTGCCTTGGGCATCAGCCGCAGCAACGGCCTTTTTGACCTCAGTCATAAGGTGGGCCGTCCCTATGCGTTCTTCTTTACCTGCGCTCTTTATCTGACCATCGGGCCGTTTTTCGCCATTCCCCGGTGCGCAACGACTTCCTTCACCGTGGGTCTGGAGCAGATCCTGCCCCACGATGACAAAAGCTGGCTCTACCTGCTGCTGTTCTCTCTGCTGTTTTTCGCTGTGACGTTGGTCCTTTCTCTGCGGCCGGGCAAGATCCTCACTTATGTGGGCAAGGTCCTGACTCCCTGCTTCTTGGTGTTCCTGGCGATCATGGTATTCGTGACGATCCTGCATCCCACCACCAGCATCGGCGCGGTGGAGCCTCAGGGGGCTTATGCCGCACAGCCCTTCTTCACCGGCTTTCTGGAGGGCTATAACACCATGGACGCCCTGGCAAGCCTTGCCTTCGGTATCGTGGTAGTGCAGGTGATCCAGGGTTTGGGTGTGGAAAAGGCGGAATCCGTGGCCATGACCACCGTCCGCTCCGGTATTCTTAGCTGCCTGCTGATGGGCGTGATCTATCTGCTGGTGACGCTGATGGGCGTCTGGAGCCGTGGGGCGCTGGAAGCCGCTCCCAACGGCGGCACGGCGCTGGCACAGATCGCCCAGCACTATCTGGGCAAGGCGGGCTTGTTGGTGCTGGCTGCCACCGTGACGCTGGCCTGCCTGAAAACGGCGGTGGGCCTTATCACCAGCTGCGCGGAGACCTTCGTGGGGATGTTCCCCAAGGGCCTGTCCTACCGGAATTGGGTGTTCGTGTTCACGGGCATTTCCTTCCTGCTGGCCAACGTGGGCCTGACCGCCATCATCACCTACGCTGTGCCGGTGCTGATGTTCCTGTATCCCCTGGCCATCACCTTGATCCTGCTGGCGTTGCTGGGCCACTTCTTTGACCATGACCGGGCTGTGTACGCCTGGGTCACCGGCCTGACTCTGGTGGCGGCTTTCTACGATCTGCTGCGGACGCTGCCGGATCATCTCCGTGCGGTGCTCCATGTGAATGGCTTGGTCGACACTGTGGGCAAGGCGCTGCCCTTTGCCACCATCGGCCTGGGCTGGATCTGCCCCGCGATCCTGGGGCTGGTTATTGGCCTGATTTTCCGGGCCGTCCGTCCGAAGAAGGCATAACATTATAAAATGTAAAAGGAACAGACCTTTGTGGGTCTGTTCCTTTTTGCCATAAAATTTGATTCCCGGCACATACTACCTCCAGAAACGGAGGGATCGCATGGAAAAAATCTCGAATGATTACCGGGAAAACGTCCGGGTGCTGGACGGCCTTTTAGGCGTGGGCCGCAGCTGCGACATGGTGAGCCGGGATTACCTGATCGGCGGACGGCGGGCCCGGCTGTGGGTGGTGGACGGCTTTGGCAGCGACAGCATCCTTGAGCGGATGGGGGCCTTCTGGCTGACACTGAAGCCGGAAAACGTGGTGGGTCTCACCGAAATGCAGGACTTTCTGGATCGGTATATTACCTTTTCAGAATCCAACGTCACCTTTGACATATCCGACGCCGTGACCTCCGTATTTTTGGGAAAATCCCTGCTGGCGGTGGAGGGACTGGCGGGGGTGGCGCTGATGGACGCCAAGGGCTACCCCAGCCGGAGCGTACACGAGCCGCCGGACGGCAAGGTGCTCCGGGGCAGCCACGACGGCTTTGTAGAGGCAGTGGTGCCCAATATGGCGCTGCTGCGCCGCCGCATCCGGGACCCGCACCTCACTATGGAGGGGCACAAGGTTGGTTCCCGCACCCATAATGACGCGGTCCTCTGCTATCTGGATGACAAGGTGGATCAGGACCTGCTGCGGAAGCTCCGGGGCAAGCTGCTGGGACTGGATGTCCGCTCCCTCTCCATGGCCCAGGAAAGTCTGGCAGAGGCCATTCGGCCTAAACAATGGTACAATCCGTTTCCGAAAGTGCGCTATACAGAGCGGCCCGACGCGGCGGCGGCCAGCATCATGGAGGGGAGCATCGTCCTGATGGTGGACAATTCCCCCTCTGTGATGATTTTGCCCACCGGTTTTTTCGATTTCACACAGGAATCCAACGACTATTACTTCCCGCCGCTGGTTGGCACCTATCTCCGGGTCCTGCGGGTAACGGTATTTCTCCTTTCTTTATTTATTACCCCGGCGTGGTATCTCATGGTCAGCGAACCGAACCGTTTGCCGGGGTGGCTGAACTTCCTGTCTTCCCCGGAGCCGGTGTCTTTGAGCCTGCTGAGTCAGCTTCTGGTGGTAGAATTTCTCATCGACGTATTAAAGCTGGCGTCCCTGAACACACCGGACAGCCTTTCCAATTCCTTTTCCATGCTGGGAGCCTTGGTCCTGGGGGATTTTGCGGTGCAGGCCGGGTGGTTGGGGCCGGAGGTGCTGGTGTATATGGCCTTCGTGTCCGTGGCGGGGTTCGCCCAGCCCAGCTATGAACTGGGCTACGCCTTCAAACTGCTGCGGGTGGCGCTGCTGCTGGTGACGGCGGCCTTTGACGTCTGGGGGTTTTGCCTGGGCGTAGTGGGGATCTTCATCCTGCTGTGCACCACAAAGCCGCTGGTTGGGAAAGGATATCTCTATCCACTGGTTCCCTTCAACGGCAAGGCGCTGCTGCGGCTGCTGGTCCGGGAACCTATCAGCCGGGACAATACCTGAGAGCCTGTCAATAGAGCAGTGAGCTTTCCGCAGCGGGCAGAAAGAGCTTTTTCAATATGTTAAGCAGCCGTTTTCTCAATGAAGGCGGCTGTTTCTTCATTTGCGGGAGTGGGGGATAGGCCTGCGGGCTTGGAAACGCCCGTGTCGAAACATGTTGATTGGAATTTTTTACAATTGCCGCAATCGATTACGTCGAAAATTCTATGAAAATACCAAGAAGTCCATGAGTTTTTTCCTATATCAGCGAAGTTTTTTCTATCGCTTTTTCAAAAGGGAGCCGATACAATAGCATCATAACGGCAAGGCGGCCTGACCGCCTTGAACGGATGATCAATGATCTTGAGGAGGAACTAAGATGAAAAAGACACTTGCAATTCTCCTGTCTGCTGTCATGATGCTGGGCCTGTTGGCCGGCTGCGGCAGCAAGACCACGGAGCAGCCCTCTACCTCTGGCACTGAGAACACGGAGACCGCCGCGCTGAACGTGGGCGTGTTCTACTATGACTACTCTGACGTGTACATCTCCAGCGTCCGCAGCTCCATGGATGAGCAGCTCAAGGCTATGGGCGTGAACTACACCAACTATGACGGTGCTGGCAACCAGGCCCAGCAGACCGACCAGATCAACACCGCCATCTCCAACGGCGCCAACCTGCTGATCGTCAACATCGTTGAGACTTCCTCTCCCGATGCCGCTCAGAACGCTGTTGAGGCCGCTAAGACCGCCGGTATCCCCATCATCTTCTTCAACCGTGAGGTTTCTGACGATGTTGTGAACAGCTATGAGAAGTGCGCCTTCGTCGGCACCAACGCTCCCGAGGCCGGTCACATGCAGGGCCAGATGGTCGGCGAGTATCTGCTGGAGAACTATGACACCGTGGACCTGAACGGCGACGGCGTCATCTCCTACGTGATGTTCAAGGGCCAGGAAGGCAACGCTGAGGCTGAGGCCCGTACTCAGTTCGGCGTGGAGGACGCCAACGCTGTCCTGACTGCCGCTGGCAAGCCCGAGCTGGCTTACTACAACGCTTCCGCTACCGATAAGTACCTGGTTGACCAGGGCGGCAAGTGGTCTGCTCAGGCTGCTAACGACTACATGGCCACCATCCTCCCCGAGTATTCCGAGGCTAACGGCAACATGGTCGAGCTGATCATCTGCAACAATGACGGCATGGCCGAGGGCGCTGTCTCTGCTCTGCAGGGCGCCGGCTACAACACCGGCGACGGCAAGACCATCCCCGTGTTCGGCGTTGACGCTACCGATTCTGCCAAGCAGCTCATCAACGAGGGCAAGATGACCGGCACCATCAAGCAGGATGCCGAGGGCATGGCTTCCACCATTCTGAACCTGGTCAGCAGCGTTCAGGGCGGCGGCGAGCTGATGGATAACACTTCTTCCTTCAACGTGGACGAGGGTGTTGCCAAGATCCGTGTGCCTTACGCTACCTACACCGGCGAATAAGCCAGACCATCGCTTCTCTCGCCCCATTAAACAGTAAGGATAAGCGGGGCTGTCGGTTCGACAGCCCCGCTTTACAATTCAAGCGGTTCCGGTTCGGGCCGCTTTTCAACCCGCAGTGGAACGAACCCCGGGACGGAACGTGCCGTAAGGGGTCTGCCACGGGAATCACGCAGATAGGAGGTAAACGCAATATGGAGCAGCCGGCATTGCTGGAAATGCGGAATATCACAAAGGAATTCCCTGGTGTCAAGGCGCTGGATGGCGTTTCCCTTACCGTCCGGCCCGGCACCGTCCACGCCCTGATGGGTGAGAACGGCGCAGGAAAGTCCACCCTGATGAAATGTCTGTTTGGCATTTATGCCAAGAATGCAGGTACCATCGTTCTGGACGGTAAGGAAGTTGATTTCAAAAGTTCAAAAGAGGCGCTGGAAAACGGCGTGGCCATGGTCCATCAGGAACTGAACCAGGCCCTGACCCGCAGCGTCATGGATAACCTGTGGCTGGGCCGCTATCCCAAGGTGGCGGGTCTCATGGTCAGCGAATCTGTCATGCGCAAGCGCACCCGGGAGATCTTTGAGGAGCTGGATGTCCATGTGGACCCCAAGGCCATCATGTCCACCCTGCCCGTTTCCCAGCGGCAGATGGTGGAGATCGCCAAGGCGGTCAGCTATAACGCGAAGATCATCGTGTTCGATGAGCCTACCTCCTCTCTGACGGAGGCGGAGGTCGAGCACCTGTTCCGCATCATCAATATGCTGAAGGAGCGGGGCTGCGGCATCATTTACATCAGCCACAAGATGGACGAGATCCTCCGCATCAGTGACGAGGTCACCATCATGCGTGACGGTCAGTGGGTGGCAACGCGCCACGCCAAGGACCTGACCATGGAGGAAATCATCAAGCTGATGGTGGGCCGCGAGCTGACCAACCGTTTCCCGCCCAAGGACAATAAGCCCGGCGAGGTGATCCTGGAAGTGGAGCATCTGGCGGGCAAATACACCCGCCTGAAGGACGCCAGCTTCCAGCTGCGCAAGGGTGAGGTGCTGGGTATCGCCGGACTGGACGGCTCCGGACGCACGGAGGTGCTGGAGAATCTGTTCGGCGCCATGACCAAGGAGAGCGGCACCATCCGCCTCCACGGTAAGGAGATCAAGAACAAGACCCCCCGGGAAGCCATTAAAAACGGCTTCGCCCTGCTGACGGAGGAACGCCGGGCCACGGGTATCTTCGGGATCCGTGACATCAAGGAAAACACCGTCATTTCTAACCTGAAAAGCTATCTGGCAGGCGGTTTCTGCCTCAGCGATAAGAAAATGAAAGAAGATACCGACTGGGCGATCCAGGCCATGCACATCAAAACGCCCAGTCAATCCACACAGATCCGCTCGCTCTCCGGCGGAAACCAGCAGAAGGTCATCATCGGCCGCTGGCTTCTGACTAAGCCTGAGGTCCTGCTGCTGGACGAGCCGACCCGCGGTATCGACGTGGGCGCGAAATACGAGATCTACCAGCTGATCCTCGACCTTGCCAAGGAGGGGAAGGGTGTCATCATGGTGTCCTCCGAAATGCCGGAGCTGTTGGGCATTTGTGACCGTATTCTGGTCATGTCCGGCGGTGTTCTGGCCGGCGAGGTGGATGCCCGGAACACCAGCCAGGAGGAGATTCTGACGCTGGCAGCCAAATATGTGTAAGGAGGAGCGCACTGTGAATCAAGAAACGAACGTACAGGAAAAGGAAGCCCGTGTCCGGCAGCCGTGGACGGCCCAGCGGGTGGGAGATATCCTTTTAAATAACGCATTGCTCATCATCATGGCCATTGCGGTCGTTTACATCGCCATCAAGAACCCCAACTTCATCAAACCCGCATCCCTCATCAACATCCTCTCCCAGACGGCGGCCTATCTGCCTGCCGCATTGGGCATCGGCGGCTGTATCGTGCTGACCGGTACCGACCTGTCCGCAGGCCGTGCCGTGGGCATCACCGCCTGTATCTCTGCATCTCTGCTGCAGAACGCCGCTAACATGGCCAACAAGATGTGGCCGCAGATCGGTACTCTGCCCATTCCCGTGGTCATTGTGCTTGCCATGCTCATCGGCGCGGCGATCGGCTGCTTCAACGGCTTTTTCGTGGCGAAATTCAAGCTGCACCCCTTCATCGTGACGCTGGGCACCCAGCTGATCCTCTACACCGTGCTGCTTTTGTATGTCCAGCAGGGCAACAACAAGGGCATGGCTATCTCCAACCTTGACCCGTCCTACACCGGCTTTGTCAAGGGCAGCCTGTTCAGCATCGGCGGCACCCCCATCCCCAACTATGTGCTGTTCGCCATTGTGCTGACGGCGGTCATGTGGTTCGTGTGGAACAAGACCACCTTCGGCAAGAATATGTTCGCTCTCGGCTCCAACGAGGAGGCCGCCAGAGTTTCCGGCGTCAATGTGTTCGGCGTGACGGTGGGCGTTTTCGCCCTGGCCGGCGCTATGTATGGTTTTACCGGCTTCATCGAGGGCGCACGTATCGGCTCCAACACGGCCAACACCGGCCTGAACTATGAGTTGGACGCAATCGCGGCCTGCGTCATCGGCGGCGTGTCCTTCGTGGGCGGCATCGGTAAGATCAGAGGTATCGTTATCGGCGTTGTCATGCTGCGGCTGATCTTCGTGGGTCTGACCATGGTGGGTGTGCCGCAGGATCTGCAATACCTCATCAAGGGCGCTATCATCCTGTTTGCCTGCGCACTGGATATGCGGAAATACCTTGTGAAAAAATGATCTGCGACAAAGATGGCCCGCCTTTGCGAGCCATCTTTGCTTTATCTGGAACTTTTTGCGGCGAAACGGCGGCAAAAACCGCCGTTTTTCCTGCAATCCAGACAATTCGCGTTCGGACTTCCCCTTGAACTCGAAAAACATGGACATACCGTTTCGCTTCGCTTCACTTCGTGGTATAATAGCCGCAAAAGAGGCTGCTATCGGATCGCTGCTTTTCCATCCGGCAAAGCCGGAGGACCGGGCGGCGGAGGTGCCGTAGACAAGAAAGAAGGTCGAAGCCATGGAACTGTACCGGGTGCTGTTGGTAGATGACGAGGAGGATATCCGCGAGGGTATTAGCCGGAAAATGGACTGGCTGGGGCTGGGATTCTCTCTGGTGGGGGAGGCCGCCAACGGTCAGGACGCTTTGGAACTGGCGGAGAGTCTGCGGCCTGACGTGATCCTGACGGACATCAAGATGCCGTTTATGGACGGACTGGAGCTGTGCCGCATTTTGACAGACCGGCTCCCGGCGGCCCGGTTCGTGGTCTTTTCCGGTTTTGATGCGTTCGAGTACGCCAAGCAGGCCATCCAGATGAACGTGGTGGAGTACATCCTGAAGCCCATCAACGCCGATGAGCTGTCCGCCGTGCTGCGGCGGCTGAAGGACCAGCTGGACCGGGAGCGGGCGGAGCGGCGGAACGTGGAGCTTCTCCGCAGCCGCTATATGGAAAACCTGCCCATCCTGCGGGAATTATTCTACGCCAATCTGCTGGACGGCCGCATTGAGCCGGGAACGGAACGGGAACGGGCGGCGCGTCTGGACATCGACCTGCAAGGCGAGGAATGGGCGGTGGGACTGGCCTACATCGGCAGCGACCGGAGAGACGCCCTGTCGACCCTGTCCATCCAGAACTTGCTGGAGGAGACCCTGACGGCGGATCGCTGCAAGCTCTCCCTGTATAATGACTGGGTAGCGGTGATCGTCAGCCTGACGGAATCATTTACCATCTATGATCTGATCCGTGTTCTGGACCGGGTCTGTACATTGGCGGCATCCTATCTGGGCCTGACGCTGACGGTGGGCGTGGGCGCCCCCTGCAAAGAGCTTTCCGGGATGGCGCGGTCCGCAGCTGAAGCGAGAACGGCGCTGGAATACCGCTCCATGGTGGGCCGGGGACAGGTCATCTACATCGGAGACCTGGAGCCGGACGGCGGTCAGGTGCTCACCTTTGAAGAAGCGGACGAGCGGACCCTGACTGCGGCGGTGAGGCTGGGCAGCGAACAAGAGGTCCGGGACGCGGCGGCGGCTCTGGCGGGCAAAATCCGGGAGGCCAACCCCTCCGCCGGACAGTACAACCTGTTCCTTATGGAACTGGTGACGCACCTGATGAAAATGACCCGGCGCTCCGGCGTGGGCGTGGAGGAGGTTTTCGGCACGGGCTTTTCCTTACCCATTCAGGACTCCGCGCTGCCCAGTCTGGAGGAACTGGAGGGCTGGTGTGCGGAGCGCTATCTGCGGCTCCGCACGCTGATCCGCCGCCGTCAGACGGATTCGGCGGGACAGACGGTGGAAACGGCCAAGGAGTATATCCGGCAGCATTACGCGGAGAGCGACCTGTCGGTGGAAAAGCTGTGCGCGTATCTGCATTTAAGTTCCACCTATTTTTCCACGCTGTTCAAACGGGAAACGGGGACCAGCTTCACAGCCTATGTTACCACGGTGCGGATGGAGGCGGCTGCGGAAGCGATCCGCGGCACAGAGGAGAAAACGTATCTCATCGCCCAGCGGTGCGGCTATGAGGACCCCAACTATTTCAGCTATGTGTTCAAGCGGCATTTCGGCGTGACACCGACGAAGTACCGCAGCGAGGGTAAGTGACGGACGGAGAGAGGAGCCACCTGTGGATAAGAAACCTTCCGGCTTTAAAGCAAGGTGGAAAGCGCGGTATCACCATGCCAGTATTCAGTTGATCCTGTCCATCGCCTTTACGGCGGTGGCCGTGATTGGAATGCTGTTTCTGGGGATGGCGCTGCTGCTGCGCTTTTCCTCCTCCGCCAACGAGATGGCGGCGGAGAGCAGCCAGCGTGTGCTGGCACAGGTGAACTGGAATCTGGACAGCTATCTGCGGAACATGATGCGGGTATCCGACACGGTGTACTACCGGGTCATCAAGAGCGCGGATCTGGAGCAGAGTGACACGGCGCAGGAGCTGCGCGACGCTTTGAAGCTGCTGTACGCCAAGGACCGGGATGTACTGGTGTCTCTGGCGGTGTTTGATGGGAACGGCGAGTTGATCTCCGCCACGCCCCTGACAGAATTGAAAAACAGCGTGACGCCCAGCCGTGAGGGGTGGTTCACCGCCGCCATGGAGCGCATTGAAAACCTGCATTTTTCCACGCCCCATGTGCAGCACCTGTTTGAGGATCCCGACGCGCGGTATCATTGGGTGGTGTCCCTCAGCCGCCATGTGGAGTTGACCCGGGGCGGCGTGATCCAAAGCGGCGTGCTGCTGGTGGATATGAACTTCAGCGGCATTGAGCAGATCTGCAAGGATGTATCCTTTTTCGACGGGCAGGGTTATCTCTACCTGATCGACGGAAACGGAGAGATCATCTACCACCCCCGTCAGCAGCTTCTCTATGCGGGCTTGCAGGAGGAAAACAACCTGACGGCCGCCGGGTATTCCGACGGGACGCATACGGAGATCTTTCAGTCCCAGCGCCGGCAGGTGACGGTGAAAACGGTGGGCTACACCGGCTGGAAGCTGGTGGGCGTGGTGCCGGCGGAGACGCTGCGGGACAATTACAGTCAGCTTTTGCTGTTTGCCCTGTTTATAGTGTCCTTCTCCATCTTCCTGCTGGTATTCGTGAACCTGCGGCTTTCGGAGTGGATCACCGCACCTATGAAAAAGCTGGATCATGCGGTGAGAGAGCTGGAAAGGGGCGTGGAATCCGTTGACTTCAATGTGGACGGCCCCTATGAGGTGGAGCATCTGAGCCATTCCGTGCAATCCATGATCTCCACCATGCGGCACCTGATGGAGGATGTTCTCCGTCAGGAGGAGGAAAAGCGCCGCAGCGAGCTGGACGTGCTGCAATCCCAGATCAATCCCCATTTCCTGTACAATACGCTGGACAGCGTGGTGTGGATGACGGAGAACGGCCGGACACAGGAGGCTGTGGTCATGCTGACGGCGCTGGCCCGGTTTTTCCGGATCTCTCTCAGCAAGGGCAGCAACATCATTCCCATCGGGGACGAGATTGAGCATGCCCGGAACTATCTGACCATCCAGAAAATGCGTTATAAGAATAAGTTCTCTGCCGACATTTCCGTGGAGCCGGGGGTGGAGAAGCTGTATACCATCAAGCTCATCATCCAGCCGATTCTGGAAAACGCTATCTATCACGGCATGGAGTATGCCGACGGTGACGGCGAGATCCTCATCCGGGCCTTCCGCGAGGGAGAAACGGTGGTCATCGAGGTGGAGGACAACGGGCCGGGTATGTCGGAGGAAATCGTGGAGCAGCTTTTGAAGCCCACAAGGGATGTGAGTGTCCCGAAGGCAAAGGGCTCCGGTATCGGCTTCCGCAATGTTCACCAGCGGATCCAGCTGACCTTTGGCAGCGCTTATGGCCTGACCATCCGCAGCGAGCCGGATAACGGGACGGTGGTGCGGATCTGCCTGCCTGTCTTGGAGGAAGAGGACGCCCGGAAGTACCGGAAGGAGGGGGAGCGGTGAGCCGGAAAGTATTATTGCAGCTGGTGCTTCCCCTGATTGGATTGAGCGTGCTGTTCTGGCTGCTGGCCTTCGCTCCCGGTGATAAGCATCACCAGCCAGCCCTGTTGGAAATGTCCGTTATTCTGCGGGATGGAGACGGCAATGTTTCCGCCATGCGAAAGGGCATGGAGCAGGCGGCCAAGGATCTGAACGTGGAGCTGCGCTTCCTGACCCCGGCGGAGGACAACAGTGCCGTTGAACAGGTACAGTTGCTGGAACATGAGGTGTCGGGAGCGGCTCCGGCCATTCTGCTGATACCGGCGGACCGGGAGGCGCTGGGCGAGGCGGTATCCGCTGCCGCAGGAAAGACAACCCTTGTGACGGTGGAGAGCGATATGACTGCGTGGGGAGCCGATGCCTCTATCAGTATGGATCATCAGGCCCTTGGCGAGGCGCTTGGGAAAGCGGCGCTGAACGGTGTGCCCTTCGGCGGCACGGTGCTGCTGCTGGACAGCCTGCCCGGGGACAACGGCGTGCGGGAGCGTATGGAAGCGGCTAAGGCACTTTTGGAAGAAAAAGGCCGGCAGGTGCGTATCTACCGGTGGACCTCTGACAGTACAGCCTTCGCCAATATTTTGCGGATCGAGCGCCCGAAGGCCGTGATCGCCTTTGAAGCGGCGGCGCTGACGGAAATGGCGGAGCTGTCACGGGGAGAGGAAGCCTTCCCGCTGCTCTACGGCTGCGGCTCTACCGCCGGCATTGCCGCTGCGCTGGAAAAGGGCCGTGTGACGGCCATTGCGGCGGTCAACGTGTTCTCCGCCGGGTATCTGGCAGTGGAGGCTGCGGCAAAGCTGGCCCGGCATGAAAGCTGGACGGGGGCCGCATCTGTGGGCTTTTCCGTCGTCCGGCAGGAAACGATGTACAGCAGCGATAATCAGAAGCTGCTGTTCCCTGTGACCTGAGACAGGAAGGAGAGAGGACGGATGAAAAGGATCGGTTGTCTGATCGCCGCACTGTCTCTGCTGATGACGCTTTCTGCCTGTCATACAGGCGGGGAAGCCGAGCAAACGCTTCGGATCGGCGTGGCGCTGTATCAGCAGGAGGACACGTTCATTGAGACCGTGACCAGAGAATTGCAGCGGGTAGCCCTGGAGAAAGAACAGGCGCAGAACTGCAAAATCAACTTATATATCACCGACGGCAAGGAAAGCCAGACCAGCCAGAATGAGCAGGTGGACCGTTTTCTGGAGAGGGGATATGACGTGATCTGCGTCAACATCGTGGATCGCACGGCGGCGGCGGTGATCGTCGACAAGGCACAGGCTGCGGGGGTGCCGGTGATCTTTTTCAACCGGGAACCGGTGGAGGAGGATCTGCGCCGCTGGAAACACGCCTACTATGTGGGCCTTCCAGCGGGAGATGCCGGAGTTTTACAGGGTGAGCTGGTACTGGACGCATGGCGGACCCAAAGAGACACGCTGGACCGTAACGGCGACGGCGTGATCCAGTATGTGATGCTGGAGGGAGAGCCGGGGCATCAGGATGCCCTGCTCCGGACGGAGTTCTGCATCTCCACTCTGGCAAACGCAGGCGTCTCTGCGGAAAAACTGGCCAGCGATGCTGCCAACTGGCAGCGGGGTCAGGCCAGCGTCAGTATGCGCCAATGGCTGCAGGAGTTCGGAGAGAACATTGAGGTAGTCTTTGCCAATAATGACGACATGGCATTGGGAGCGATTGACGCCTGCGCGGAGGCCGGCCTGGACAAGCGCTCCATGCCCTTCATTGTAGGCGTAGACGCCACGCCGCCAGCCTTGGAGGCACTGCGGGAGGGAACGCTGAAGGGGACTGTCCGCAATGACGCTGTCGGATTAGCAGAGAGCATGATGGAGCTGGCCGTTTCCCTATCCGTGGATGGAGAGCCTTCTCAGGATCTGGAATTGACGGATGAGCGGTATGTGTGGCTGCGGTATGAGGCGGTCACAGCGGAGAGCTTAGAAGATCAGGCCGTTTCATAAGAACGGCGGACATAGAATAGAAGCCCGCAGAGGGTTGGATGTACGAAGAAAGCAAGGAGGCGCGAGGTATGACATATACAGGGCTGGAGACCTATGTGCAGCAGGCTGCATTTGATCAAACACTCACTCGGCTTTATGGTGCGGAGGGGGCAGAAAAGGCCCATTCCCGCTGCATGGAGGTCATGGAAGAGTTTTATAAGATCTTTGACCGTTCGGCGGAGGCGCTGTTCAGCGCACCCGGCCGTACGGAGATCGGAGGAAACCACACCGATCATCAGAAGGGCTGCGTACTGGCCGCCTCTGTTGATCTGGATATTCTGGCGGCCGTGACGCCTACGCAGAGCGGGATCATCCGGGTGCTGTCTCAGGGATATCCCATGATCGAGGTGGATCTCCGCGAGCTTGACCCGAAGGAGGAAGAGATCAATACCTCAGCGGCGCTGATCCGGGGCGTAGCGTCCTGCATGAGCGCCATGGGCTGTGATCTGCGGGAGCGGGGACTGGATGTGTACATGACCTCCACCGTCCCCAAGGGCAGCGGTTTGAGTTCTTCCGCTGCCTATGAGGTGCTGATGGGGACCATGCTCAACGAGCTTTTCTGGGAGGGGCGCTGCACGGCGGTGGAGCTGGCCCAGATCGGCCAGTACGCGGAGAATGTGTTCTTCGGAAAGCCCTGTGGTCTGATGGATCAGATGGCCTCCTCCGTGGGCGGCGTGGTATCTATTGATTTCGAGAATACGGCCCACCCGGCGGTGGAGCAGCTGGATGTGGATCTCCATGCCTACGGCTACGCCCTGTGTATTCTGGATTCCGGCGCGGGCCACGAGGATCTGACCAATGAATACAGCGCCATCACCAACGAGCTGCGGGCGGTCTGCCGCGTTTTTGACAAAGAGGTGCTGCGTGAGGTGCCGGAGGAAGCGTTCCTTGCGGAACTGCCCAAGGTCAGAGCAGCGGCAGGGGACCGGGCGGTAAACCGGGCGTTCCATGTCTACGCGGAAAACCGTCGGGCACTGGCGGAAAAAGAGGCGCTCCGTCAGGGGGATTTCGACAAGTTCCTTGCATTGGTGCGGGAGTCTGGTCGGTCCTCCGCCATGTATTTGCAGAATGTCATTCCCACCGGAAGCACGGCGGCGCAGGAACTGATGGTGACCATCGCCCTGTGCGAGCGTATTCTGGAGGGGCGGGGCGCTGTCCGTGTCCACGGCGGTGGCTTCGGTGGTACCGCCCAGGCCTTTGTGCCGCTGGATATGTTGGACACCTTCAAGAAAGCGACGGAGGCGGCGCTGGGCAAGGACTGCTGCCATGTGGTGATGATCCGGCCAGCTGGCGGCGTCAGATTGGGATAAGGAGAACAGACGCATGAGTTACCAAGCCATCAAGGACCTGGTGGGCTACGCCCTCCGCACGGGACTGATCGAGGAATATGACCGCCCATGGGCGGTGAACGAACTGCTGAAGGCTATGGGGATGGATGCATGGGAGGAGCCGGCGGAAACGCATGAGCGCCCCTTGGAGGACATCCTGAAGGAGCTGCTGGATGACGCGGCGGACCGGGGACGGATCGAGGATGATACCACGAACCGGGATCTCTTTGACACGGAGCTGATGGGGCGGCTGACGCCCCGGCCCTCTCAGGTCATCAGCGAGTTCCGGCGGCGGTATCAAGCTGGCCCGAAGGACGCCACGGACTGGTTTTACCGCTTCAGTCAGGACACGGACTACATCCGGCGGTACCGCATCGCCAAGGATGTGAAGTGGAAGGCGGCCACCCCCTACGGGGAGCTGGACATCACCATTAACCTCTCCAAGCCGGAGAAGGACCCCAAGGCCATCGCGGCGGCAAAGGCGGCACCTCAGACCAGTTATCCCAAGTGCCAGCTTTGCCGGGAAAACGAGGGCTACGCGGGACGGCTCAACCATCCCGCCCGGCAGAACCACCGGATCATCCCCATTACCATCAATCAGGAGGACTGGTTCCTGCAATACAGCCCCTACGTCTACTATAACGAGCACTGCATCGTTCTGAATGGGCATCACACCCCCATGAAGATCGACAAAGCCACCTTCCGCAAGCTGCTGGACTTCGTTAAGCAGTTCCCCCACTACTTTGTGGGCAGCAACGCAGATCTTCCCATCGTGGGCGGCTCCATTCTGAGCCATGACCATTTCCAGGGCGGCTGCTACACCTTTGCCATGGAGAAGGCCCCCATTGAGCGGCCCATCGCCTTCCGGGGCTTTGAGGATGTGGAGGCGGGCATCGTCAAGTGGCCTATGTCCGTGATCCGGCTCCGCTGCGGAGACGATCAGCGTCTTGTGGAGCTGGCAGACCGCATCCTCACCGCATGGCGGAGCTATACGGACGAGGCGGCCTTTGTGTTCGCGGAGACCGACGGTGAGCCCCACAACACCATCACCCCCATCGCCCGGATGCGGGACGGGAAGTTTGAACTGGATCTGGTGCTGCGGAACAACATCACCACGGAGGAATACCCTCTGGGCGTGTATCACCCCCATCAGGAACTGCACCATATCAAGAAGGAGAACATCGGCCTCATCGAGGTCATGGGCCTTGCAGTGCTTCCCGCCCGGCTGAAAGCCGAGCTGAACGGCGTGGCCCGGGCACTGGCCCGTGGCGAGGACCTGCGGGCCGATGAGACGCTGGCAAAGCACGCGGACTGGACCGAGGAGCTGAAAGCCCGCTATACGTTTACCGAGGAAAACGCGGAGGAGATCCTGCGGCGGGAAGTCGGCGTGGTGTTCGCCACGGTTTTGGAGCACGCCGGCGTTTACAAGTGTACACCGGAGGGCAGGGAAGCCTTCTTAAGATTTGTTCAGAGCGTGTAAGCTGGATATAGACGTGAAAAAATAAGGAGGACGTGTATATGAAAACCATTCTGGTGGCCGGCGGAGCCGGCTATATCGGCAGCCACATGGTAGCGCTGCTGGTCAAGCGGGGCTACGAAGTTGTGGTGGCGGACAATCTGCGCACCGGACACTGGCAGGCCGTCAAGGGCGCGCGGAAGATGTATGTAGGCGATCTGCGGGACGGCGCGTTCCTGCATCAGATCTTCACGGAAAACAAAATCGACGGCGTCATCAACTTCGCGGCATTTTCGCTGGTGGGCGAGAGCGTGACCAACCCGCTGAAGTACTACGGCAACAACGTGGAGGGCGCGGTGTCCCTGCTGTCGGCCATGCAGGCTCACGGCGTGGACAAGATCGTATTTTCTTCCACGGCGGCGGCCTACGGCGAGCCGGAGAAGCAACCCATTGAGGAAGGGGACCGCACGGAACCCACCAATCCCTACGGCGCGACGAAACTGGCCATTGAAAATATGCTGAAGTGGTGCGACTGCGCCTACAACATCCGCTATGTGGCGCTGCGCTACTTCAACGCCGCTGGTTCCGACACGGAGGCAGGCATCGGCGAGGATCACAACCCCGAATCCCACCTGATCCCGCTGGTGATGAAAACAGCCTTGGGTCAGCGGGATCACATCGGCATCTTCGGCGAGGACTACCCTACGCCGGACGGCACCTGCGTGCGGGACTACATCCATGTGAAGGACTTGGCGGAGGCTCATCTGCTGGCACTGGAATATCTGGAGCGGGGCGGCAGCAGTGACGTGTTCAATCTGGGCAACGGCGCCGGTTATTCCGTGCGGGAGATCATCGAAACGGCCCGCCGGATCACCGGCAAGGAGATCAAGGCCGTTGTGGAGCCCCGCCGGGGCGGCGACCCCTCTGTCCTGATCGCCTCCAACAAGAAGGCCGCCGAGGTTCTTGGCTGGAAGCCTGTTCTGGGTCTGGATCAGATCATTTCCGACGCGTGGGCGTGGCACAGCGGCCATCCCAACGGCTATGAGGGATAAGAGATGTATCGACTGAAGCCGTTTGGCGTGCTGAATGGCAGAGAGGTGCCCGTCATTGAGTTGTTCAGTGACAAATGTGCCGTGGAGCTGCTGCCCTACGGCGCGGCTGTCCGGGCTATCCGCGTGCCGGATCGAACCGGCAAACTGACGGACATCTGCCTTGGATATGACGAACTGGAGAGCTACCGGACGCTGGACGCCTGCTTTGGCGGAACCATCGGCCGCTGCGCCAACCGCATCGGCGGGGCACGGTTCACCATCGACGGCAGGTCGTACCGCGTCACGGCCAACGAAGGGGAAAACTGCCTTCACGGCGGAATCGAGGGCTTCCACAAGAAACTGTGGGAATTTACCTGCGAGGAAAACGCAGTCACCTTCTCCTACACCTCTCCTGACGGCGAGGAGGGCTTTCCCGGCGCTGTCCGGGTGGAGGTCACCTACCGACTGACGGGCGACCAACTTACCATCGCCTACAAGGCGGCGGCGGAGCAGAGCACGGTGGTGAATCTCACCAACCATACCTACTTCAATTTGGGCGGCCACAGCAGCGGCACAGTGGAGGATCATGTGCTGACCCTGCGGGCCAGCCGGTATACGCCCATGGACAGCGGGAATATCCCCGTGGGGACGCTGGCGCCGGTGGAGGGAACGCCGCTGGATTTCCGGACACCTGCGGCATTTGGGAGCCGTCTCCACGATAAAGCCTTTAACGGCGGGCGGGGATACGACCACAACTATGCGCTGGACGGCGGAGAAGGCTCGGTGGCGGAGCTGTGGTGCCCCGCCACCGGCATCGGTCTGGAAATGACCACCTCGATGGAGGGAATGCAGCTCTACACGGCGGGTTGGCTGACGGAGCGCAAGGGAAAGGGCGGTGCGGTCTACGGTCAGGCCCACGGCGTCTGTCTGGAGACGCAGCATTTTCCCAACGCGGTGAACTGCCCAGCGTTCCCGTCGCCGATCCTGCGCAAGGGAGAGACGCTGCAACAGTGGACGGCGTTCCGCTTCTTTGCACGATAAAATAATGACATGGCGAAAGAGGACAGTGCTTAAAAAGCACTGTCCTCAGCGTGTCGAAAAAGCCTTTTCTCCCCCGCGCGGGGCAGGAATACACCGTCGGCCCAGCCGGTTTCCGTGCGCTTTGCGCCCGGAAA
>OGGJ01000431.1_pt1 | contig 43785 bp, 49 predicted proteins | sample 1571071 | NCBI WGS metagenome assembly OGGJ01 (sample SAMEA2581954, study PRJEB24529) | metagenome | biome: Human gut stool | place: China | collected 2011
ATACATCAATAGGCAAAGTAGTACGTAGCAATCAAGCTCCCTCCCTTGGGGAGGGTTGGGGTGGGTATCCAATATGCCACCTTTTACCTTCCAAAAGGCCATCTTTTGCACGCTAAAAGGCCGCCTTTCACAATGCGAAAGGCGGCCTTTTACTAAGGCATTGATTATCAATGGGTTGCAAACAGGTAAAAACAAAAGCCGGCGGAGGCTGCTTGCTGCGCCTCCGCCGGCCGTGTCTCAATGCGTTTAATAGTCGTAAACCTCGGTGATTTGACCGTCAAGTGTCACCTTGAGGTCCATTTCATAGTTGTCAAGGTCAACGAGGTAGTACGCCTCGCCGCTGGCCGTCTCCACATAGTCGCAGTCGTCGATGCGCTTGTTGGGGTACTGCGCCTTCACCGCCGCGCGGATGTTCTCGGGTATGGAGCGTGTCACGTCGGTAGAGGTCTGCACCCAGTTGTACTGCGTGTCGAACCAAAGCTCCTTGCTCTTGCCGTCGTGTATGATGTCAACCTCATAGCCGCTGTACTCGCGGTCGAAGTCAACCACGCGTGCTCCGGGGTACTCCGCGTCGATGAACGACTGTATTTCCGCCGGTATCTGATTGTTCACAAGGTCGCCGTGCGAGCCTCCGCCGCCGTCCTGCACTTCGCGGAAGAGCGTTCCGTTCAGGTCGAAATACAGGTCAGTGTCGCGCTCGCCGCGCTTCTCCACCTCGATGATGTAGAACGTGTCATATCCCTTACGCTGTATTTCGTCGATGTCGTCAACCATCCAGTCGGTCTGCGCATACGTCGTAGAGTTATACCCCTCTTGCACCGCCTGGGGCAGACTTGTAAGGTTGCGGCCGTAGTCTACCTCGGTCATAAACCACTCTCCGTTCGCGTCGAACCATGCCTCGTGCTCCTTGCCGTCCTTCCAGAACTCGGCCACAAGGTAGCCGCCTTTCTCCCTGTCCCACTCTACGCGGCTTACGCCGGTGTACTTGTCAGAGAACGCACGCGTCACAGCGTCGGGCACATTCACCGGCGCGTCATCGTCGTCGCTGCACGATGTGAGTGCAAACACTCCAAACGCACACGCCATCATACACTTCATCAGTTCCTTGGTCTTCATAATCGTAATGTCTTTTTTAGGTTTTTATTCGTTTCGCTTTCACTCTCGGGGCGGCTTTCCGCCCGTCTCTGATGCAAAATTATGGGGCGATTCTGAAAAGAAACTGAAATAAGGCAACAATTTTGTAATATCCTATACAAAATTGTTTAAAAGCCGATGGCGGCGCGCATGGGCGCATATATAATAAGGTGTAACGGCAAACTGACGGCCGTTACAGGTAGACCGGGGCGAACTGTATGCCCAAAGCTTTGGCTATTTTCAGGAAACTTGACATCTGTATGTCAACCTCCCCCTTCTCCACACGCGCTATGTAGCTCTGCTCCTTGCCTACTTTTTCGGCCACTTCCTTTTGCGTCAACTTCAACGCCTTGCGCCTGTCGCGCAGTATGTCACCGTAATACCACGCCAAGGAGTCGGCATCGAACGCCGCACGCCCTGCCGTGCCACGCTTGCCGTATTTGTCGTCCAAATAGCTGTTGAACGTGGGCAGCTGTTCCAATTTACGTTCGTCTAACTTCATAATAATTCCAATCGTTTAAGTATGCGTTGCGCCTTGGCCACTTCCTTGTCATAATCCTTCGTCGATTTCTTCAAGAAACCGTTGAGCAGGATTATCTTGGTGGCTTCGATAATGTTGTCATGGTCGATGGAGAACAGCACCGTCCTGTACTCATTAGTGCCGACGGACACACGCATTTCGTACAAATCCGTACCCGTTAGATGCTTGACATACTTCGTCGGGATGACCCGTTCGGTAATTACAATGTTGATTGTCCATTCCATCTTTAGGCGTACCTTATCGCCTAATTCGGAAAAGAACTGCATGAATTCTTCTGTGCGGTAGACTGTGCGTATGTCTGTTCTGCCTCCATGTTCCATGCTGCAAATATAACTAATTAGTTATAAATAGAATGGAAATAAGCAAGGAAAAGAGCTTGCCTTAAGCTTTTTTAATCATTCACGAAATCCGTATTGCCCCATCAGATATCAACACTTACTTTGGAGTACAACCGGGACGGAATTTCAATACACCACCTTTCGCCTTCCAAAAGGCCATGAATTGCAAGCTAAAAGGCCATGTTTTGCAACGTAAAAGGTGGCCTTTTACAACGCGCCTGATAATCAGACAGTTACAAAGACGGCGGCAAAGGCGCATGAAACGGCGGCCAAAGCGGTGGAAAAAGGACGGCAGACATAGAGCGGATGCTTACGGAAAAGACGCAAAACGGCAGCCGCGAGCGGCAAAATAACACAATTTAAGCCGCGCGGCTTACCGTCTGTCATTTTTTTATCTTACCTTTGCAGCCATTGAAAAAACAAAGCAACGACAATGGAAAAGAAACTGAAAACGGCGACGCTCTGCGTCCGCGGAGGATGGAAACCAAAGAACGGCGAACCCGTGCAGCCGCCGATTGTGCAGAGCACGACATTCAAATATGACGACAGCGACGAGATGGGGATGCTCTTCGACCTGAAAAAGGAGGGCTACTTCTACACTCGGCTGCAGAACCCTACCAACGACGCGGTGGCCGCCAAAATAGCCGCCCTTGAGGGAGGAGTGGGCGCAATGCTCACGTCTTCGGGTCAGGCGGCCAACTTCTACGCGGTGTTCAACATCTGCGAGGCCGGCGACCACATCGTGGCCTCAAACGAAATATACGGCGGCACGTACAACCTCTTCGGCGTGACGATGAAGAAACTCGGCATAGACTGCACCTTCGTGAACCCCGAAGCGCCCGAAGAGGAAATACAGGCGGCCTTCCGCCCGAACACGAAAGCACTCTTCGGCGAGACCATATCCAACCCCGGCTGCAAGGTGCTCGACATCGAGAAGTTTGCCAGGATAGCACACGGCAACGGCGTGCCGCTCATCGTCGACAACACGTTTGCCACGCCGGTGAACTGCCGTCCGTTCGAGTGGGGTGCCGACATCGTGGTGCATTCAACCACAAAATACATGGACGGCCACGCCACGCAGGTGGGCGGATGCGTCGTCGACAGCGGCAACTTCGACTGGGAAGCGCACGCCGACAAGTTCCCGGGGCTTACCACCCCCGACGAGAGCTATCACGGACTGACCTACACCAAGGCGTTCGGCAAGATGGCGTACATGACGAAACTCGTGGCTCAACTAATGCGCGACCTCGGCTCTATACCGTCGCCGCAAAACGCGTTCCTGCTCAATCTCGGACTCGAAACGCTCCACCTGCGCGTAAAGCGGCACTGCGAGAACGCGCAGCGCGTGGCCGAATTCCTGCAAGCCGACCCACGCGTGGCGTGGATACGCTACTGCGGACTGAAGGGAGACGAGGCTTACGCACTGGGACAGAAGTACCTGCCCGACGGCTCTTGCGGCGTGATGGCCTTCGGACTGAAAGGCGACCGCGACACCGCCGTCAGGTTCATGGACTCGCTGCGGCTGGTACACATCGCCACACACGTGGCCGACGCACGCTCGTGCGTGCTCCATCCGGCCAGCCATACGCACCGCCAGCTTAGCGACGAACAGCTGCGCGAGGCCGGCATCGCACCCGACCTAATCCGCCTCTCGGTAGGCATCGAGGACGTGGACGACATCATCGACGACCTCAAGCAGGCGCTGGAACAGATTTGACAGATATTAAAAGGTAAAAAAGTAAAAAGGTAAAACGGTAAAAGAAGGTGGCATTGACAATATGCCTGCGTGTATGCAACATAACAGCTACGCTCTTCTTTTACCGTTTTACCTTTTTACTTTTTTACCTTTAAGCTCCCTTTCAATGTTCTATTGTGAATAAAGTACAAAAAGTAAGGACACAGGTCAAATATTCGTCGTTTTCCTTTGCGGCTTCAGTATAATAACCTATATTTGCAGAAGAACTATGACACAATGTTAGTTTAACTAATACTTATACTATGGAAGTCGAAAAAATAATGCAAGCCCTGGAGCAAAAGCATCCGGGAGAAGCGGAGTACCTGCAGGCCGTAAGGGAAGTGCTGCTGTCTATCAAGGACGTTTACAACCAGCATCCCGAGTTTGAGAAAGCCAAGCTTATAGAGCGTCTCGTAGAGCCGGAGCGCGTCATCACGTTCCGCGTTCCTTGGGTTGACGACAAAGGCGAAGTGCATGTCAACATCGGTTACCGCGTCCAGTTCAACAGCGCCATCGGCCCGTACAAGGGCGGTCTGCGCTTCCATCCATCCGTTAACCTTTCCATCCTTAAGTTCTTAGGCTTCGAGCAGACATTCAAGAACGCGCTCACCACGCTGCCGATGGGCGGCGGCAAGGGCGGCTCTGACTTCTCTCTGCGCGGCCGCAGCGACGCGGAAGTGATGCGCTTCTGCCAGGCTTTCATGACGGAACTGTACCGCCACATCGGTCCCGACGAGGATGTTCCGGCCGGAGACATCGGTGTCGGCGCACGCGAAATAGGCTACCTGTTCGGTATGTACAAGAAGCTCACCCACCAGTTTGGCGGTGTCCTCACGGGCAAGGGTCTTGAATGGGGCGGCTCTAAAATACGTCCCGAGGCTACAGGCTTCGGCGCTCTCTACTTCGTAAACCAGATGTTGCAGACCCACGGATATGACATCAAGGGCAAGACGGTGGCCATCAGCGGCTTCGGCAACGTGGCATGGGGCGCAGCTACGAAGGCAACCCAGCTCGGCGCGAAGGTCATCACCATATCAGGACCTGACGGTTACATCTATGACCCGGAAGGAATAAGCGGCGAGAAAATCGACTACATGCTTGAGCTTCGTGCAAGCGGCAACGACGTTTGCCAGCCTTATGCAGACGAATTCCCCGGCTCGAAGTTCGTTCCCGGACGCAAACCGTGGGAGGTCAAGTGTGACATCGCGTTGCCGTGTGCGACCCAGAACGAGGTCAGCGGCGAAGACGCAGACATGCTCTTGGCAAACAAACCTATCTGTGTAGCCGAGGTTTCCAACATGGGATGCAGCGAGGAAGCCGTACAGAAGTTCTTGGCAGCCAAGCAGCTCTTCGCTCCCGGCAAGGCCGTAAACGCCGGAGGCGTGGCTACATCGGGTCTTGAGATGACGCAGAACTCCATCCGCCTTAGCTGGAGCGAGGCCGAAGTGGACGAGAAACTGCATCAAATAATGCACAACATCCACGAGCAGTGCGTCAAGTACGGACGTGAGAACGAGAACTACGTGGACTATGTAAAGGGCGCGAACATCGCCGGCTTCATGAAGGTTGCCAACGCGATGATGGCCCAAGGCATAGTATAAACCCCGGAAAACGTGTGATACTGAAAGTTATTTCCATAATTCTTTTATGCTTGACTGGCTGTACCCTCCTCCCCGCACAGGAGAAGGGTATGGCCAGTTATTATGCTGACCGGCTGCACGGAAGGCGCATGAGCGACGGCACACGATACCACCGCGACAGCTTGACGTGTGCGCACAAACGCTATCCGCTGGGCACCATGCTCAAGGTTACTAACATAAAGAACGGCAAGAGCGTAGTGGTGAAGGTGACCGACAGGTGCGGTACGCGCCGCATAATCGACCTGTCATACGCCGCGGCGAAGCAGCTTGACATGCTCCGGGCGGGCATTGTGATGGTAAGAGTAGAGAAGTACACGCAGCCGTTGGGCGTTCCGTTCAAGCCGAGCGACGAAATCGACATGCCGGAACTTGACTTTGAAATCACCGAGAAGCCAGACTTTTCAACACCAATCTGGAAGAAAACCGACGACGAAGACAAGGCGCAGCACGAAATAAAGGCGCAGAACAGGCGCGAACAGAGAGCCGTGAACAGGCATAAACGCAAGTGATTAAAAACCACGCAACGCCTTAATTACCAGCAGTTTACCGTCCGACGCAGCAGCGTTGGACTTTTTTATGCCCCTACTCCATACCCACCGTTTTGCAAAAGGCCATCTTTCGCATTCCAAAAGGCCGTCTTTGGCAAGCTAAAAGGCCGTCTTTGGCAAGCTAAAAGGCCACCTTTCGCAGGCTAAAAGACGGTCTTTTGGAAAAGCGTTGTTTTACTCTTGAAATTCAACTGTTCTTAATACATAGGTGAATTAGGTATAAAAAGTTGTCTTTTCAACAAGGAAATAACTTGTAAGTTTTGTATTTCAAATAGTCAATAGGTATCTGTCATTCCGCGCTCCGACGCGGAATCCATTACAAATAACATGAGAAAAGCCTGGCTGCTTACACTGGATTCCGCGTCGGAGCGCGGAATGACAGATACCAACCGACAGCTTGAAGCAAGGTTATTTCCACATTATCCTCATACAAAACTCATGTACCCATAAGCCAAAAGCCCTTCGTTTTGTTAATAAATCACAACAAAACACACTTTAATTCACGTTTATTTGGTTTATATTATAAACCTATTTATCTTTGCATTGTATCCGGATAAAACTCCATGCTGCGCCCAACTGCAGTGGGAACGGCGTGGAGACGAGAGTAGGAAACAGAGTGACAAACCATTGAAAAACCGTAAGATTATGAACGAAACAACAAGGACTGCCGTTGAAAACACCACAACTACGGCTATGGAAAGCAGTGAAAAACTTACTGCCGAGCGCAGCCTTGAGATAATAAGCGAGGCCATAGAGCAGGGCAAGCGCGACGTGGCCCGCAATGCCGGCACGCCGATGATAGTGTGGGGAGTGCTCACCTGCGTCACGGGCTGTCTCGTCTGCACGCTCTGGATGCTTACAGCCAACCCCGTGTGGAACGTGCTTTGGTTCGCCATGTGCGCCGTAGGATGGCTCGCTTATGCCGTGATGAGGCGCAAGGAGCGTGCAGGAGGCAAGCCCGATTCGTATGTATGGCGGCTTGTAAGGTGGGTATGGCTCGTATTCGGGATGCTCGCCGTTGCCGTCGCTTTCTTCGGAATGCTGTCTTACGACGCGTCGGTCTACGCCTCGCGGCTGCCCATAACGGCTGCAATAATACTGCTGTTGATGTCGGCTTCAGCCGTAACGGCATACGTGCTAAAGGACAAGGCGTATGGCGTTTTCATCGGGGGTAACATCATTCTGGTGAATTTCACCCTGATGTATCCCGGCCCTTACGAGGCGTTATGTCTCGCCTTGTCGGCCATAACGCTGCTCGTAATACCGGGAATAATGCTCAACCGACAGGCAAGAAATAAGGATTGAAACCATGAAGGATGAAGAGAAACTTTCAGCCGAGCGCAGCCTTGAAATCATAGGCGACGCAATATGGCGCAGCCGTCGCAACGTAACGGCCGACGCGGCGACACCGATGATTGTGTGGGGCGCGCTCATCTGCGTCACGGGCGTTGCCGTTTCGTTGACATGGAGAGCCACGGGCGACCCGCTTTGGAACCTGCTTTGGGTGGCGATGGGCTGTATAGGCTGGACTTACTACCTGATAAACCTGAAGCGGAAGTACGACGGCGAGCAAGCTCCTACGTTCGCAGCACAGGTAATAAGGTGGACGTGGATGTTCTTCGCGATGATTACCGTCTTCGCGGCTGTTTACAGTTGCCTGCCCAACAAGGCGGCGCAGGGCTGGCCATACGCGCCAATCTACCCTGCCGTGCTGTTGCTTTTTTCGTTCGCGTCGGCCGTGTCAACGGCGGTGATGGGTGTCAACGAGAACTACGGTTTCTCTGCAATGTCGCTCATTGCGGCAGGATGGGCGTTGCAGGACAGCGGCCCCGGACAGGCGTTCGACATGGCTATGGTCGGCCTGTTCTGCTTAGTTGTGCCTGGAATAGTAATAAAATACAAAACTTGGAAGCAATATGGAGGACAAGAAATTTAATGAATACGAAAGCCTTGAACTGATAGCCAAGACAATAGAGCGCGCCCGCAAGACGGAAATCGGCCGCTTGAACTTCCTTACTTTGTATGGGGCGTTAAGCCTTGTCGTCACCATCCTTACCTGGATTATGCCCAAAGCAGGACTTGAATGGCTGTGGATGGCAGTGCCGTTGCTTAGCTACGGCGTACCGTTCGTCTACCACAAGATGTGGGAAAAGCCGATGACAATAACAGGACGGATAGTGAAAAAAGGCTGGGGCAACTTCGCCTACGTGGGCGTTATAGCGGCGTTCTGTGCGGTGTTCTACAAACCCGAGGCTGCAACGGCTATAATGGCTTTAGTCGGAAGCTGCGCCATTTTCCTGATAAGCGGCCTGTTCAAGAAGGCGAGCATCCTATGGTGCGCCTTTATTGGGTTGGGTTACAGCATCCTGTCCATAGCCTACAACGGCGAGACTTGGAGCAACTGGGACTTTTGGTTAGTTGTTTTCTTGGGATATTGTATATACATCGGCGTCACAATCAACGCCGATGACGATGAAGACTGACTGCCTGTATGAGACCGCTTAACCCTCTTCTGCACAGCGAACTGCGCCTTGCGGTGATGTCACTGCTGGTCGGCGTGGGCGAGGCCGACTTCGTCTACCTGCGCCAACAGACGGGAGCCACGGCCGGAAACCTTAGCGTCCAGCTTGACAAACTTAGCAAGGCAGGGTATATCGAGATAACAAAGACGTTCGTAGGGAAACGCCCCAACACGTCGTGCCGCCTCACGGATGAAGGCATGGCGGCGTTCGAGGAATACGTGGAGGCAATCAAGGAATATTTGAAGGTGAGAAAGTGAGAGGGTGAGAAGGTGAGAAAAGAAATATTAAAAATAACAATGCGAAGCTTTTTCTCACCTTCTCACCCTCTCACTTTCTCACCTTCTTACAGTTCTGCAATCACTTCCACTTCTACCAGTGCGCCCTTCGGGAGGGTCTTTACGGCAACGGCGGAGCGTGCGGGGAACGGCTCTTTGAAGAAGGTTGCGTACACTTCGTTCATCGCTGCGAAGTTATCCATGTCTGAAAGGAAGACGGTTGTCTTCACGACATGCGACAAATCGATGCCTGCCTCGGCAAGAACGTTGGTAACATTGGTGAGCGACTGGCGTGTCTGCTCCTTTATTCCGCCCTCTACAAACTCGCCCGTAGCAGGGTCGATGGGCACCTGTCCCGATGCGAACACAAATCCGCCGGCAACTATTGCCTGGCTGTAAGGACCTAAAGCCTTAGGCGCCTTGTCTGAATGTAATGCTTTCATTTCTTTTCGTTTATATGTTGTTTTCAGGAGTAAAGGAGTAAGGAGTAAAAGGAGTAAGGAGAATTGACTCGTCGGATGTCGTCCGTTCAAACGGTTGTATGTGTTCCGCATAACCGCTTTTACACATCCGCCAGGGCTTGTTTCCTTAACTCTTCTTCCCTGCTCTTTACTGTTCATTCTTGGTTCTTTATTCTTACTGCATCCTTTCTCCCTCCCTCGGGAGGGTTGGGGAGGGGCTGCTTCTCGCTTATTTCAGCTTAAACCCCTTCTTTTGCAGGCCTTCCTTGATGGCCTCAACGTGCTCGTGGTTGCGCGTTTCGAGGCGGACGCGCAGCTCACAGGAGTTCACGCTGTGGCTGGCTATGCCGCGCTCATGGTGTACGCTAAGCACATTTGCGCCGAGCTTTGCGAGCACCTGGATAACCTCGAGCAGCTGTCCGGGCTTGTCGTCAAGCTCCATGGCGAGTGTGCAGATGCGTCCGTCCTTGTCGAGACCGCGGTTGATGACGCGGTTCAGGATGTTCACGTCGATGTTGCCGCCGCTCACCAGGCAGACGGTCTTCTTGCCCTTGATGGGCACTTTGTTGAACATCGCCGCGGCAACGCTCACCGCTCCGGCGCCCTCGGCTATCATCTTCTCCTCCTCCATGAGGCGCAGTATGGCGGCGCAAATCTCGTCTTCGGTTACGAGAGCTATCTCGTCGACGTACTTCGAGCAGATTTCGTATGTCAGGTCGCCCGGAGTTTTCACGGCGATACCGTCAGCAACGGTCGATACGCTGGCAAGAGTCTCGGGGTGATGGTCGCGTATGCTCTGGTACATGCTTGGCGCACCGGCGGCCTGGACGCCGTACACCTTGACGTCGGGCTTCAACGACTTGATGGCGTAAGCCACTCCGCTAATGAGGCCGCCGCCGCCGATGGGCACCACGACGGCCTCAATGTCGGAAAGCTGGTCGAGCAGTTCGAGGCCGATTGTGCCCTGTCCGGCGATTACGTTGTCGTCGTTGAACGGGTGCACAAACGAGTAACCGTGCTCGTCGCGCAGCTGGAGCGCGCGGTTGTATGCGTCGTCATACACGCCCGGCACTAAGCAAATCTCCGCCCCTAAGCGGCGAGTGGCCTCAACCTTGCTGATTGGCGCGCCCTCGGGCAGGCATATTATCGACTTTATTCCGTTGCTTGTCGCGCCGAGGGCGACGCCCTGCGCGTGGTTTCCTGCGGAGCAGGCTATAACGCCTTTCGCCTTCTCCTCGTCGCTAAGTTGCGATATTTTGTAGTACGCGCCGCGCACCTTGAACGAGCCGGTAATTTGCAGGTTCTCGGGCTTCAGGTAAATGTCACTCTCGGGGTTCAGCTTAGGCGCGTGCACAAGGTCGGTCCGCCTAAGTATCTTACTAAGCACATATCGTGCTTTGTAAAGGTCGTCTAAATTGAGCATATTTTTCGTTTTATCAGATTTCGGTATGCAAAGATAGTGAAAGGCGAGCGCAATGACAAATGAAAAACGAAGTTTTTTGATTTGTCTTTGCCGAGCCGCATCCTATCTTCGCGAAGCAAATTTAGGCAAAATATCCGAGAGTTGTACTCGCGCAGGCCAATTATTTTAGATTGAGAACATAAAAAAAGACACCCACCCCAGCCCTCTTTTGGAAGAGGGGCTTGATATGCAATATAGCAATCAACATGAGTTCGGCATAAGGATTTATTTTCCCAACAGGGTAAAACTTGCTTGCCTTTTGTGTTTCAAGCGGTCAGTTGGTAATCAGTCATTCCGCGCTTCGACGCGGAATCCAGTACACAAGCGTATAAAAGCATGGTGATTTACTCTGGATTCCGCGTCGAAGCGCGGAATGACTGATTACCAACTGACCGCTTGAAGCAGGATGATTGTCATATTTTCCTTATACCGAACTTACGTTTATTAAGGACGTTTTACAGACACCATGATTACCTGTCTGTAAGTGGTTGATAATCAACGCCGTTCTAAAAGGCCGTCTTTTGGCCTGTAAAAGGTGGCCTTTTAGCGTGCAAAAGACGGTCTTTTGGAAAGCGAAAGACGGCCTTTCGGAAATTAAGCAGTATCTTTGCAAAACATAATATGCTGTTTATGAAAAGAAAATACGTCATCGCCATCGACTCGTTCAAGGGCTGTCTCAGGTCAAAGGAGGCCGGCGAGGCCGTGGCGGAAGCCATAAAACAGGCAGAGAAGGACGCCGAGACGGCGGTATTCAATGTTACAGACGGCGGCGAGGGGATGCTCCGCGCATTCACCGAAGCATTGGGCGGCAACATCGAAAGGGCGTATGTACACGACCAGCTGATGCGCCGCGTGTGGGCCGAATACGGCGTTGCGCCCGACGGCACGGCCATTATCGAGACGGCGCAGGCCTGCGGACTGACATTAATAAAGGAAGAGGAGCGCAACCCCATGCGTGCGACGACATACGGAGTGGGCGAACTTGTGGCGGCAGCCGTCAGCCGCGGATGCCGCAAGTTCATCATAGGCTTGGGCGGAAGCGGCACGAGCGACGCCGGCATAGGCATGCTGCGCGCCCTCACGGACAGGCTCGCGCCGCGCGGCGGAACGGTGGACGACGCCCTCGGCGGCGCGTTGGGACAGTGCAGCTTTACGTTGGCGTGCGACGTAGACAATCCCCTTTGCGGCGCCGACGGCGCGGCAATGGTGTTCGCCCGGCAGAAGGGCGCTACGCCGGAGATGCTGCCCATGCTTGAAAACCGCGCCCTGCGGTTCGCCCGTGCGTCGGCGCAGCACTTCGGTTTCGACCGTTCCACGCTGCCAGGAGCAGGCGCGGCAGGCGGTCTCGGCTATGCCTTCATGCAATACCTTGACGCAAAGATGCGTCCCGGCGCCGACCTGCTGCTCGACCTCTGCGGCTTCGACGGCGCGCTGTCTGGTGCCGCGTGCGTAATAACGGGCGAGGGGCACGCCGACCGCCAGACACTCATGGGCAAGCTGCCCGTGCGCGTAATGCAGCGCGCCAAGGCCAAGGGCGTGCCCGCATGGCTGCTGGCAGGGAGCGTAGACAACAGGGACGAGCTGCTGAAGGCAGGCTTCGCCCAGGTGGAAAGCATAACGCCCGACGGCATGACGCTGGCCGAAGCCATGAAAAAAGACGTGGCCTTGGCCAACCTGCGCTCGGCTGTGGTTGAATTAATAAGAAGCTATCAGGGCTGTTAAGGCAAAAAATCCTTAACCGTTCAATCAATAAACTCACCGACGAACGCCCCTACCCTATCGGCGTATTCTTGCGGATAGTCGTGGAACGAGCTTGCATGCGCGCATCCGGGAGTAATCCATATGCCGTTGAAACGGTGCGAAACGCCGTCCTTCGCCATGTGCATAGGGTTGGCGTTGTACAGCGGAAAAACCATCTGTGACGGCACGTAAGTGTCTGACGAACCGTGGATGAAGAGCATCGGAGTGTCTTTCCTGCCCAGTTGGGCAAGCGGCGACGCCTCGCCGAACGACCATCCGTAGCGCAGTTTGCACAACGCACTGGCGGCATAGAGCACCGGGAATGGCGGCAGACCGAACTGGTCGGCAAGCTGGCAGCGGAACTCGTCCCACACGGAGGTATAGCCGCAATCCTCTACAAAGCACCTGACGCTTGCCGGAAGGCTCTCGCCCGACACGTTCATCGTGGTGGCCGCGCCCATAGATACACCGTGCACAACGATACGCGGACGGGCCGCAGCCGTAGCGAAGAGACTGTCGGCCAGTACAAGCCAGCGCATAACGTCCTCCCGGTCCTTCCATCCCATCTGTATGGCAGAGCCTTCGCTAAGGCCGTGGGCGTGCAAGTCGGGCAGCAGGATGTTGTAACCCATGTCGGCATACACCTTCGCTATGGGCAGCATCCCGGCGTGACTGTCCTTATAACCGTGAACAAGCACCGCCGTGCGGCCGGCCGCGCTGTCGGCGCGGGCGTACACGGCGTGGTGGCGTTCGCCGTCGGGCATTATGACAAAGGTGTCGCGCAGGGCTTTCACCGACTTCATGCTGTCAACCCAGTGGCGCATGTACGGGTAATCGGCATACATCAGCGAGTAGCGTTTGGCCATGTCGCGCGCGTCGGCGGCAGGCGTAAGGGCGTAGTCGAGCATGTACCACGCCGCGCCGAAGGTGAGCAGCAGCAGTGCGGCGAGCACCGAAGCGGCGGCCATTAAGGCTTTTTTCTTTGTTTTCATCATTGTTGGTTGCTGGGTATTTTGGGAGAACTGGGAGAACTGGGAGCTATGGGAGGACAGCGAAGCGGCAACGGATTTTTAATTGTTAATTTTTCATTTTTAATTTGTTTCACTTCCTGCTGGCCTCGATGCTGAACTCGCTGACATTGGAAACTACGTCATGGTTGCCCCTGACGGCATACACACGGAAGGTCAGGCGGCCGTCCTTCAGCCGCTTGCCGGCCTTAATCATGGCCGTATAGCGCACGCCCTTGCCAGGCAGTATGCGCTCTACGTGGATGGTGTTTGATATGGTGACGTGCTTGCTCCCGGTAGTTTCCACAACCATAGGCTGCACATCGTACACCGGTTCTCGCGACGTGTTGTACACCTCGAAAATAACCTTCGACAGCTCGCCACCATTCAACCGGCGGTCCTGGTTGTCGTCTACGAAGCGTGCGTTGCGCACCTCCAGCGGCTGCGCCGATGGCTTGTAGGGAGCGTGTATGTCGTCATAGCGCACCGACGGAGTCACGTCGGTGGGACGGGTAGCGGTGTAATCGCCGGTATAGTCAGAGCCTTGGAAGTCGTAAAGCACGTCGTCACCGCCGCCCGACGGGTCGAAGCCGCTCTCGTCTTCATAGCCGTAACCGTAATCTTGACCGCCATAGCTGTTGCCGCGCGTGGCCGCCTCGCGGTGCTCGCGGTACTTACGTTCAAACCGCGCGTCGCTATATGCCTGCCGTTCCTGCTCCTGCTTGTCGGCCTGCGCACCCATTGCGCCGCCCACTACAGCACCACCGGCCATGCCTACAAGCGTGCCGATGTCGCTGCCGCGAGGGCCTCCGGCTATTCCGCCGATGGCCGAACCGATGACCGAACCCAGCGTAGCGCCCGAAAATGCGCCTGCACCTGTATATGAACTACAACCGCTGAACAGCGTAACAGCCACCAGTGACAAGATGATATATTTCCTCATAACCATCAATTTTTGATTGTCTACACCGCAAAATTACGCATTTTACACTATACCGCGGTACGAAAAACTCCTAAAAGTGATAGGGAAAACCCTATAATTAAGTGAAGAACGAAGAGTGAAAAGTGAAAAATACAATGGCAAGCAAGTGAAGAACGAAGAGGGAAGAGTGAAGAATACAATGGCAAACAAGTGAAGAACGAAGAGTGATGAGTGAAAAATCCGTTGCCGTTTTACAGCTCTCCCACAACTCCCAGTCCTCCCAATAACCCCTTAAAAGAAGCCCATTGCCAAGTGGCTGATAATCAACAACTTGGCAATATGCCATCTTTCACCTTGCAAAAGGTGGCCTTTTACAACGCAAAAGACGGCCTTTCGCAATGCGAAAAGCCGTCTTTTGGAAAACGTATGATTGCAATCAGAACTTCACGGTGACCGCCTTGCCGGTATAGTCGACGGTCTGCTGCTTGCCGTCGGGCGTGCGCACGGTGAACTTGCGGCTGGCAAGCATGCCGGGATAAGAGCCGCGGCGAGCGCCAATGGTGAGGCTGCGCGAAGCGTCGTCCCACGTCATCGGGATTTCGGTATATGCGCCGCGCTCGTAGTTGTAGTTGTCGAACTCGTCCTCGTACAGCACGAAACGGCCGTCAGTTCCGGGATAAACGCACAGCGTGAGCGCGTCCCAAGGCTTCTCGGTGGCATACTGAACGTCAGGGCCGAGCGGCACTATGCTGCCTGCGCGGACGTAAAGGGGAACGTCGGCCAGGGTCACAGTGCGCGTAACCTGCTGTCCGCCGTCGTGACGCTCGCCGGTGAAGAAGTCGTACCAGGCCGTGCCCTGGGGCAGATAGACCGTAGTCTGCTTGGCTTCTGTAAAGTCGGCAGCGACCTTCTTGCCGCCTTCGACAAGTTTTTCGGGCGTGTACTGCGCCTCAAGCACCGGCGCTACGAGCAGCGCACGGCCAAACATGTACTCGTCGGCCATGTCGAGGACGCGGCTGTCCGTGGGGAAGTCCATCACCAAGGCGCGCATGAACGTTGACTGGTGGCGGGTTACGTCCCACGACGTTGAATAGATATAAGGCAGCAGGGAGTAGCGCAGGCCGATGGCCTTGGCTATGGCGTCGTAAGCAGGTTCGCCCTTCTTGCCGAACAGATAGATTTCGCGCGGCGAGCCTGTGCCGTGCGAACGCATCATCGGCGTAAACGCGCCGAACTGCAACCAGCGCACGTACAGCTCCTGGTACTGCGGATTCTGCGCCGCCAGGCCGTAGTCCTGAATGTAATGACCGGCGTAGAAGCCGCCTATGTCGTTGTTCCAATGGGGCATGCCGCACAGCGAGTAGTTAAGTCCGGCAGGCACTTGCCGGCGCAAAACGTCCCACGACGCGGTGATGTCGCCCGACCATACGTTGGCCGCGTAACGCTGCTGGCCGAAGTAGCAGGAGCGCGTAAATATGAACACGCGCTTGGAGTCGGTCACGGCGCGCTGGTGGTCGTACACTCCGCCGACCGACACAAGGGGATAGGCGTTGCGCATCTTGCGGAACGAGCCGAGAGCCGTTGGCTGGTCGAGCTGCGCCGGAGTGGGGTCGATAAGCTCGGCCTCGGTGGCGTCGAGCCACCAAGCGTCGATGCCGTACTTGAACAAGCCTTCGTTCATGTTGCGCCAAACGATATCGCGCGCCTCGGCCGAGAAGGCGTCATACACCTTCACGCCCGACGGCTCGGCTGGGTCGTCATACGCAGGTACGGGGAAAGTCTTGAAGTCGTAAAGCAGCCCTTTCTGCGCGAGGGCGGCGTAGGGCTTGGTCTTCGGGCCGAACGACGGCCACACGGAGATGGCCGCATGGGCGTTCATGGCGTGTACTTCGTCGAGCATCTTCTGCGGTTCTGAGAACGAAGGGGCAAGGAACTCGGTGGCGTTCCAGTGGTAATTGTCGCCCCAGTACTGCCAGTCCTGCACTATTCCGTCAAGAGGCACGCCCAAGTCGCGGTACTTGCGCACCACGCCTACAAGCTCGTCCTGGCTCTTGTAGCGTTCGCGGCTCTGCCAGTAGCCGTAAGTCCACAGGGGGAACATGGGCGCCTGCCCCGTAAGCTGGCGCACGCAGGCCACCACTCCGTCGGCGTCGCCGCCGTACATGAAGTAGTAATCCACGCCGCGGCCCACCTCGAAGCTGAAGCGCGTGCCGTCGGCATTGTCGCGGAACGTCACGGGCGAATAGTTGTCAAAGTACAAGCCGTAGCCCTTCACCGACTGTATGAAGGGGCTGCCGTCCTCGATGTTGGTCTGCACGAGGTACTTGTCAAGGCCGCGCAGGTTGAGCCTGCCGTCCTGAAGCTGCCCTATGCCGTAGACGGCCTCGCCGCTGTCAAGGCGGAAAGCCTGGCTTACGCCGTGATAACCCTTGTTCGCCCCGTCGGTGATGGGCTTGAACTCCGCCGCTCCCTGCTCGCGGAGCAAGCTCTTGCCTGCGGCATCAGTGAAGCTCACCGAGCCGTCCTGCTTGCCCAGCGTGACGCTCACCTCACTGCTTTTCAAAGTCACCGCGCCGGCGGTCTCCTCCACTTTGAAGTCTGTTTTCTGCGGTTTCATCGTCACGGCGAGGCTCTCCTCCGCAGGCATTGCCTGCCGCGGTGTCTTCACCACGCGGACAATCGAGGGAGAATAAAACATAACCTCACACTTCATCTTGCCGCCGTCAACGTCGAGGCGCACGCCGTCAGCCGTCCGCTCCACCTTCTGCGCCGCCACTGGCAGGCACACGGCGAGAGCCATGACGGCCGCTCCAAAATAACAAAATGCTTTCATTGATACGTGTTTTTTAATTAGACATTAATGGTTGTGTCTGCAAAAATACGAAATAATCAGACACGAAGCAAGCCTTCGCCCATACTTCCTCGCAAAACGCCCTGTTTTCCGCCGTTTTGCAAAAGACGGCCTTTTGCAGCCTAAAAGACCGTCTTTTACACGCTAAAAGACCACCTTTCGCAATGCAAAAAGTGGCCTTTTGGAAAGCAAAGTATTTCACCACCAATGCCGCAGGAAATGGCTATACATTCCATTCTTATAATCGGCATACGAAAATAAATGTCAGTTTCCCTTCCTTTAATTTTGCATTGCACGCTATTTGCATTATCTTTGCATAGTCGGCGGCAACAGTCGCCAATCAAGAGAGTATAAACATTATGTAAAACCATTTAAAACCAAAGACAAGAAACAGACATACTGAATAGGGAAACGCAAGATGGCACAAACCGCCTGATACAGGCGGCCATCAACAGGGAAACAGAGTTCAATCGACAATTACCAACCTGGGAAAGCGTTCCCGTCCGATAAAAACATATAAATATTGAGCTTTTAGCTCTTGTTCTCATCCTTTTGAATACCGCCAATATTCGTACAACGAGAACAAGCAGACTAGAGGTTCACGCTCATGGGGCGTGAGCCGTTCGTTGCTTGTTGTTGTACAGGTCACTTGGCGGTAACCTAAAAGGATGCAAGCGTCGGATGGTTACACGCCTTTCTTTTTTAAACCAACTAAGATGAAACAATTACTGACATTCTTTTTGCTCGCCTGCTTTGCCCTAACTGCGGCAGGACAAAGCAAGTCAGAACTGCTACGCAGAGCTAAAGCAGGCAACGCAGAGGCACAATGTGATTTAGGTGATGCCTATTATTATGGCTTCACAGGATACAAAGAGGACTACAATCAGGCCGTTAAATGGTACACAAAAGCAGCAAATCAAGGACACGCCAAAGCCCAAGACCAATTAGGCTGCTGCTACATGTTTGGGAAAGGTGTCACTACGGATAATCGTGAAGCAGAAAAATGGTTCCGTAAATCTGCTGCACAGGGATTTAATGGAGCATATTTCAGCCTTGGCCTCTTATATGAGAACATGGATAAGAACAAGGCTATTTATTGGTTTAAGAAATGTGCGGATGATTGGTGGGCGACACGTGGAAAAATAGACGAAACATCAACCCGCAAATTAAGGGAACTCGGCGTAGAGTATCACCCCGGCGGTTCGTCGTATTCGTCAAGTAACAATGACAAATTCGCAAACCGCGTGAAAATAGCCAGCGACCCCGACAACCCGACCGACCCAAAGGAACAATTAGCTCTTGCCTTTCGCTATTATGGGGGTGATGGCGTGGCTAAAGATTATTCAAAAGCAGTATATTGGTCAAAAAAAGCAGCTGAACAAGGATTAGCTGTCGCACAAACATTTTATGGCTCACTTTACGAAAGTGGTAAAGGTGTCAGCAAAAATTACGAACAAGCCGTGTATTGGTACAGGAAGGCAGCAGAACAAGGGGAATACGTGGCGCAATACAGCCTTGGAGTTTGCTATACTAATGCTAAAGGCGTAAGCGAAGATTACACACAAGCTGCATATTGGTTCAGGAAGGCAGCGGAACAAGGATATGCAGAAGCACAAGCCAAACTTGGCAGCATGTATTATTTGGGAAATGGTGTACCGAAAGACAAGGAACAGTCAATATATTGGCTTAATAAAGCTGCAGAGCAAGGCAACGCTGTACATAAACATATTCTTGAATTAGTTATGAGCACCTCCGACAATTATTGGAAAGAATAACGTGAGTTCGGTATAAGGAACAATTTTACTAATAGAGAAGAACCTGCCTTTTTCTTTCGCCCCAAGTGGTCGGTTGGTATCTGTCATTCCGCGCTCCGACGCGGAATCCAGTACCAATAACACTGGAAAAGCCTGGCTGTTTACACTGGATTCCGCGTCGGAGCGCGGAATGACAGATACCAGCCGACAGCTTGAAGTTGGATGATTACCGATGTTTCTTATACCGAACTCACGTGACATTTAGGCACACATCGCATCATGATGCGGCACAAAATCAGTATTACTTGTACGCCATAAGGCATAAAAAACGCTCCTTCCCGGTCACGGAAAGGAGCGTTATAATAGAGATATACTTCTTAACTTGATTATTCAGCCTTTGCTGCTTCCTCAGCAGGAGCTTCAGCCTTGGCCTCCTCTGTTGCGGGAGCTTCTGTTGCCTCGGTTGCTGCTGCCTCTGCGGCAGGAGCGGCTTCAGCGCCCTTTGAGCGGCGGCTACGACGGGTCTTCTTGGCAGCCTTCGGGGTCTTAGCCATGTTCTCGTCGAAGTCTACAAGCTCGATGAAGCAAACATCAGCAGCGTCGCCCTGGCGTGTGCCAAGCTTGATGATGCGCGTGTAGCCTCCGGGACGGTCGGCCACTTTGGTAGCTATTTCCTTGAAAAGCTCGGTAACGGCGTACTTGTTCTGCAAGTAGCGGAATACGACACGGCGAGAAGTCGTTGTGTCGGTCTTCGAGCGTGTAATCAAAGGCTCCACGTACATCTTGAGGGCCTTGGCCTTTGCGAGAGTCGTAGTGATTCTTTTGTGCATTATCAGCGAAATGGCCATGTTTGCGAGCATAGCCTTACGGTGAGATGCAGTACGGCTCAGATGGTTGAATTTCTTATTATGTCTCATTGTTGTTAATTCTTTTTGGGACAACCTTCGGCGCAGCCGCGCAAATGCGGCTGCGCCTTAAGGATTATTCTTTGTCCAATTTGTACTTTGAAATGTCAGTTCCAAACGACAGATTCAGACTCTCGAGCAAATCATCAAGCTCTGAAAGCGATTTCTTACCGAAGTTGCGGAACTTCAAGAGGTCGGTCTTGTTGTACTGTACCAAGTCGCCGAGCGTCTCGACATCGGCCGCCTTCAGACAGTTCAGCGCACGAACCGATAGGTTCATGTCGACGAGCTTCGTCTTGAGCAGCTGGCGCATGTGGAGCACTTCCTCGTCAAACTCCTGGTTGCCGTCCACGTCGTTGTTCTCAAGAGTAATCTTCTCGTCGGAGAACAGCATGAAGTGGTAGATGAGGATTTTGGCGGCCTCTTTCAGCGCGTCTTTCGGGTGAATGGAACCGTCCGTCGTAACTTCAATGACGAGTTTGTCGTAGTCGGTCTTCTGCTCGACGCGGTACGGCTCAACTGCGTATTTCACATTACGAATCGGAGTGTAAATAGAATCGATAGGAATTACGTTGACATCAGTGCAGAACTCGCGGTTCTCGTCAGCAGGGACGTAGCCGCGGCCTTTGTTGACGGTAAGGTCTATCTGCATTGAGGCTTTGGCATCTAAATGACAAATCACCAAGTCAGGGTTTAACACTTCAAATCCAGTCAGATACTTACCGATGTCGCCTGCTTTGAACTCGGTAGAATTCTCCACGGTGACACTAACTTTTTCGTTCTCGAATTCTTCTACTACTTGCTTGAACCTGACTTGCTTCAGGTTCAAGATAATGTTGGTGACATCCTCTTTTACGCCAGGTACAGAGGAAAACTCATGCTCGACACCCGCTATGCGTATGGTGTTGATAGCATAACCCTCAAGCGATGAAAGAAGAATGCGGCGCAGGGAGTTACCGATGGTAACGCCGAAGCCAGGCTCAAGAGGACGGAATTCGAACTTGCCGAACTTGTCATTGGCCTCCAACATTACAACTTTATCAGGTTTTTGAAATGCTAATATCGCCATTAACTTAATGATTTATTTAGAATACAACTCAACGATTAACTGTTCCTTTATGTTCTCGGGAATGTCGGCGCGCTCGGGCTTGTGCAGGAGCTTGCCGCTCTTTGTATTCTCATCCCACTCTATCCAAGGATACTTGCTGTGGTTGAAGCCTGCAAGCGCAGCCTCGATTACCTCAAGCGACTTTGCCTTCTCGCGGACACCTACAATCTGTCCGGGCTTTACCGAATAAGAGGGTATGTTAACAACCTGTCCGTCAACCACAATGTGCCTGTGGCTAACCAACTGGCGAGCTGCCGCGCGAGTGGGAGCAATACCAAGACGGAACACAACGTTGTCCAAGCGGCACTCAAGGTTTTGCAAAAGAACCTCACCGGTAATGCCGTCAGCCTTGGCTGCCTTTTCAAACATATTACGGAACTGACGCTCAAGTACACCGTATGTGTATTTAGCTTTCTGCTTCTCTGCCAACATGACACCGTACTCTGAAGTCTTTCTACGACGGTTGTTGCCATGCTGTCCAGGAGGGAAGTTCCTTCTGGACAAAACTTTGTCCGCGCCGAAAATAGGCTCACCAAAACGGCGCGCGATTTTTGATTTCGGTCCTGTATATCTAGCCATAATATCTTATTTGCTTTTCTGTTCCCCGCATATTTGAACATGATGCGGAGAAAACCTTGATTTTGTGTACTTGAATTAAACTCTTCTTCTCTTCGGAGGACGGCATCCGTTATGCGGTAACGGTGTTACGTCGACAATCTCTGTAACCTCGATGCCTGCGCCGTGTACGGCACGGATAGCTGACTCACGTCCGTTACCCGGTCCCTTGACATAAGCCTTGACCTTACGCAGACCAAGGTCGTAAGCTACCTTTGCGCAATCCTCGGCAGCCATCTGCGCTGCATAGGGAGTATTCTTCTTTGAGCCGCGGAAACCCATCTTTCCTGCTGAAGACCAAGATATTACCTGACCCTCGCTGTTGGCCAAAGACACGATGATATTGTTGAAAGAGCTATGAACGTGAAGCTGGCCCATAGCGTCAACCTTTACATTCCTTTTCTTAGATGTTGCTGTTTTCTTTGCCATAACTAATTATTATTTAGTAGCCTTTTTCTTATTAGCAACAGTCTTCTTCTTTCCCTTACGTGTACGCGCGTTATTCTTAGTACTCTGACCGCGAACCGGAAGACCGTTACGATGACGTATTCCACGATAGCAACCAATGTCCATAAGGCGCTTGATGTTCATCTGCACCTCTGAACGGAGATCACCTTCTACCTTGTATTCAGCTCCGATAATCTCACGGATTTTGGCTGCCTGGTCGTCAGTCCACTCGCTGACCTTCAGGTCACGGCTTACGCCTGCCTTGTCCAATATCTTTGCTGAACTACTTCGACCTATACCATAGATATAAGTCAATGCGATTTCGCCACGCTTGTTTTGGGGCAAATCTACTCCAACAATTCTTATTGCCATTTTGTTATTGATAAATTAAAAAATTAACTTTAGCCCTGACGTAATTTGTACTTAGGGTTCTTCTTGTTGATTACGTACAGGCGACCTTTACGACGTACAATCTTGCAGTCGGGTGTACGCTTCTTGATTGATGTTCTCGTCTTCATATATCTCTATAAATTTATTTGTATCTGAACACTATTCTGCCTTTCGTCAAATCGTAAGGACTCATCTCGACCTTCACCTTGTCACCGGGAAGTATCTTGATGTAGTGCATCCTCATCTTACCGGAAATATGAGCTGTTATAGGACAGCCATTCTCCAACTCTACTCGGAACATGGCGTTGGACAACGCCTCCACAATAGTCCCGTCCTGTTCAATCGCGTCTTGCTTTGCCATTCGTGTTTAATTTATGAAATTCCTTCTAACTGTTCTATTTCTTCAAAAGAAGACAAAATCTCCGCCTTTCCCCTGCGCACCGCTACGGTGTGCTCAAAATGAGCGGCAGGCTTGCCGTCGCGCGTCCTTATCGTCCAACGGTCAGGCATCATGTAAACGAACCGTCCGCCCATTGTTATCATCGGCTCGACGGCAATACACATCCCTGCCTTCAGCAGCACACCGCTTCCGCGTACCCCATAATTAGGGACAGCCGGCTCTTCATGCATACTGCGTCCTATTCCATGGCCGGTCAATTCCCTGACTACGCCATAACCAGACGATTCGCAATATTCTTGGACGGCATTCCCGATATCACCAACGTGCTTTCCAGCAACAGCGTTTTCTATGCCAAGAAAGAGTGCTCGCTTAGTCACAGCAAGAAGTGTCTTTACCTCAGGTTTGACTTCGCCGACACAGAACGTATAGCATGAATCGCCGTTAAAGCCATCAAGCAAGACGCCGCAATCTACCGAAATTATGTCTCCGTCCCTCAAAATCGTCTCCTCATCCGGCACACCATGAACGACTACATCATTCACTGACGTACAGATGCTTGCAGGAAAAGGATTTCCCAAAGGATTGGGACAACCCTTAAAAGCAGGCACTGCCCCATTATCCTTTATGTACTCTTCAGCTATCTTGTCCAACTGGAGAGTGGTAACACCCGGTTTGATGTGCTTCGCTATCTCTCCGAGTGTCTTTCCCACCAGCCTGTTGGCCTTACGCATCAAATCAATCTCGTCTTCGGTCTTCAGAAAAATCTTCATTCAGAAAGAAATCTCCCAGCCATCAATATGCAGATACTGTATTGCGGCCACGTATACGGCCTGAGTTCAACAATCCGTCATAATGACGCATCATCAAATGACTCTCAATCTGCTGCAGCGTATCGATGACAACACCGACGAGAATCAAGAGCGATGTTCCTCCAAAGAACTGCGAGAAGGCATCCTGTACATCCAACAACCCAGCCAAAGCCGGCATTATTGCGATAAACGCGATGAACAACGAGCCAGGCAAAGTTATACGCGACATAACGGTATCGATATAGTCAGCCGTGTCCTTACCCGGCTTAATGCCTGGAATAAAGCCATTGTTGCGCTTCATGTCTTCAGCCATCTGCGTCGGGTTCAGAGTTATAGCCGTATAAAAATACGTGAACGCTATAATCAATGCAGCGAACACAACATTATACAGCAAGCTCCGATGGTCCATCAACGAACGGACAACATACCCACTCTGGTCGGTTGAATACTGGTAAATCGCCAAAGGAATAAACATCAGCGCCTGAGCGAAGATGATAGGCATGACGTTGGCTGCAAACAGCTTCAAAGGCACATACTGGCGCGCACCACCATATTGCTTGTTGCCAACAATACGCTTGGCGTACTGTACAGGAATCTTGCGCACACCTTGAACTAAAAGCAAAGATGCACATACGACAGCATAAAGGATGGCTATTTCGATGATGAACATGACAAGTCCACCGCCTGAAATCGCAGTAAAGCGCGAGCTAACCTCCTGGATGAAGGCCTGCGGAAGACGTGCGATTATACCAATCATTATTATCAGAGAAACACCATTGCCGATGCCTTTATCAGTTATGCGCTCGCCCAACCAAAGGACAAACATGCTGCCGGCAGCAAGGATGACCGTAGCCGAAATCATGAATACAGACCAATCGATGCCAGAAGCCAACGCACCATAAGCCTGGGCTTTCAAGTTCATCAAATAAGAGGGAGCTTGGAAAAGAAGGATGGCAACAGTCAAGATACGGGTATACCAATTTATCTTCTTCCTTCCGCTCTCACCCTCACGCTGCATTTTCTGGAAATACGGCACAGCCACGGCAAGCAGCTGCATGACGATTGACGCTGAGATATAAGGCATAATTCCCAATGCGAATATTGACGCATTGGAAAACGCTCCACCGGAGAACATGTCCAACAGCGACATGAGGCCGCCGCTGGTCTGCGTTTGCAGCTTCTGCAACATTGAAGGGTCTATGCCGGGCAGAACCACGAACGACCCGAAACGGTAAATTGCAACAAACGTTATGGTAATGAGGATTCGCTGACGCAAATCCTCAATTTTCCAACAGTTCTTCAGTGTCTCTATAAACTTTTTCATTTACTCAGATTATAGTTGTGTTACCACCTGCTGCCTTGATAGCCTCTTCGGCAGATTTCGAGAAGGCATTAGCCTCTACTTCAAGCTTCGCCTTAAGCTCGCCATTGCCAAGAATCTTTACCAATTCTTTTCCATTGGTAAGACCAGCCTCCTTCAACTCGCGAATACCAATCTTGGTAATACCTTTAGCCTCAGATATAGCTTGGAGTGTGGAAAGATTAACCACAAAGTATTCCTTATGATTGATGTTCTTAAAGCCGAACTTGGGCACTCGGCGCTGCAACGGCATCTGACCGCCTTCAAATCCGATTTTCCTCTTGTAACCAGAACGAGCTTTCGCACCCTTGTGACCACGGGTAGAAGTACCTCCCAAGCCCGAGCCCGGACCGCGACCTAAACGACGACGTGAATGCGTTGACCCTGCAGCTGGTTTCAAATTATTTAGTTTCATAATCATTCCTTAGTTTTTGAAAGTTATTTACTCGATAACGGTTACCAAGTGGTGAACCTTCCTTATCATGCCCCTGAGAACAGGAGAGTCCTCACGCTCGACAACCTGAGATATCTTGTGCAAGCCAAGAGATTCAAGAGTACGCTTCTGGTCAATTGGAGCACCGATTTTGCTTTTAATCTGCTTGATTTTGATTGTTGCCATATCTGACCTCCTTTATCCTCTAAAAACTTTATCCATACTTATGCCACGTGTCTTGGCTACTGTATACGCATCACGCATCTGGCTTAATGCAACAATCGTGGCCTTTACAAGGTTATGGGGATTGGATGAGCCTTTTGACTTCGCAAGCACATCCTTGACGCCAACACTCTCAAGCACAGCACGCATAGCGCCACCGGCAACAAGACCGGTACCGGCTGCAGCAGGCTTCAAGAATACCCGCGCTCCACCAAAGGTTGCTTCAATCTCGTGAGGAACAGTGCCTTTCAAAACTGGGACTTTTATCAGGTTCTTCTTAGCAGCTTCAACACCTTTTGATATTGCGGCTGTAACTTCACCAGCTTTTCCAAGTCCCCAACCTATGACACCGTTGCCGTCACCAACAACAACAATTGCAGCAAAAGTAAAGGTTCGGCCACCCTTCGTCACTTTTGTAACACGGTTGATAGCAACCAGCCTGTCCTTCAACTCTATGTCACTGTTTATCTTAACTTTATTCATTGCCATAATCGATTAAAAATTAAGTCCTCCCTTACGGGCTGCATCTGCAAGTTCCTTGACACGACCATGGTAAAGGTAGCCGTTACGGTCAAATACAACCTTGGAAATTCCAGCTTCTACAGCTTTCTTTGCAATAAGCTCACCGACCTTGGCAGCCTGCTCGCACTTAGGCATAGCCTCCATGCCACGTGATGAAGCAGAGGCCAATGTGGTTCCGGTCAAATCATTGATTATCTGAACATATATCTGCTTGTTGCTACGGAATACACTCATGCGAGGACGTTCTGCCGTTCCGCTAACACGCTTGCGAATTCTGAACTTTATCTTGATTCGTCTTTCTGTTTTCTTTGTTGTCATAATCGTAAAATATTAAAGTTACTTAGCAGCTGCAGTCTTACCAGACTTTCTGCGGATGACTTCGCCTTGGAACAATATACCCTTGCCCTTGTAAGGTTCAGGCATACGGAAAGAACGGATTTTTGCACAAATAAGTCCGAGCAACGCCTTGTCGCATGACTCCAAAATAATCAGAGGGTTCTGATTCCTTTCTGATTTTGTCTCAACCTTAACCTCCTTAGGCAACTGGATGAATATAGGATGCGTGTACCCTAACGCAAATTCTATGATATTACCCTGATTCGACACACGGTAACCGACTCCGACAAGTTCGAGCACCTTCTTGTAGCCTTCGCTTACACCTACTACCATGTTATTGACAAGGGCGCGGTAAAGGCCGTGGAACGCCTGCTTCTGCTTGGTGTTAACCGGGCTGTTCTCGTCTATTTCAAACAAGATATGATTATCCTCTATCTTGACAATGATTGAAGAATCAACTTTTTGCGAAAGTTCACCCTTAGGACCTTTTACACTAACAACTCCATTGTTGAGAGCAACAGTAACTCCAGAAGGAATGCTAATTGGCAATTTTCCTATTCTTGACATATTACAATCCTCCTAATTAATATACGTAGCAAAGAACCTCACCGCCAATTTTAAGCGCAGAAGCCTCTTTGTCTGTCATTACACCTTTGGAAGTGGACAAGATAGCAATGCCCAATCCATTAATAACTCTCGGCATGTCCTTATATCCGGTATACTTACGCAAACCGGGGGTAGACACTCTTTTCAAACACCTGATGGCGTTCTCTTTTGTTGCAGGGTCATACTTCAATGCGACCTTGATGGTACCTTGGGGGCCATCCTCGATAAATTTGTAATTCAGGATGTAACCCTTCTCGAAGAGGATTTTCGTAATCTCTTTCTTCAAGTTTGAGGCAGGAACTTCAACAACACGGTGGTGAGCCATGATTGCATTTCTTAACCTCGTCAGATAATCTGCTATTGGATCTGTCATAAAAATAAATGTTTAATTAATCGGGACTGCCCCGACAATATTAAATAAAATCACCTTGCCTTTACCAGCTTGCCTTCTTCACACCAGGTATGAGACCTGCTGAAGCCATCTCGCGGAATTGTATACGAGAAAGGCCGAACTGGCGCATGTATCCTTTCGGACGACCTGTTATCTTGCAACGGTTGTGAAGACGGATAGGATTGGCGTTACGGGGTATGCTCTGCAATTTACGCGCAGCCTCATAAGCCTCAGCAGGGTCATCTGTCGTTGCAATAATTTTCTTCAAAGCCGCACGTTTCTCAGCATAACGAGCAACAAGCTTTGCACGCTTGACTTCGCGGGCTTTCATTGATTCTTTTGCCATATCTCTTAATCGTTTTTAGCGTTCTTGAAAGGTAAACCAAATGCCTTTAACAAAGCATAGCCTTCTTCATCAGTCTTAGCCGATGTTACGAAAGTGATGTTCATACCCTGAATCTTATCAATCGCATCAATATTGATTTCGGGGAAGATAATCTGCTCCTGGATGCCAAGCGTGTAATTTCCACGGCCGTCGAACTTGCTTTCAATACCCTTGAAGTCGCGAATACGCGGCAATGCTATGCGCACAAGCCTTTCAAGGAACTCATACATACGCTCACGACGCAACGTAACCATCACGCCGATAGGCATCTTTTTACGAAGCTTGAAATTCGCGATGTCCTTCTTAGAGTAAGTTGCAACGGCTTTCTGGCCAGTTATCGCTGTAATCTCATTGATTGCGACATCAATGATTTTCCTATCCTGTGTAGCATCTCCAAGTCCTTGGTTTACAACAATCTTCTTCAGGACAGGAACCTGCATCTTAGAAGAATAATTAAACTGTTTCTGCAGCGCGGGGGCGATTGTCTCCGCATATACCTTCTTTAATTCAGCTGTATTCATTATTTAATTTCCTCCCCTGATTTTTTTGCTATTCGAACTTTCTTGCCGTCCTCGGTCCTCTTGATGGCGATACGAGTAGGCTTTCCGCTCTTCGGGTCTATCAAACTCAAATTTGAAACATGGATAGGAGCTTCCTGCTTGATTATTCCACCTTGGGGATATTTGGCACTAGGCTTCATGTTCTTTGAAACCATGTTAACTCCTTCAACGATGGCACGCTGCTTTTCCACCAAAACCTTGAGCACCTTGCCGGTCTTGCCTTTGTCCTCGCCGGCCAAGACTATAACCGTGTCATTCCTTTTAATATGTAACTTATTCATTACTAATCCACTTTTAATGTTAAAGAACTTCAGGTGCCAAAGATACAACTTTCATATTCACAGCGCGGAGTTCACGCGCAACAGGGCCGAAAATACGGCTTCCACGAAGTTCGCCTGCATTGTTCAGCAAGACACAAGCATTGTCGTCGAAACGGATATACGAACCATCGGCACGACGAATCTCCTTCTTTGTACGTACTATCAAAGCCTTGGATACTGCACCCTTTTTCAAATCACTTGAAGGTATGACGTTCTTGACAGCTACGACAATCACGTCACCTACACTTGCATAACGGCGACGCGTACCACCAAGCACACGTATACAGAGAGCCTCGCGTGCGCCGCTGTTGTCACATACTGTAAGTCTTGATTCTGCCTGTATCATAATTACTTAGCTTTTTCAATTATTTGAACCAATCTCCATCTTTTTGTCTTACTCAAAGGACGGGTCTCCATAATGAGGACCGTATCACCGATATTTGCCTCATTCTTTTCATCATGTGCATGGTATTTCTTCGTTTTCTGGACGAATTTACCATATATAGGGTGCATCTCCTTGAACTTGGCTGCAATAACAATGGTTTTATCCATCTTGTTGCTTATAACGACACCCGTTCTTGTCTTTCTTAAATTTCTATTTTCCATCTGAACCATTGTTATTTGTTAAGTTCCCTTTGACGGAGAACTGTTTTCATGCGTGCTATATCACGACGTGCCGCCTTTATCTGCGAAGGATTCTCCAACGGAGTGATTGCATGATTCAACTTCATCTGATGGTACTTTGCAACCTCTGCCTCAAGCCTCTCGACCAAATCCTTGGTCTCAAGCTCCCTTACTTCTTTAATCTTCATAATCAAGCGTTTTTATCGTAATCACGTCTAACAACAAATTTTGTCTTTACCGGCAATTTCTGCGCTGCAAGGCGTAAAGCCTCCTTGGCCACATCGAACGAAACGCCTTCAACCTCGAAAAGGATACGTCCTGGAGTAACAGGTGCGACCCATCCAGCAGGGTCACCCTTACCTTTACCCATTCGGACATCAGCAGGCTTACGCGTAATTGGTTTGTCCGGGAAAATACGTATCCACACCTGGCCTTCACGCTGCATATAACGGTTGACAGCTACACGCGCTGCCTCTATCTGGCGGCTGTCCAGCCATTTGGCCTCAAGGGTCTTGATGCCAAACGAACCAAAAGCCAATTGCGTACCCCTATGGGCGTTGCCCTTATTGCCGCGGCCATCTTGGGGTCTTCTATATTTTACTCTTTTTGGCTGTAACATGATAGATTCTTTCTTTAACGGTTATTGTTTCTCTTACGACTTGGTCTCGGCTTGCCGTTGGGGCGTCCACCCTGCTTCTCCTGAGAGAAATTGACAGAAAGGTCACGTTTGCCATAAACCTCTCCGCGGCAAATCCAAACCTTTATGCCCAACAAGCCAACCTTTGTCAGAGCCTCGGCCTGGCAGAAGTCAATGTCGGCCCTGAATGTATGCAAAGGCGTGCGGCCCTCTTTATACATCTCCTTACGAGCCATTTCGGCACCGTTGAGGCGGCCTGTTATCTGAACCTTTATGCCTTCGGCTCCTGCACGCATCGTATTAGCCACAGCCATTTTTATTGCACGACGGTAAGCAATCTTACCCTCAACCTGCCGCGCAATATTGTTAGCCACGATAGTCGCATCAAGTTCCGGCTTCTTTACTTCGTAAATATTTATCTGGATTTCCTTGTCGTAAAGCTTTTTCAACTCTTCTTTCAACTTGTCGACATCCTGTCCGCCCTTGCCTATTACGAGGCCGGGACGAGCTGTGCATATAGTGATGGTGACAAGTTTCAATGTACGCTCAATGACGATGCGAGATACACTGGCTTTTGCCAGACGCTCGTTCAGGTACTTGCGGATTTTCATATCCTCAACGAGGTTGTCGCCAAAGTTCTTTCCACCGAACCAATTTGAATCCCAACCTCTTATAATACCGAGACGGTTGCTTATCGGATTAACTTTCTGTCCCATTCTGCTTTTTATTTTTCGTCATTAGTTTTGGCATCAACAAACAATGTAACGTGATTGCTGCGCTTACGTATACGGTAACCACGTCCCTGAGGTGCCGGCCTCATTCGCTTCATCGTGACACCTTCGTCAACGAACACCTTGGATATATAAAGTTCACCGTCTTCAGCCTTTCGGTCGTTCTTCGTCTCCCAATTGGCAATGGCAGAACGCAAAAGTTTCTCAACATCGGCTGCTGCCGCTTTCTTCGAGAACCTCAAAACTCCAAGGGCACGGTTCACCTCCATTCCACGTATCATGTCAACGACATAACGCATCTTACGAGGAGAAGAGGGCACGCCTTTGAGCTTTGCAAAATACATTGTCTTGCGGGCTTCTTTTCTCTTTTCAGCCGCTATTTTTTTTCTTGCTCCCATTATATTGTCCTTTTATTTTCAATGGTTAGCCCGTTTACTTCTTATTTCCGGCATGGCCTCCGAAACGACGTGTCAGGGAGAACTCCCCAAGCTTGTGTCCTACCATGTTCTCGGTAATATAAACAGGTATGAATTTGTTTCCGTTATGAACTGCAACAGTATGGCCAACGAAATCAGGTGATATCATTGAAGCCCTAGCCCATGTCTTAACAACGCTCTTCTTGCCGCTCTCGTTCATGGCAAGGATTTTCTTCTCGAGCGCAACATTTATATATGGACCTTTCTTTAATGAACGACTCATAATTCTACTCTTAGTTAACTTGATTATTTCTTATTAGCTCTTTCTATGATATACTTGTTAGAAAGCTTCTTCGGTGCCCTAGTCTTGAGACCCTTAGCATACAAGCCCTTACGTGAGCGTGGGTGGCCTCCTGACTGACGGCCTTCACCACCACCCATCGGGTGGTCATGCGGGTTCATTACTACACCACGGTTGTGAGGACGACGTCCGAGCCAGCGTGAACGTCCAGCTTTACCAGACTGCTCAAGAGCATGGTCAGAGTTTCCTACACTACCTACCGTTGCCTTACAAGCACTCAATATCTGGCGAGTCTCGCCAGAAGGGAGCTTAACAACGCAATAACTGCCTTCACGAGAAGTCAACTGAGCAAAATTACCTGCCGAACGAACGAGCAAAGCACCCTGTCCGGGACGCAATTCAATATTATGAATCACCGTACCGACCGGGATGTTGGCCAAAGGAAGCGCGTTGCCAATCTCAGGTGCCGCATCCTTTCCTGACATCAGGGTTGCACCAACCTGCAGTCCGTTAGGAGCAATAATGTAACGTTTTTCACCATCTGCATAATACAACAAAGCGATACGAGCCGAGCGGTTCGGATCGTATTCGATTGTCTTAACTACAGCAGGAACACCATCTTTCTCACGTTTGAAGTCGATGAAACGATACTTTCTCTTATGACCACCGCCGAGATAGCGCATTGTCATCTTTCCTGTATTGTTTCGACCACCGGTAGAACGTTTACCGTAAACGAGAGACTTCTCTGGTACGGATGCAGTAATTTCCTCGAACGTACCAATAATCTTGTGTCTTTGACCCGGAGTTACCGGTTTGAATTTACGTACTGCCATTTTTTATTTCAGATATTGCTGTAAAAATCAATTGTATCGCCCTCTTTAAGAGTAACGATTGCCTTCTTGTATGCGTTCTTCTGACCTTTGATTAGTCCGGCTTTGGTGTAACGGGCTGAACGCTTGCCTGCGTAACGCATCGTATTGACGTCTTCTACTGTGACGCCGTACAGACTTTCGACTTCTTTCTTAATCTGGAGTTTGTCTGCTTCCGGGCGAACAATGAAGCCGTAGCGGTTAGGCCACTTGTCTGTAATCTTGGTCATCTTCTCAGTGACCAATGGTTTTATGATAAATGCCATAATACTTTTCTCCTTCTTACTTGTTTAAGACTTCGTCGATTGCCTTCAGCGAATTCTCAGTCATGACAAGCACGTCGGCATCCAACACCTTGTAAGTGTTAAGCGTCGACGCGAGCATAACTTGGGTACGCTGCAAATTACGAGCCGACAAATATACGTTTTTATTTGCTTCCGGCAAAAGGAAGAGCAGTTTCTTGCCGTCAACTTTAAGATTTTTAGTAATATTTACAAAATCTTTCGTTTTTGGAGCATCAAAACTGAAGTCCTCCACTACGACAATCGCATTCTCTTTCGCCTTGTATGACAAAGCGCTCTTGCGTGCCAACAATGTAGTTTTATGATTTATCTTGATGCTGTAATCACGGGGCTGGGGACCGAATACACGTCCACCACCTCTAAGCAACGGAGAATTGATGTCGCCACGACGTGCGCCACCACCACCTTTCTGGCGGCCAAGCTTACGAGTAGAACCAGCATGCTCGCTTCTCTCCTTTGCCTTGGCGGTACCCTGGCGCTGAGCAGCCATATAACGCTTCACGTCAAGATAGATAACATGGTCGTTAGGTTCAATTCCGAAGACAGATTCGTTTAACGTAACCTTTCTCCCAGTGTCTTCACCTTTGATATTTAATACGTTAATTTCCATTATTTCTCAATTAAAACGGTTGAACCTTTGCAACCAGCAACACTACCTTTCACAAGAATGAGGTTATGCTCTGGTATTACTTTTAACACTCTGAGGTTCTGGGTTGTCACCCTGTCACCTCCCATTTGTCCGGCCATGCGCATTCCCTTGAAGACCTTGGCAGGATAAGAACATGCACCGATAGAACCCGGCTTGCGCGCACGGTCGTCCTGACCGTGGGTGCTCTGTCCTACACCGCCGAAGCCATGACGCTTCATGACGCCTTGGAAACCTTTACCCTTTGAAGTACCTACAACGTCAACAAAAGTGGTGTCGTTGAAGATGTCAACGGTGATGGTGTCACCGAGATTGTACTCCTCGTCAAACTTGAACTCGGCCAAGTGTCTCTTTGGCGTTGTACCCGCTTTCTTGAACACTCCCAGCATAGGCTTCGTGGTGTTCTTTTCCTTAGCTTCGCCGAAGCCAAGCTGAACAGCCTTGTAGCCGTCTTTCTCGACAGTCTTCACCTGGGTTACAACACAAGGACCAGCTTCGATAACAGTGCACGGCACATTCTTGCCGTCGGCACTGAAAACGGATGTCATTCCGATTTTTCTTCCAATTAATCCTGGCATTTCAATTAATATTTAATTAACACTATACTTTGATTTCAACTTCAACACCGCTCGGCAACTCAAGTTTCATGAGCGCGTCCACTGTCTTTGCGGTAGAGCTGTAAATATCGATTAGACGCTTGTAATCGCTAAGCTGGAACTGCTCGCGCGCCTTCTTGTTCACGAACGTACTGCGGTTTACAGTGAAAATGCGCTTGTGCGTAGGCAGAGGTATAGGACCGCTGACGATAGCACCTGTAGCCTTTACGGCCTTAACGATTTTTTCAGCCGACTTGTCAACCAACTTATGGTCGTATGACTTCAGCTTGATTCTGATTTTCTGACTCATAGTTTTAATTTGTTATTAAAATTAGATTTTTGAAGAGAGGAGGTACGCCCGTTAAGAGTCATTCGCTAACGTGACGCCTCACTCCCTTTATTTGTTGGTTATACCAAATCCACGCGTCCCTTGATTTCCTCAAGCACGGTCTTAGCTATCGTACTTGACAGAGGAGCGTGATGGTCGTACTCCATAGAACTAGTCGCACGTCCTGAAGTAATGGTACGGAGAGCTGTCACGTAGCCGAACATCTCTGCCAGCGGAACCATCGCCTTGATGATGCGCGCACCGCTACGTGTCTCATCCATGCCTTCTACCTGACCACGGCGCTTGTTCAAGTCTCCGATTACATCACCCATGTTTTCTTCAGGCGTAACAACCTCAAGTTTCATGATGGGTTCCATCAATACGGGACCTGCCTTTACACAAGCGTTCTTATACGCATTGATTGCCGCGATTTCGAACGACAACTGGTCAGAGTCTACCGGGTGGAACGAGCCGTCAAGCAGTGTGACCTTCAGGCTATCCATCGGATAACCGCCGAGCACGCCGCTCTTCATTGCTGTCTCAAAACCTTTCTGCACAGAAGGTATGAATTCCTTAGGAATGTTACCACCCTTAACCTCGTTGATGAACTGCAATCCGCCTTCCTTGAAGTCCTCGTCAATCGGGCCTACGTTTACTATGATGTCGGCGAACTTACCGCGTCCACCGCTCTGCTTCTTGTAAACCTCGCGGAGGTTGACGGTCTTCGTGATAGCCTCCTTGTAGTTAACCTGCGGCTTGCCTTGGTTGCACTCTACCTTGAACTCCCTCTTCAGGCGGTCAAGGATGATGTCGAGGTGAAGCTCACCCATACCAGAAATGACGGTCTGGCCGCTCTGCTCGTCAGTATGCACGGTGAACGTCGGGTCTTCCTCTGCAAGCTTTGCAAGGCCGATGCCCAGCTTGTCAACGTCAGCCTGGCTCTTCGGCTCTACGGCGATACCGATGACAGGGTCAGGGAAGGTTATCGACTCAAGCACGATAGGATGTGCCTCGTCGCAGAGGGTGTCACCTGTGCGGATATCCTTGAATCCAACGCCTGCGCCAATGTCGCCGGCATCGATTGCATCCATGGGCACCTGCTTGTTCGAGTTCATCTGGAACAGACGGCTCACACGCTCCTTCTTGCCCGAACGGGTATTGTAGACGTATGAACCAGACTCCACTTTACCCGAATATACGCGGAAGAACACAAGGCGGCCAACATACGGGTCGGTAGCAATCTTGAATGCAAGAGCCGATGTCGGAGCGTCCTCTGACGGCTTGCGGTCTTCCTCCTCGCCAGTCGTCGGGTTTGTACCAACGATGTTCGGTGTGTCAAGCGGCGACGGCAGGAATGCGCAAATGTAATCGAGCAAAGTCTGCACGCCCTTGTTCTTGAACGAAGAGCCGCAGAGCATCGGAGTGCACTGCATAGACAAAGTTCCCTTGCGGATAGCCGCGATGACTTCCTCTTCGGTAATAGTATTGGGGTCGTCAAAATATTTCTCCATGAGAGCCTCGTCATACTCGGCTGCGGCCTCGAGGAGCTTGCCTCTCCACTCTTCAGCCTCGTCCTTGAGGTCGGCGGGTATGTCGTCTATTTCGAACTCTGCGCCCTGAGTCTCGTCATGCCAATAGATAGCCTTCATCTTGATGAGGTCAACGAGTCCCTTGAATGTCTCCTCGCTGCCGATAGGGATAACCAATGACACAGGATTAGCGCCGAGCACTTCCTTCATCTGGCGGAGTACATCGAAATAGTCCGCACCGGAACGGTCCATCTTGTTTACATATCCAAGACGCGGAACGTTGTACTTGTCAGCCTGGCGCCATACTGTCTCTGACTGGGGCTGAACGCCGCCGACAGCGCAATATGTAGCCACAGCTCCGTCGAGCACGCGCAAAGAGCGCTCCACCTCGGCGGTGAAGTCAACGTGTCCCGGAGTGTCAATCAAGTTTATCTTGAACTGCTTGTTGTCATAATGCCAATAGCACGTGGTGGCCGCAGAGGTGATGGTTATACCACGCTCCTGCTCCTGCGCCATCCAGTCCATCGTAGCAGCACCGTCATGAACCTCGCCGATCTTGTGAGTCTTACCCGTGTAATAAAGGATACGCTCCGAAGTCGTTGTCTTACCGGCGTCGATGTGAGCCATGATGCCGATGTTGCGGGTCAAATGTAAGTCTTGCTTTGCCATGTTTCTTTTTACCTAACTATGTTTTAAAACCTGAAGTGTGCAAACGCACGGTTAGCCTCGGCCATACGGTGCATGTCCTCCTTGCGCTTGAAAGCGCCTCCCTGGTTGTTGTAAGCATCCATGATTTCTGCTGCGAGCTTGTCGGCCATAGTCTTGCCGCCGCGCTTGCGTGCGAAGTTAATCAGGTTCTTCATCGAGATGCTTTCCTTGCGGTCTGGGCGGATTTCCGTAGGAACCTGGAATGTAGCACCACCGATACGGCGGCTCTTCACCTCAACCTGCGGAGTGATGTTGTCGAGTGCGGCCTTCCATATGTCGAGAGCCGACTTTTCCTCGTTAGCCATCTTCTCCTTTACGGTGTCCAATGCTTTGTAGAAAATCTCATAAGATGTATTCTTCTTTCCGTCATACATCAAATGATTAACGAACTTTGAGACCTTTTGGTCGTTGTACACGGGATCCGGCAGAATCACGCGCTTCTTTGGTTTTGCTTTTCTCATTTCTTTGTTTGAAAATAATTCTGCATGGGGCTGTTCACTTGTTCTTCAGCTTTCCCTCTGGAAACGCTTACTCAACCTTTATAACAATTCTCCAGCAAAACGTTGATTAAAATGTCTGTTGTGTCCTCAATCGCCGTTTGGCAAGGCGTTATTACTTCTTAGCCTTAGGACGCTTTGCTCCGTACTTTGAACGGCGCTGTGTGCGGTTAGCCACGCCTGCGGTGTCAAGAGTACCGCGGACGATGTGGTAACGTACACCAGGGAGGTCCTTCACACGGCCGCCACGCACAAGCACGATAGAGTGCTCCTGAAGGTTGTGTCCCTCTCCCGGTATGTAGGAGTTCACTTCCTTCTGGTTTGTCAAACGGACACGGGCAACCTTACGCATTGCAGAGTTAGGTTTCTTCGGGGTTGTTGTGTACACACGAACACATACGCCGCGACGCTGCGGACATGAGTCCAACGCCGGCGATTTGCTCTTGTCAACAAGCGCCTTTCTACCTTTTCTTACCAATTGTTGAATTGTAGGCATTGTTGTTAATTTTTAGTTATATATTTATTTTTGTTATTGTCACGACTAAGCATGGCTCGGACACAAGCCATATTTGGGCTGCAAAGGTACGAATAATTATTCAAACTACCTAATTATAAAGAATGACAAAAGCCTATACTGCCAAAAAATTCAAGCAATATAGGCTTTATTAAAATAAATTAACTCTTTATGCTTCACCTTTGTTGATATTGAAAGGTGCGATAGTGCCTTTCTCCTGCTGCGGCATCTTGATTTGTCCGAAGGCGTTTTCATATCTTACGATGTTGTCTTTCAAAGCCATAAGCAGCCGCTTGGCATGCTCCGGCGCGAGTATTACGCGCGACTTAACCATCGCTTTGGGCACTCCTGGCAGTATTCGCGCGAAATCGAGCACGAAATCCGAGCTTGAATGTGTTATTATTGCGAAGTTGGCGTATTCGCCCTGCGCCACGTCTTGAGGCAGCTCGATTTGGAACTGTCCCTGCTTGTTGTTATTGTTTTCCATTTGCGTTATATATATTAATAAGGTGCAATCTTGCGAAATGAATAATGAACAATGAATAATGAATAATGAATAATGAATAATCAGGCTACGCCTTGCACCTATTCAGCCATTGCAATCCACACATTCCATTATTCATCATTCATTTTTCATTTTTCATTATTCATTGTTCATTGTTCATTTATTATTTATTCCTGTACATTTCCGCCTGTTGGCGTATCAGCTCCAAGTCGTCGAAGTAGTTGATTTTCATGGCTTCGCGCACCTCGTGCAAGGTCTGCGCAGCCACCTCGCGCGCCGCTTCAGAACCTTTTTTGAGGATGTTGTACACCTCGGGGATGTCCTGTTCGAACTCGTGACGGCGCTGGCGGATAGGCTCAAGCTGGCGGTTGAGCACCTTGACGAGGAACTTCTTGCACTTCATGTCGCCCAATCCGCCGCGGCGGTAGTGGTCTTTCAGCTCGGCGATATTCTTGTATTCAGGCCAAAAGTCGGCGAAGTCGTCCGCCGTGCTGAACGCGTCGAGGTATGTAAACACGGTGTTGCCCTCCACCTTTCCCGGGTCTTCCACGCGCAGGTGGCCGGGGTCGGTGTACATGCTCTTCACCTTCTGCTCCATCTCCTTGGCCGAATCAGACAGATAGATGCAATTGCCGAGACTCTTGCTCATCTTCGCCTTGCCGTCAGTTCCCGGCAGACGGCAGCACACAGAGTTGGTAGGCAGCATGATTTGCGGCTCTACCAGCACGTCGCCGTAAATGTAGTTAAAGCGTTTCACTATTTCGCGCGTCTGCTCGAGCATCGGCTCCTGGTCCTCGCCGGCCGGCACGGTGGTAGCCTTGAAGGCCGTTATGTCGGCCGCCTGGCTTATGGGATAAGTGAAGAAGCCCACGGGTATGCTCGTCTCGAAGTTGCGCATCTGTATTTCAGTCTTCACCGTAGGGTTGCGCTGCAGGCGCGACACGGTAACAAGATTCATAAAATAAACAGTCAATTCAGCCAACTCTGGGAGCATGGACTGCACGAAGAGCGTCACCTTCTGCGGGTCAAGCCCTGCCGAGAGGTAGTCGAGAGCCACCTCTATTATATTCTGGCGCACCTTCTCGGGGTTGTCGGCGTTGTCGGTCAACGCCTGGACGTCGGCTATGAACACGAACATCCGGTCGAAGTCGCCCTCGTTCTGAAGTTCCACGCGGCGGCGCAACGAGCCTACGTAGTGCCCCAAGTGCAGGCGCCCCGTAGGCCGGTCGCCCGTAAGTATGATTTTTCCCATTTGATGTTTCCTTTCTGTAAATCCACAATTTATGAGCTGCAAACTTACAAATTTTTCATGAGAAAACAGAAGGGAAACACGTATTTAAACAAAATACCGGCAAAAAGCCTTACCTCTTCTTCATTATGCTGTTCACCACGCGGATGCTCGACACGAGCTTGTTGGTGGAGGTGAACACATCGACATTCCACACGTGCGACGAGCGTCCGCGGTGTACAATGGTGCCTACGGCGCGTACCGTGTCGCCCTCGTGCGCCGAGGAGACGTGGTTGCCGCTAACCTGCATGCCCACAACGATTTCGTCGGGCTGGCAGGTTATCATCGAGCCGAGGCCCGCCACGGTCTCGGCCAGGGCCAGCGTCGCGCCTCCGTGCAGTATGCCGAAGGGCTGGCGCGTGCGCTCGTCAACGGGCATGGTGGCCTCTATGCGGTCGGGCGAGGCGTAGGTGTACTGTATTCCGAGGTTGCCCATCAGTGCGTGCTTGGCCTGGGCGTTGAGCAGGTCGAGCGGAATTTCAGACGCATGGACTTCCGATAGGATAAGTTTTTCCACGGCCTGGGCCACGCCGTCCTCCTCGTTGGAGCCTGTCACGTAGTCGGCGCACACCTTGACGGAGTCTTGCGCGTGCCCCATCGCAACGCTCTTGCCTGCCAACTGGAGCATCGTAACGTCGGCCACGCCGTCGCCGATGGCGATTACCTCCTCGCGCTTCACGCCAAGTTGTTCCATGAGCACGGCCAAGGTGTTGGCCTTGTCAACGCCGAAGGGAACGACCTCGAGGAAATACGGCTCGGAGGGGAACACGTCGAGCACGCCGGCCAGCCGCCGCTTCCAGTGGTTTTCAAGTCCGCGCAGGGCCTCGTAGTCGTCGCTTACCAGCACGCACTTGCACGGGGCGAAGTCTATTGCGATTGAAAATTCCGGCTCTTCCATTATTTTCAGATGGTTGAGCCACGCCTCGCGGCGTATGTGTATGTCGTCGGCGTTGTCCGTAAGGATGTATTCGTCGTGGTAGGTGAATATGGAAAAGCCGTTCTTGCGCGACTTCTTCTCAAGGTATGGTATTTGTTCGGGATTGATGCGGCGCTCGAACATCACCTCGCCCGTGCCCGCCTTGATTACCTGACAGCCGTTGTAAGCCAGTATGTAACCGCCGAAATTGCCCAGTTCGAGAGCCTTTGCCAACGGCATAAGCCCCGACGTGGGCCTGCCCGAGGCCAGCACGATGCGTATTCCCATGTGTTGCACTTTTAGCAAGGCCGCAAGCGTGCGCTTGCTGATTTCCATCTCGTTGTTTAGCAGTGTCCCGTCTACGTCGAGAACCAATAGTTTGTATTTCATAGCGTCGGGCGTTTTGGTTTACGTTTACAAAGATAGCGAAAGACTGCGTGAAACCAATACATTTGCAGGATTATTTCAAGTTTAAAAAAGTTAACGGCGGCGCGTCATGCAAAAGGCCGTCTTTCGGCTCATGAAAGACGGCCTTTTACACGATAAAAGACGGCCTTTCGCAATGCGGAAGGCCGTCTTTTGCAAAACGTGCGCGTTTACCTTATGTAGCTGGTCTTTATCGGCTCTTCCCTCTCGGGCATCGGCTGGCCGCCGTTCTTCAGGCTCTTCAGCACCCAAGCCATGTTCCTGCCCAGCGTGCGCATGGTCTGAAGGCCCTCCGCGTCGTGCCCGGCCTCGCCCTTGGCATGACCGTGTACGCTGTTCCAATACTGCGAGCTTACCACTGGCATGCAGCTGATGGTGAAATACTTGTTCAGCCTGTCGAACGTCGCGCTCGCCCCTCCGCGGCGGCATACGGCGACGGAGGCCGCAGGCTTGTAGCGCAGCAGCGGCGCAGCCGAGTAGAACAGTCTGTCGAGCAGGGCGCAGAGCGAGCCGTTAGGCCCGGCATAATATACCGGCGAACCTACCACTATGGCGTCAGCCCCGGCAAGTTTTTCCCTCACCTTATTATATAGTGCGTCATTGAACACGCACCTGCCAAGCTCCGCGCACTTGCCGCAGGCTATGCAGCCCTGCACCGCCTTCGCCCCGATTGACACTATTTCGGCCTCTATGCCTTCAGCTTCGAGGGTCTTCGCCACTTCCGACAGGGCGATGTACGTGTTGCCCTCGCCGCGCGGACTGCCGTTAATCAACAATACCTTCATGTCTGTGTTCCTTTCAATATATCATCGAATTTATTTCATTACCGCCTGCAAAGTTACCGCATCGCGACCAAGTGCAGTGTAAACGGATTACTTGTTTTACAAACAGTTTTACACCTTCGGTGCAAACCTTGCCTATATACACACAAAAACAGGCCGCCAAACGGCGACCCGTCAGGATTAATTACATCAGCTGATTGCACCTTTACCGCACCAATCAGGCCAACACCCCATTCTCGTATAAATACTCGGGAGCTATGTCTATATTGCCATTGTCCCATTCAAGGGTATCTGTCACCTTGAATTGTTTGAACAGGGCGATGTCCTTCAATGGTTTGAAGACAGGATAACGCTGCACTATCCCTGTGAAATCAACCACCTTGCGGATACCGTCATTGAATTTTATCAAGATACGGTAACCGTCCAAATATTTTGCTTCCAATATCTCTTTCCACATGACGCAAATCATTTTAAAGGTTCTATTTTCTCTGGTTCCATTCCCTGCGAAGCCTTTTCCCATGCCGCCTTCAAATCCTCACGGTGCAGACTAACCCATTCTAATACAAGGCGCAGTGCCCGTTCTGACATTTCTCCCTTTACCTTGCCATTCTCAATCTCGACTATTATCTTGTCCTTTTGATACGTTGCATGGAAATGCGGCGGATTATGGTCAAGGAAACGCATTGTTATCTTTATTCCGAAAAACTCTGATATTGTCGGCATTGGCATTTATCTACGTTATTGATTACAAATATAGTGAAAATAGAAAACGATGCAAAATAAATTCACAAAAAACGGTTCTAATTTTACATTATATTGATTCAATGCAAAGAAAGCGGCTCTGCACGGCATTATCAAGACGAAGTTTCCGTCTCGCCTTCTCACCCTCTCACCTTCTCACCTTTTCAAGTCGCTTCCTGCCGGGCGCTGGAACACGCGCAGGCCGAACTCCTGCGCCATGACGACTGCATAGTCCAAGACCGCACTCTTGAACTGCTCGAAAGGCGTCCAGTCGACAAACCGGCAGAAGCAGTACAGCTCCAGAGGCAGCCCCTCGGGCGTAGGCTGCAGCATGCGCACCATCACCATCATGTCGTCGCGCACGTCGGGGTGCGTCTTCATGTAGCCGAGCATGAAGTCGCGGTACACCTCCGTATTGGCAACGGGGAAGCCGGCGTCGGCGTAACGCTCCGCAGGGATGTAACCCTTGCTGACAAACCCCTCGATGTCCTCGCGCGTACAGAAGCGCACGGTGTTGGCGTCAACGTTGACGTGCAGCTTCAGCCGCCGTCCGCCCGACTCGCGCATGCCGCGCCAGTTCTGGAAAGAGTCGCTGACGAGGGCGTAAGGCGGTATGGTGGTTATGGTCTTGTCGAAGTTCTGCACCTTGACCGTGGTGAGCGACACCTCCACCACATAGCCGTTCGCGCCATACTTCTCCATCGTTATCCAGTCGCCCGGGCGCAGCATGTCGTTGGCCGACAGCTGTATGCCGGCCACAAGGCCGAGGATGGAGTCCTTGAAGATGAGCATCAGCACGGCCGCCGACGCGCCCAGGCCTGCCAGCACGGCGGTGGCGCTCTTGTCGATGACGATGCTCACAATGAGTATGCCGCCCACGACGAACGCCAGCAGGTTGAACATCTGGTAGACGCCCTTCAGCGGACGGTTGCGCAGCTTCTTGTGCGATTCGGATATTTCATAAAGCGAATGAACGCACGCGCTGACAAACAGCAGCGACACTACCACGAGGTAAATGTTGCACACCTTGAGCAGCACCGACAGCATGCCGGGCGAATGGGTCAGTACAAGCGGCAGGCACACATACCACACCACGGGCGGAATGATGCGGCGGAAGGCACGCATCACGCGACGGTTGAACAGATAGTCGTCCCACGTCGCCTTGGTCTTCTCCGTAACCTTCTGCACGGCAGGCATCACCGCGAAGCGGAACACCGCCGTACACACCATCGAGAGCAAGGCTACGGCGAAGGCAGCCGTCAACGGATATACCCACACGAGAATGTCCTCGGACACCCCGGCGGTGTACTTCAGGAAGTCCAAAAGCCATTTGTCAATGTCGCCCATACCGTAAAACAATGATTGGTTGCACGGCGCAAAGGTACAAAATAATGGCGGAAAAAGCAAGCAAAAACGCCCCAGCGCAGCACCATTCGCCGCAGTCCGCGTAACGGGCTGTCAATCAACGCGTTACAAAAGGCCGCCTTTTACAGCCTAAAAGACGGCCTTTTGCAACGCGAAAGGTGGCCTTTTAGAATGCAAAAGGCCACCTTTCACTGTTCATCCACAATTCTATTGGATGGTTGTTGAAGGTCATTCCGTTTATATCCTGCTACAAGTCAGGCTGTCGGTAATATGTTTTGGCGGATTTGCAATCCGCCGAAAAGTATTATAAGGATTTGCAATCCGC
>OGGJ01000444.1_pt1 | contig 42875 bp, 37 predicted proteins | sample 1571071 | NCBI WGS metagenome assembly OGGJ01 (sample SAMEA2581954, study PRJEB24529) | metagenome | biome: Human gut stool | place: China | collected 2011
CGGAGCGCGGAACTGAAAGTCGCCGTTAAGGCAATGACAGTTACCGACCGCCTGGTTAAAGGCAGGGCGTGTTCATTCAGTAGACATTGTGTTTTATGCGCCAGAACTGATGGTTAATCATGTGAACGTTAATTTAAATTCATTCAAATGGTTGCATACAACCTTCCGAAACGTTAAAAAACGACAAAAAAGAACCTTCCGCCGTACCCTTTTCCGACCCTCGGCTGTATTATAAGCAGTAACAATCTTCACATCAATGATACGCTTTACCATCACACCTAAGCGGCTCGTGGCCGCGCTGCTTGCCGCCTTCTGCATGGCCGTTGGCGCACAGGCCGCTGGCAAGGGCGGCCTCGTCACCCTGACGCTGACCGACGAACCGCTGCCGCAGGCACTCAAACTAATCGAGCAGCAGGGCGGCAAGAGCATCCTCTTCACCTACAAGGAGACCGAGCGTCACCGCGTAACGATGGCCGTCAAGGGCGCGACGGAGGCCGAGGCCATAGCCGCCGCGCTGCGCGGCAAGCCCTTCTTGTACATCGAGCGGAGCGGTTACTTCGTGGTGCAGTACAGCCGCAAGGGCGTGAAAGACGATGGAGTGCGTGGCCGGGTGACCGACAAGGACGGTCGCCCGATGGGCTTTGCCAACGTGGTGATGCTCCGTGGGCGCGACTCTTCGTATGTGGCCGGATGCGTGACCGAGGCCGACGGCACGTTCGCCTTCCCCTCGATGCCTTCCACGCCGTGCCTGCTCAAAGTGTCGTTCGTGGGCTGCAAGACGGCCTTCACGCCCTGCCGCAGCGTCAACGAAATACGCTTGGAGAGCGACACGCGCCTTCTTAAAGGCGTCACCGTAACCAACGACCGCCCCATCATCGAGCACCGGGGCGGCACGTTGGTGGCCAACGTGGCCGGAACGCCGCTCGCTCTGACCGGCTCGGCTGACGAACTGCTGTCGTGCCTGCCTATGGTTACGGGCGAGGAGGGCAGCTACAAGGTTATCGGACGCGGCGCGGCGGAGGTCTACATCAACAGCCGCAAGGTGCGCGACGCCACCGAACTGAAGCAGCTTCAGGCCGACGAGGTGCTCTCGGCGGAAATAATAATGAACCCGGGGGCGCGTTATTCGTCGTCAACAGGCGCGGTCATCCGCCTCAAGACCAAGCGGAAGAACGGTCAGGGGCTTAGCGGTCAGGCCGTAGCCAACTGGTCGCAGGGGCGCAACGGGCGCGGCAACGAGGGACTTTCGCTCAACTACCGCACCGGCGGACTTGACATCTTCGTGCGCGGACACTTCTTTGAGAACAACGATTACGGCTCGTCCACGACGAATACTACCATGTGGACGTCGTCCACTTGGCGCACCGCAATCCATAATTCGGGCACAGACCGCAACGCCAACTTCCGCGGAGAAATAGGCTTCAACTACGAGCCTGACGCGCGCCAGTCGTTCGGCGTGCGCTACGTTCCCGGCAAACTGCTCGGCACGGCGCGCTCCAGGCGGAGCGGAAACACCGTGGTAAGCCGCGACGGCGAGCTGGTCGAGGAGCTTAATTCCCTGTCGACAATGGAAATGACGGCCGGCTGGAGCCACTCCGTCAACGCTTATTACAACGCCACGTTCGGCTCGTGGGGCATCGACTTCAACGCCGACTACTACACGTCTGACAGCCATACGGGGCAGGATGTGATGTATGGCGGCGTTACTGACGCCTCGTCGGTCAACGACGTTGAGAACAAGCTGTACGCCGTTAAGCTGGTGCTTTCGCGCCAAATAGGCAAGAGCCAGCTGGCCGTCGGCACGGAGGAGACCTTTACCGACCGGCGCGACTGCTTCACGCAGAGCGGCTTCTCGGCCGACGCCGACGACCATTTGCGCCAGTCTTACTACTCCGCCTTCGCCGATTACAGCGTCGCACTCGGCAAGTTCAGCCTCACGGCGGGCCTGCGCTACGAGCATCAGCGCACGCGATACTACGAGGCCGGGGTGCTCAACGGCGGCCAAAGCCCTACTTACAACGACCTGCTGCCCTCGGCGTCGGTTGACTTTCAGCACGGCGATTTCGGCCTTTCGCTGTCTTACAGGCTTATGAAGCTTAGTCCGTCGTACCGCATGCTGTCGAGCGCGACAAGCTATTCAAGCAAATATCTGTACACAAACGGCGACCCGAACCTCGTGCCGCAGAAGCACAACTACGTCTCGCTGCTGGGCGGATGGCGGTGGGTCACGCTGAACTTGTGGTTCGATTATACGCAAAACATGTACACCACGTATTACAAGCCCTACAATGACGACACGCATCCTGGCGTCATGCTTCAGACCATGGCAAGCATTCCGCACACAAGGCAGTATGGTGCCGCGCTCTCGCTCACGCCCAAAATCGGCCTGTGGCAGCCCAACTTCCAGGCTGATATTGACTGGTATGACGCCGACGCGCGTTGCCTCGGCATAACGAAACACTGGAACGAGCCGCGCATTACGCTTAGTCTTGACAACTTCCTGACGTTCAACCACGGCTGGATGCTCCGCCTTTACGGGTGCTACAACTTCTATTCAAGGTCGAGCTACGCCATTGAGCGGCCCGTGGGTTACGTCGACCTGCGCGTGGTAAAGACGTTCTTCAAGGACAAGTCGCTCAAGCTCGCGCTCAACGTAAAGGACGTTTTCAACACGCGTTACTATCCCTTCACCGCCTACGGCGACCGCACCTACTCGTCCAGCGACAACCACCGCGACTACCGGCGCGTGGAGCTTAACCTTACATATACGTTCAACGCCACGAAGAGCAAGTATCGCGGACGCGGCGCCGGACAAAGCGAGAAACAGCGTCTTTGATGCTTCCGTCTTGCGGATAATGGCTAACTTTGCGGCTTGAAACCACTTTTTACGGAATGAATGGATATTGATGACGATAAAATAGAGCCGTTCCGCCGCATGTTCTGCGCCCATTATCCGCGCCTGGTAAGGCTGGCCGTGCAGATGACGGGCGACGAGGACGAGGCCCGAGACATAGTTTCCGACGTTATGGAGACAGCCTGGCGGCGCTTCGGCGACATCGACCCAAGCCGCCATGCGGCATGGCTTAGGACGTGCGTGCACAACGCCTGCGTGCTAAGGCTCAAGCACCGGGACGTTGAGCGCAGGCATTCCGCCGCGCTGGCGGCGGCGTTGCAGCCTGTGACAGAGGCCGAAAGCCGCGAGCGCGAACGCCTGCTAAGCATGGCGGAGGCCGTGGCCGACCGCCTGGAAGAGCCTACACGGAGCATTATAAACATGTGTTATTACCGCCATCTTACCCACAGGCAAGCCGCCGACAGCCTCGGCATAAGTCCTGAAACGGTGAAGAAGCACATACGGAAAGCACTGCGCATGATGCGCGAAGAAATCGAAAGACAGGAGGAACGACTATGAACGACAATACGAATAGACACGACACCGAATTTAGCGAGGCCGACCTTGACCTGCTTTACGCCCTCGGCGAGGCTACTGGCGACATGCCGCAAGACGGCGATACGCAGGCAGCGTGGGCGGAGTTTGCGGCAAAGCACAGCGTAAAAGACCGTCGCCGCCGCGCCGTCAAGACGGCAATATGGACTGCTGTGGCGGTCGCCGCCGTGGCGTTGGTTGCCGTGTTGATGCCTTGGCAACGGCTTACCACATCAGGAGATGCAGTTGAAGCGTTTGCCGCAATGGACGTTCCGCAGGGCGTGGAGCAGTCGGAGAGCGGCGGCAGCATTACCGTATGCACTCCGGCGGCTACTGTGCAGCCCGTCGTTTTGCCTGACGGCACGCACGTTTTGCTCAGCGCAGGTTCGCGGTTGGAATATCCAAAGGACTTCAACGGTAAACCGGCAAGGGAAGTGAAGCTCGTTGGCATGGCGCGGTTTGAGGTGCGGCATGATAATAAAAGGCCGTTCACCGTGCACGCTGAAGGGCTTGACGCCCGCGTGCTCGGCACCGTGTTCGATGTCAGCACGTATCCCGGCGCAAGCCGCAAGGTGACGCTTTACAGCGGTAAAGTGCAGGTGAGCGACGGCGGCGGAGGCCGTTTGGAGACGCTGAAGCCCGGCCATCAGGCTGTTCTTTCGGGCAAACGGGGCATTAGTGTGTCGCCTGTCGACTTGCAGGCCGCTGCCGGATGGAGCCGCGGAATGTTCTGTTTCGACAACGCCCGGCTTGAAGACGTGATGCGGGAGGTCGGCGCATGGTACAACGTAAGCGTCGTCTTCACATCGCGCAAGCCGCTCGACGTGCGCGTACATTTCAACATTCCGCGCTCGATGGGCCTGCAACAGGTCGTCGAAGCACTTAACGACATGGGCGCGGCTACGTTCATTTACGACGGGAAGAGGGTTGAGGTGACGGCCTGACGGCAGTCGTTGCGTTTGGCATAATCATGCAGGAAACGCCTTTTTCTTGACAAAACGACACACGGAAAATGTCCGCCGGAAGTGGCAAAATAGGCTGCTGAAGGTGCGTAATGCGGCAAACCATGATGTGAAATATGGCATTTAGCATGATGAAAAGCGGCCTTCCGCCGTGCAAAAGACGGCCTTTTGCACGGCGGAAGGCCGCTTTCTGTATGGCGTTTGACGGCAAACCGCATTCCGTTTTGCCGTGTTTTGCAGCGCAAAATGCGGCCTTTTGCAGCTTTTAACGCCTCCAATTGTTGCACACTTTGCCGTGAAAATATGGTAAGGCGTTGGTTTACAGGCGTTTATTTGCGCACGCGCGAAACGGCGTTATTTGCGTCTTGGATGTTTGTTTTTCAAAATACGGCGGTATGAACGCGTTAAGCAAAGTCAACTTGTAAGCGTAAACAGCAATATGCGTAGCATTGTGGCAAAACACTTTGGAGGGTGTACAGGCAAGGGCAAGATGATAAAATTTCAGTGAAAACATGTTGTTTTCGGAAATAATTTAGGTCGAACTCACGTTCGGTCAGCCTGCAACAGGTCATCGAAACGCTCAACGACATGGGCGCGATGACGTTCGGTTATGGTTGAAATAGGGTGGAGGTAAGTGATAAATAAACATAAATTCATCCACTATTTTTGCGGATTTATGCTGAATTTACTATTTTTGCATGCAATAAGACCTTGTCATGGAAATAACATTTAAGAAAGAATACCTGCGTCAACTGTACGAAGAAGGCAAATCGACAGATAAGAAACACAGGTTTCAACCAAGCATAATATCAAGGTATCAGGCACGGATAAAGATGCTTGAACAAGCTAATTGTGTAGAAGAATTATATCCGTATAAGTCGTTACACTATGAAGTACTGAAAGGTGATAAGGCAGGTGTCTCTTCAATACGCGTGAACGACCAGTATCGTATTGAATTTACTGTATCCCAGGTTGCCGCAGAAACCGTGATAACAGTATGTAACATAATTGAGTTGTCTAACCATTATAAATGACATTTTGCATCATGGGAAAGTATGTTTGCCAACGCCCGATACATCCGGGGGAAATCTTGAAGGAAGAAATAGAATGCCGCAACATCACGCAAAGCGCATTGGCGGAACAGATGGGGATGTCATACAAGATGCTTAATGACATCCTGAACTGCCACCGTCCGCTTACTCCGACTACCGCATTGCTGTTTGAAGCTGCGTTGGGGGTTAGTTCCGACATGCTGATGCGCATTCAGTTGGACTACAACATGCGCACGGCGCGTGAGAATAAGACACTTGCCCGGCGTATGGATGCAATACGCAAGGCTGTCGCCTTGTTGTAGTTATGCCTATATATGGTGGTGATGTTTTGTTGAATTGACCGTGAACGCATAAGCCGCCGCACACAGTGTATCAATGCATCACTGTGTGCGGCGGCTTTATTTTGTATTTATGCTTGTCCCTACGCCAGCCCCATTTCCTTTGCCTTTTCCATGAGCAGCGCCATCAGAGGCTCGCGCTCGTTGGGCACGCGGTTGTCGAGCACGGCGTCCTTGAGGTATTTTTTCAGCTCGCCCACTTCGTGGGAGGGCTTCAGGTGGAACATCTCCATTATTTCGTTGCCGTCTATGCAGGGCTGCAAGAGCCGCTTGTAGTCCTTCTCTTTGAGGTCGTGCAGCTTGGAGCGGACGATGCGGAAGTTCTCGAGAAAGTGCTTCTTGCGGCCTTCGTTCTTGCTGGTTATGTCGGCCTCGCACAGCGTCATGAGGTCGTCTATGTCGTCGCCGGCGTCGTTGAGCAGGCGGCGCACCGCGCTGTCGGTCACTACCTCGTCGGCTATTACTATGGGGCGCATGTGCAGGTCGACGAGTTTACGGACGTATTTCATCTTCGCGTCCATTGGCAGTTTCAGCCTGCGGAAGATGTCGGGCACCATTTTCGCCCCCACGAAGTTGTGATTGTGGAACGTCCATCCCTGCGCGTTGCTCCACCGTTTGGTCTTGGGCTTGCCTATGTCGTGCAGCAGTGCGGCCCAGCGTAGCCACAGGTTGTCGGAGTGCCGGCTTACGTTGTCAAGCACTTCGAGCGTGTGGTAGAAGTTGTTTTTGTGCGCCCGGCCGTTGCGTTTCTCGACAAGGTCGAGGTTGGTAAGCTCCGGCAGCAGCCGCGGCAGCAGTCCGCAGCGGTACAGGTCGACCAGTCCCTTGCTCGGCGTGGCGGTCATCATTATTTTGTTAAGCTCCTCCTGTATGCGCTCGCCGCTGATGATGCGTATGCGGTCGGCGTTGCGCATGAGGGCGTCAAACGTCTCGTCCTCGATGTAGAAGTTGAGCTGTGCGGCGAAGCGGACGCACCGCAGCATGCGCAGGGGGTCGTCAGAGAAGGTCACGTCGGGGTCGAGCGGTGTGCGTATGACGCCGTCCTCGAGGTCGGCCAGTCCGTCGAAGGGGTCAACCAGCTCGCCGAAGCGCGCCTTGTTGAGGCACACGGCGAGGGCGTTTATTGTGAAGTCGCGGCGGTTCTGGTCGTCTTCCAACGTGCCGTTTTCCACCACAGGCTTGCGCGAGTCGTGGCTGTAGCTCTCCTTGCGTGCGCCTACGAACTCTATTTCAAGGCCGTTATATTTCACCTGCGCCGTACCGAAGTTGCGGAATACGGACAGGTGCGCACGCTTGCCGAGCCGCTTTTTCAACGCTTCGGCGATACTGATGCCGCTGCCCACGACCACCACGTCGATGTCGTTTGACGGCCGTTCGAGGAACAGGTCGCGCACGTATCCGCCCACGACGTAGCACTCAAGGCCGAGGCTGTCGGCCTCGTCGGAGATGTTATGGAATATGTCTTTATCTAAAAGCTGCGCCAGTTCGGCGTCTGAAAGCATCCTCATTTTAATGAAAAGTTAAAGCGGCTGCAAAAATACACATAAGAATTAAGAATTAAGAATTAAGAGTTAAGAAAATGGATTTTTGCCAGTGAGTGCCTGTAATCGTGCCGCCGTGGAAGCGGCTTTTTGCCTGTTGTCGTGCGGCCTGTGCCATGTAAAACCGCGAAAGGCCGTCTTTCGCATCTCAAAAGGCCACCTTTTACAGGCTAAAAGGCCGTCTTTTGCATTGTAAAAGATGGCCTTTTGTAACGTGTTGGATGTCAAGGTGTTAGGCGAGAGGTGAAAAGTTACGGCCGTGTGAGCTGTTTTTTAGCGGAAAAGCGGTGTGGAATTGTGTATTTGAAGATGTTTTTGTACCTTTGCCGCAAACAACAATATCATTATGAAATCAAGACTATTTACCGCCGCTTTGGCTCTTTGCGCCATGCTTGTGCTGGCAGGCTGCGGCGAGAATGCGGTGGAGAAGCAGGCTCGCGAACTGCTGGAGCAGGCCAAGACGGAGTTCAATGGCGGCGATTACGCCAAGGCGTTGGCCACAATCGACTCGCTGCGCAAGAACTGCCCCGAGGCCATCGAGGCCAGGAAGCAGGCACTGCGCCTGTATCAGGAGGTTGAGCTGAAGCGTGCGCAGCTGACCGTTGAAGGCGTTGACACTGTGCTGCAGCGCGTAGAGCGTGAGTATCAGGACATGAAGAAGACCGTCGACGCGCTGCGCGAGAAGAGCGCGGCTACGGTGGAACAGCTGCGTGCGGTCAACCTGATGCGCGTGAAGCGCGACTCGCTGCAGACCGTCTTCGACGTGGAGTGCGCCAAAATAAAGTACATAAAGAAGAAAATGGAGGAGTGAATGCTTGGAAGTTAAAGGAGTCAAGGGAGTTAAAGAAGTTAAGGACAAATGCCATAACCATACGGATTGACATGATGCGGCATGAAAACTGACGATGTTTCGCGCTGCCACTTAGTAAGGCCGTTGTCTTTAATTCCTTTAACTTCTTTAACTTCTATAACTTCCCAAACTCCTTAAATATAGCTACCTTTGCACCGGTTTACATATACGGACATGGCAAAAGACACTTCAAAGACCGAAGAACAGTTCCGCAGTGCGATGGCAGAATGCCGCTCGCTGTTCGCCAAGAAGCTGCACGACTACGGTCCGTCGTGGCGCATACTGCGCCCGTCGGCGCTGACCGACCAGCTGTTCATCAAGGCCAAGCGCATCAGAAGCCTCGAACTGAAGAAGGAATCGCTCGTAGGCGAAGGCATAAGGCCCGAGTTCGTCGGCCTAATCAATTACGGCATAGTCGGCCTCATACAGCTTGACAAGGGCTTTGTTGACACACCAGACATGACAGCCGACGAGGCCATGCTCCTTTACGACACGTTCGCCGACAAGGCCCTGCAGCTGATGCTGAAGAAGAACCACGACTACGACGAGGCGTGGCGGTCGATGCGCGTAAGCAGCTACACGGACTTCATACTGACGAAAATACAGCGCGTCAAGGAGATTGAAGACCTTGGCGGAGAGACATTGGTGTCAGAGGGCATCGACGCCAACTACATGGACATCATCAACTACGCCGTGTTCGGGGTCATCAAGCTTACTGACTGGCAATGAACTACAGGAAGGCCATAACGGCGACGGCCGTCAACCTGTGCCGCTTTGCGGTTGCGCTGACGTTCATCTTCTCGGGATACGTCAAGGCCATCGACCCCCTCGGCACGCAATACAAGCTGCAAGACTACGTCGAGGTGGTCGGTCTCACGCAGTACGTGCCCGACAGTCTCACGCTCGCGGCCAGCGTCGCACTGGGCGGTTTTGAGTTCTGCCTCGGCGTGCTGCTGCTGTTCGCCATAAGGCGCAGGCTCGTAACGCGCCTGCTGTTGCTGTTCATGGCCGTCATGACGCCAATAACCCTGTGGCTCGCCATAAGCAATCCCATAAAGGACTGCGGATGCTTCGGCGACGCGGTGGTGCTGACCAACTGGGAGACTTTTTACAAAAACGTCGTCCTCTTGGCCGCAACGGTGCTGCTGGCGGCGCGTCCGCTCATGATGCCGAGGTTCATCAGCCGCTCCAACCAGTGGATTGTTACCACGTACACGGTGCTCTTCATCATCGTGTCGAGCAGCATGAGCCTGTACACGTTGCCGCCGTTCGACTTCCGCCCGTACTACATCGGTGCGGATATCCGCAAGGGAATGGAAATCCCCGAAGGCGCAGAGCAGCCGCAGTTCGAGACAACGTTCATACTGGAAAAGGACGGACAGCGCAAGGAGTTCACCCTTGACAACTACCCGGACTCCACCTGGACGTTCATCGACAGCAAGACCGTGCAGACGAGCGAGGGCTATGTGCCGCCCATACACGACTTCTCCATACAGACGATGGACGGCGGAGAGGACATCACGGACAGCGTTGTCGGCTACCGTGGGTACTCGTTCCTTCTGGTGTCTCCGCATTTGGAATACGCCGACGACTCAAACTTCGGCGAAATAGACGCCATCTATGAATACAGCGTCGACCACGGATATCCGTTCTATGCGCTGACGGCGAGCACGGAAGAGGCCGTGGCCCGATGGCGCGACATCACCGGGGCGGAGTACAGTTTCTATCTGACCGACGACATAACGTTGAAGACCGTCATCCGCAGCAATCCCGGACTGTTGCTCTTGAAAGACGGAGTTGTCATCGGAAAGTGGAGCCACAACAGCCTGCCGGCACTCGACTACAAGTCGCCCAGGCTTGAAGACACGGAGTACGGGCATATCCCCGAGCACACCGTGACTGGCAAAATCACCGGCAAACTGCTCTGGTACATCCTGCCGCTCGTGCTCCTTACCTTCGCCGACCGTACCTGGAAGTTCACCCGTTGGCTGAAGAAGAAAGAACATTCAAACAAGATATATCAACTATTAAAAGGCAAAAAGAAAATGAGAAAGAAAATTGTAGCAGGTAACTGGAAAATGAACATGAACCTGCAAGACGGCATCGCTCTTGCTAAGGAACTCAACGAGACTCTTACAAACGAGAAGCCCAACTGCGGCGTTATCATCTGCACGCCGTTCATCCACCTTGCAAGCATAGCACAATTCCTCAACCAGGACGTCATCGGACTTGGCGCCGAGAACTGCGCTGACAAGGAAAAAGGAGCGTACACGGGCGAAGTTTCGGCCGAGATGGTTAAGAGCACAGGCGCACAGTACGTAATCCTCGGCCACTCGGAGCGCCGCGGCTACTACGCTGAAACTCCCGAAATACTGAAAGAGAAAGTGCTCCTCGCACTGAAGAACGGCCTGAAGGTAATCTTCTGCATCGGCGAGAGCCTTGAAGAAAGGGAAGCAGGCAAGCAGAACGAGGTGGTTAAGGCTGAGCTTGAAGGCAGCGTATTCAACCTCACAGAGGAAGAGTTTAAGAACATAATCATAGCTTACGAGCCGATTTGGGCTATCGGAACGGGCAAGACTGCGACGGCAGAACAGGCGGAGGAAATCCACGCTTACATCCGCAGCATCGTAGCGGAGAAGTACGGACAGGCCGTTGCCGACGACACGACAATCCTCTACGGAGGCAGCTGCAAGGCAAGCAACGCTCCTGAACTGTTTGCAAAACCCGACATCGACGGTGGCCTCATAGGCGGCGCTTCACTGAAAGCTGCCGACTTCATGGGCATTATCAATGCTTGGAAATAACATCTACAAAGACAAGGGAGACGGCGCACTGCCGGTGCGGAAAGCGTCGGTGCGCCCCTCTCTTTTATCAATTATTTCATCAAACAACGCTTTACAGGACATGAGACAATTCGCCGTAATATCGCTTCTGGCCTTGGGATTTTCATTACAAGCCGGCGCACAGTCGTTTCTCGACGGACTAAAGGAAAAGAAAACGGGTCAAGGCACGGTGACGGTTACGCAAGACCCGGCTATCGACGAATTGGTAAACAACACCAAACTCTTAAGGACTCAACCTACAGCTCTTAAGAAAGAAACCGTAGGAAAGCCGGAAAATAACAGCCGGAACACTGTGGCTAACAATGAGGTTACGGCCAAAACACCCTCTGCAAGAACGCATACTGAACGCAAGACGGACAGCTACAGTGGCGAGAGTGGCGACCTGCCAGCCATCGACACGTCAAAGAAGGTGATGCGTGGGGGCAGGAAGATAACCGGCTACCGCGTCCAGGCGTATTCAGGCGGAAACTCAAGAGCCGACCGGCAGAAGGCCGAACGCATAGGCAACGCCATCAAATCGAGGTTCCCAGACCTGCCAATCTACGTGCATTTTTATTCTCCACGGTGGATATGCCGCGTCGGAAACTTCCGTACTTACCAGGAAGCCAACGAGGTATTGCAGGAAATCAAGGACATGGGTTACCGTCAGGCGTGCATCGTAAAAGGAAAAATCACGGTGGCATATTAGTCCGTCCGTACACCATATCATTACCGCCAAATGCACGAAAAACCTGCACTTGACGGGTGAAAAATCATTTTTATAACATTACATCAAGATGAATCCTGAGACAGAATTCCGTGAAGGTCTTGACGACCTTGCATCACACTACAAGAGCATCATCTCGCTTTTAGGCGAAGATACAAGCCGTGAGGGCCTGCAAAAGACGCCGATGCGCGTGGCTAAGGCCATGCAAGTATTGACAAGAGGCTACGCACAGGATGCCCACAAGGTGCTGCTCGACGCGCTTTTCGAGGAGAAATACAGCCAGATGGTAATCGTTAAGGACATCGACTTCTTCTCACTTTGCGAGCACCACATGCTCCCTTTCTACGGCAAAGTACACGTAGCGTACATCCCCAACGGCTACATCACCGGCCTAAGCAAAATCGCCCGCGTGGTAGACATATACAGCCACCGCCTCCAGGTGCAGGAACGCATGACGCTGCAAATAAAGGACTGCATACAGGAAACGCTCAAACCGCTCGGCGTAATGGTGGTGGTCGAGGCGAAACACATGTGCATGCAGATGCGCGGAGTGGAGAAGCAGAACGCCATAACGACCACGAGCGACTTCTCCGGCGCGTTCAATCAGGCCAAGACACGCGAGGAGTTTATGAACCTGCTGCGTGGAGAGAGCAAGCGCATATAAATAAAATAAGGTGAAAAAGTTTGCCAACGGATGCAAGGTTTTCATCTATAAGATGTTTAATTGATAGCAAAACATAAAATAACAAATAACAAAAATGAAAAAGTTTAACAAGTTATTCATCATCCTCTTGTGCTGCGTAGGTGCAATGTCGGTAACGTCTTGTCTTGACGGCGACGATTACAGCGGCCCGACTCCAGAGGAAATCAGTGCGGCTTATGACCAGATGAGAGGCTCTTACCAGGGCGGAAGCGGTGTCTATGCAAACAAAGTCTACTTCTACAACGACACCATCACCGACAAAAACAACCCCTACAAGACCGACTCTTTGACCGGATATTATGTCAACGGAGGAATAAACCGTGGCTATACGCTCGACGGTAAGGATTCGGTTACATTTGTTGTAAACGGCATCGAGGGACGTGTGTTCACCAAGGAAATCGACAAAGAAAAGTACCCTGCTTTGACAGAAGCCATCGAGAACGCTCCAAACCAGCAGATAAAGGGCCAGGTCAGCATCTACAACATATATAAAGGAACTGTCGGTATGTATTTCTATCCGATGTCCGTTACGTATAAAGACTTGGAATATGACGGCGGAAAGCACGATGTCAGCATATCGTTCTGGTATCCGTCGGCAGGAAATTATTTCATGTCAAACGCCCACAGGGTGTTGCAGTTCCCACTCGTGATGGCGGCGGTTTCCATCGACGGGAAGGAGGCTTTCAAGATTTACGACGGTTATTCACAAGACCAGGAGAAGTATAAGAGGGCTTTGCTTACGGTACAGCTCTGCGACTAAGCCCTGTCCGCATAACTGGTAAACCGATATATAGCTCACCCTTGCATGGCAAAAGCTGTGCAAGGGTGAGCTTTTTTACGCTTTAAGGTTACAAGTTGCCCGTTTATTTGTTAACTTTGCAACAAATAACCGACTAACAACTTGCATACATGAAAAGGATAATCTTTATTTTATTCGCGCTCGTTACCATGCTTTCGGCCACGGCGCAGACCGTAGAAGGCAGTTGGACGGGCAAGCTCGACGTAATGGGAACGCAGCTCAACCTCGTGTTCAACATAACCAAAGGCGACGTCGGAGCACTCGCCTGTACCATTGACAGCCCCGACCAAAGCGTCAAGGGCATACCGGCGGAAATAACGGTGACCGACGGTACGAAGGTGAAAATCACAGTGCAGGCCATCAATGCGGCGTATGAAGGCGAGCTGAAAGACGGCCTGTTAAAAGGCAACTTCAGCCAAAGCGGCATGTCGTTTCCGCTCACGCTGAAGCCCGGAACGGTGGAGCGCAACCGTCCGCAGACACCGAAAGAGCCTTATCCGTACACGACGGAGGAAGTAACGTTCACCAACACGGTTGACAACGCCACGCTCTGTGGCACGCTGACTTATCCCGAAGGCTACGAAAAGATGAAGAAAAGCACCGTGCCCGTGGTAATAATGGTGACCGGCAGCGGAACGCAGAACCGCGACGAGGAACTGTTTGACCACAAGCCCTTCCTCGTATTGGCAGACTACCTGGCACGCAACGGCATCGCATCGCTGCGCTATGACGACCGCGGAGTGGGCAAGTCGACCGGCGACGCGGCCTCGGCTACGACAGAAAACTTTATGAAAGACGCGCTGGCCGCCGTCGAATATGCGCGTAAGACGGGCAAGTTCGGCCACGTAGGAGTGCTTGGCCACAGCGAGGGAGGCACAATAGCCTTCATGCTCGGGGCGCGCGGCAAGGCCGACTTCATAGTCAGCATGGCTGGGCCTGGCGTCAGCGGAAAGGATATTCTGCTTGCACAGAACCGCATGGGACTGACCCAAAGCGGTGTGCCTGCCGATATGGTGGACGGTTTTTGCAAGGTTCTCGACAAAGTGTTCGACATTATGGCTTCGGGCGAAAAAGTCTCACAACCCACAATGAAAGTAACTGAAATAGCCATGCAGACGGGCGTAACCCTGCCCGAACCGCTCGTGCAGAACCTCGCCAAGTCACTGGAAATCAGCACGCCGTGGCTTAGATACTTCGTCGGCTACGACCCGTCGGCCGACCTTCGCGCCGTAAAATGCCCCGTGATGGCCGTCAACGGCTCGAAGGACGTGCAGGTACTGGCAGACGAAAACCTGTCAGCCATCCGCAGCCTGCTGCCCGGGAGCAGCCTCAACCTCGTGAAGGAATACCCCGGACTGAACCATCTCTTCCAGCACTGCACCACCGGCATGACAACGGAATACGCCCAAATCGACGAGACCCTGTCGCCCGAAGTGATGCAGGACATCGCCGCGTGGATAAAGAAAGCTGTAGAATAATACGTATTCAGGCAACATAAAAATGCAGTAATGGGGCTATGCCAATCAGCATAGCCCCATTAACGTATATATACAAACATGCTTGGCAAGCCCACAGCCGTTCATCTTTCATTGAAAATAAAGTCAAGCCCGTAACGGCCGTAACGCATGAATTTCCTGTCAGAACTTATCAACGTGACACGGTCTGACATCGCCTGCGCTATTATAAGCCTGTCGTTCGGGTCGCGGTGGGCGTCATAAAGCGGCACTCTATCAGCGTCTTTATGTGCTCCATGGTGGTCGGCACCATGCTTACACCAAGCTCTTCAAGCCGTTTCAAATCAAGAACGGAAGCCTTGCGTACGTCCTTCTGCCCCGGAATACACACTTTTCCTATCTGTATAAGATGTACAAGTTCGGCAAAACACACCGAACTTGAAAGGAGCAGCGTGTCGTAACTGTCAATCAGTTCATCAACATCGTTACTTATCGAGCATCTTTGGTCTTGCCCCACCATGAATGCAAGAATATTCGTGTCGAGGTAAACTCTCATTTCATGATGTACTTCAAGTCCTTTTCATCCCATGTAAACAGAGGTTCGGGATGTGCTTTCCGCCACTCCCCCAGCTTGTTCAGCCTTCTCTTGCCGCCGCTTTTCCTGATTTTCTCAAGAAAGTCAAGCACCTCCTGGCTGTTCGTAATCATCCGTGGTTTTCTCTCCTTCTTCTTTTCCATATAATCACAATGTCTTTATTCAACCGTCTTTAAACAAGCGAAATGTCCGCGCACAAATATAGTGAAAAATCCGGCGTTATCTAAATCAGCCGCAACAAATCAGTCGAAAAGCGGCCACGCAAACATTACATAACTACTTTTGGCGCACAGTACGGCAGCAACAAGGCCGGCGCAGCATATATAAAGTAAAAGGCATCGAGACCAGCTGTAATGCTGCTCTCGATGCCTTGTTGCTTCAGTCGGGATGACTGGACTCGAACCAGCGACCTCACGCCCCCCAGACGCGTGCGCTAACCAACTGCGCTACATCCCGTTCCATAAGCAAGTGCAAAAGTACATACTTATTGTGAAACGGCCAAACTTTTGGCCGTCTTTTTCTGTTTTTACAGTAAAAAAACAATGCTTTTTGCCTGTATCGGATGCTTCCCGGCTTGCGTTCCGCTACCATCTGATACGGCGTTCATCGTTGCCTTGAATATGAAAGACGGTATATTGCTTTCCAAAAGGCCGTGTTTTGCATTGCAAAACACGGCCTTTTACACGCTGAAAGGTGGTCTTTTAGAACGCGAAAGGCCATCTTTTGTAAGAACAGATGTCAACAGGTTTCTGGCTGAAAACATAAAGTGCGTGCCTTGACAAGCAAGGCACGCACTTCGTTTCTTAACTCTTCACTTTTAATTCTTCACTCTTTCAGTATGCCGCAGAGCACGGTATGCCCATCGCAATGACGCGGTCGCGGATGGCGTCGAGCAAGGTTGTGGAATATTTTATAATACATCCAGCGGCGACCTTTTCATCACCAATGGGTAACGTTCGGGATGTTTGAGGCTCTCTATTTCAAGGTCTACGTCGAGGTCTGGCCACTCTATAGCATTCTGTCCAGCCATGCGGACGTTCAATGCGCTGCTTATGCGGGCATCGCGGAGCCAAGGCACGCGGTTGTATGATACGAAATAGTCGTTTCCTAAAACAGAGAGCATCATGCCTTGCGAGTTAATCATCAAGACGTTTACCGATGTGTCTGTTGATTGTGCGTTTGAATTAGCTTTCATGTTAGACGCTTTCAAGGCAAATTTTCTTAACTCTTCACTTTTAATTCTTCACTCTTTCAGTACGCCACTGAGCATGGGATGCCCATCGCTATGACGCGGTCGCGGATGGCGTCGAGCACTTCCGGGGCGGCTTTGCGCAGGTCGTGGTCGGGCGTTTCGCGGTCGATGGTGTAGAGCATTACCTGCTTCGGGGCGATGTGTTTTACCGCTTCGAGCCACGGACGGACGTATTCTTCGCCGGTGTTGTCAACGTCTTGGCCGTCCATCTTGCCGCGCATGAACATTGTCTGCACTATGGCGTGGCCTCGGAATGAGCGGATTGTCTCGATGATTTCATGCACATCGTAGGTGGGGTAGGTGGGTCTGTTTACGCGGTTGATGTATTCCTGGCTTACGGTGTCGAGCTTCAGGATGTTGTTGTCAACGCGTTCGAGGGCGGCGTGCACCTCCGGGCGCATTGCCATCGTGGCGTTGCTTAGCACCGATACCTTTGCTTCGGGGCAGTATCGGTCGCGCAGTCGCAGTGTGTCGTCTATTATTCCAGCGAACTGCGGATGAGCCGTCGGCTCACCGTTGCCTGCAAACGTGAGCACGTCGGGCAGCCGTCCGTCGGCCTGCATGTCTTTAAGTTTTTGCTCTAAGGCCGCTGCAACCTCCTCGCGTGACGGCCTTTTCTGTCGTGGACGGTGGTCGGCGTTGAAGCCGCATTCGCAGTATATGCAGTCGAATGTGCACACTTTGCCGTCCGCCGGCATAAGGTTTATGCCCAGAGAGAGGCCGAGGCGGCGGCTGTGTACAGGTCCGAAGATTGGTGATGGATAGATTACTGTGCTCATTGTTTGTCTCCTTTCTTGCTGCTTAAACTGGTGCAAATGTAATAAAAAAGAATGGAAGCGCACTTGTTGCGCCTCCATTCTTAATATAAATGACGGTCAAATGTTATTCAACAACGATTGGCTTATACTTCGGCACGAGGCTCTTCATGATAATCCATGCCAGCAGGTAAGCCACTGCGCAGATGCAGAAGATAATCATATAGCCGGCAGGCTTGCCCTCGAAGCCGAGGAACGAGAACTCCGTTCCTGCGTTTTCGGCGAATGTGAACAGTTCGCCTGCGCCGAGGTTGATGAGCAGCGAGCCTATGCCTCCTGCCATTGCGCCGATGCCAGTGATGGTGGCGATGGTCGATTTCGGGAACATGTCGCCGATGGTCGAGAACAGGTTGGCCGACCATGCCTGGTGGCCTGCGCCTGCAAGGCCGATGATGATTGCCGGGAACCATACCGAGTAGCCGCCCAGCGGCTGTGCGAACAGCGCGAACAGGGGGAAGAATGCGAAGATGAGCATTGCCAGCATACGGCCCGAGTAGGGACCCATGCCCTTCTTTTCGACGAAGAGTTTGGGCAGGTATCCGCCGTAGATTGACAGCACGGTGACGATAAGATAGAGCACGAAGATGAGCGCCATGCCCATGCCTGACGACGATGCGTAGCCGAACTGGTCGGAGAAATAAGCCGGTGCCCAGAACAGATAGAACCACCATACGCCGTCAGTGAAGAACTTGCCTACCACGAACGACCATGTCTGCTTGTACTTGAAGCACTGCAAGAAGGGGATAGTCTTCTCGGCCTTGGCCTCCTCGGCAGGCTTTGCCTCTTCCTCGTCGTCCTGGTTGATGTATATTAGTTCGGCCTTGTTCACACGCTTTGTGTTCTCCGGTTTCTCGTAAAGGTGAGCCCAGAAGAACATCCATACGAAGCCGATTGCACCGATGATGATGAACGCCATCTCCCAACCGAGGTGCTGCGCGAGGATTGGAATGGTGAGCGGAGCCGCCAATGCGCCTACCGACGCGCCCGAGTTGAAGATTGACGTGGCGAACGCACGGTCTTTCTTTGGGAAGTATTCGGCCGTAACCTTGATGGCTGCGGGGAAGTTGCCGGCCTCGCCCAACGCGAGGATTGCGCGGCAAACGAGGAACAGCCATGTGCTTACGGTGGCGATGGCTATAGCCACTTCGCTGCCGGCCTCTACCGCGCGGAGAGCCGCTACGGACTCAAGTCCCTCTATTTCCATTGTCACCCAGCCGCATCCTGCGTGCAGGCACGCGCCCAGCGACCAGATGAAGATTGCCCAAAGATAGCCTTTCTTTATGCCCATCCAGTCGACGAACTTGCCGGCGAACAGGCAGGCGACGGCATAAAAGACGGAGAAGAAACCGGTAATCATGCCGTAATGGGCATCATCCCAGTGGAACTCAGGTGCTATAAAGTCCTTCCACGTCAGCGAAAGCACCTGCCTGTCAAGGTAGTTTACCGTCGTGGCGCAGAATAACAAAGCACAAATGACCCAACGGAAGTTGGTCATCTTTGTCGTTTGAATTGGATTCATCAGTTATTGTTTTGATTAATAGTATCCGTTTAAAAGTAAGTTTGCGCAAAGTTACTGCTTTTTCCTTAAAAAACGGATGCCGTCTCGTTAAAATAGTTTAATGCTCTTTACGCGTTGCAAAACATGGTCTTTCGGCTTGCGAAAGACGGCAAATTGCAATGCAAAAGGTGGCCTTTTAGCTTCTAAAAGGCCACCTTTTGTAAAGTGTGTAGTTATGTTGTTGATAGTCAGAGGCTTACGTCCGTAGCGCGTCAGTCCTGGAAGTAAACCCTCTTCACTCTGTTGCTGATGCTTGTCAGCACCTCGTAGGGTATGGTGCCCATGACATCTGAGAGCACCGTTACGGGCAGGTTGTCGCCAAAAATCTCTACCGTGTCGCCTTCCTTGCAGTCTATGTCGGTCACGTCAATCATCGCCACGTCCATGCAGATGTTGCCTACGTAGGGCGCTTTCTTGCCGTTTACAAGGCAGTAGCACCGTCCGCAGCCCAGCAGGCGGTTTAGTCCGTCGGCGTATCCTATTGGTATTGCGCCGATGAGGCTGTCCCTTGTGAGTATGCCTTTGCGGCTGTAGCCTACGGTTTCGGTCTTCGGCACGGGGTGTATTTGCAGTATTGTGGTCTTCAGCGTGCACACGTTGTTGATTACGGAGTTGTCCCGGCTGTCTATGCCATACAGCCCGAGGCCGAGGCGGCACATGTCAAGCTGGCGTTCGGGAAAGTGCTCTATGCCAGCCGAATTGTCCATGTGGCGCAGTATTTTGTGGCTGAACGCCGCCTGGAGCTTGTCGCTTCCGGCCTTGAACAGCTCGAACTGGTGTGCGGAGAAGTTGTCGAAGTCATCGCTGTCAGAACCTACGAAGTGTGAGAACACCGAACGGGGGATGACCGCGTTCTGCCGTTTCAGGCGGCAGATGAGCTCGTCCATGTCTGTCTCGGGATTGAATCCGAGGCGGTGCATGCCCGTGTCGAGCTTTATGTGGACGGGATATCCTGTTATGCCTTCTTTCTGCGCGGCCTTCACGAGGGCGTCAAGCAGGCGGAAGCTGTACACTTCAGGCTCCAGCTTGTAGTCGAACATCGTCTTGAACGCCGTCATTTCGGGGTTCATTATCATTATGTTGGCCGTTATGCCGTTCCTTCTTAGCGTCACGCCTTCGTCCGCAACAGCCACGGCGAGATAGTCAACGCGGTGGTCTTGCAGCGTCTTCGCCACCTCTACCGCGCCTGCTCCGTAAGCGTCGGCCTTTACCATGCAGACCAGTTTGGTGGTCGGCTTCATGTACGAACGGAAGTGGTTGAGGTTCTTCACCATAGCTCCGAGGTTCACTTCGAGGATAGTCTCGTGCACCTTTTGCTCCAAAAGCTCGGTCAGCCGGTCGAAACTGAAGCGGCGCGCGCCCTTCAGCAAGATAACTTCATCGTGCAAACCGCCGAACTCCGGGCTTGCAATGAACTCGTGGCAGTCGGCAAAGAAATGCTTTTCGGGTATGTCTATGACATCGGCGTTGGCGCTGATTTCCGGCCCGATGCCGATTATTTTCTGCACGCCCCGTGTCCTTGCGAGGTCTGACACTTCCTTATATAGCGTCTCTCCGGCCTTTCCGCTCTGGTAGATGTCGCTCAATATGAGTGTGCGTTTGCGTCCGGCGTGGTCCGGGCGGCGGCTCATGAAGTCGAGGGCGATGTCGAGCGAGTTGATGTCGGAGTTGTAAGAGTCGTTTATAAGGGTGCATCCGTGCTGGCCTTCCTTCACCTCCAGGCGCATGGCTACCGGCTCGACGTCGCTCATTCGTCCGGCCACCTGCTCCGTGGTAAGTCCCAAGTGAAGGGCTACGGCGGCGCAAACCACCGAGTTGGCTACCGACGCTTCGTCGATGAAAGGCAGTGTGTAGCAGCCTTCCCTGCCGTCGAACACGTAGCTTACGGTAGTCGATATGCCGCTCTTCTCTACCTTATTTACATACATCTTTGCCGCCGGGTCGCGCATCGACCAGGCTATTTGCTCGCCCTTGTAGTCGTATCTTGCCACGCAACTCCTTACCGTCTCGTCGTCCCAAGGGTAGACAATGGCCTTTGTGTCGTGAAAGAGCTTCAGCTTTTCGAGGCATTTTTCTTCCATTGACGCAAAGTTTTCCTGGTGCGCCGTGCCGAGGTTTGTCAGCACGCCGACGGTAGGCTGTATGATGGCGCGCAACGCCTGCATCTCTCCTTTCTGGCTTATGCCGGCCTCGAACACGCCTACCTGCGAGTGCTCGTCGAGCAACCAGACCGACAGGGGAACGCCTATCTGCGAGTTGTAGCTGCGCGGACTGCGCGTTACGACCATCTGCGGAGAGAGCAACTGGTAAAGCCATTCCTTCACAACGGTCTTGCCGTTGCTGCCTGTTATGCCTACGATGGGTATGTCGAACTCGTCGCGGTGACGCTCGGCGAGCCGTTGCAGAGCCTCCACCGAGTGCGGAACTTTCAGGAAGTTGGCGTCGGCGTAAGCCTTTTCGCGGTCGGCAGGCAGTTCCTCTACCACGAAGTTTCTCACTCCGCGGCGGTAAAGGTCGGCAATGTAATTGTGTCCGTCGTTGCGTTCCGACCGTATGGCGAAGAACAAAGTCTCCTCGGGAAAGCACACGCTGCGGCTGTCCGTCAGTATCCAGCGTATGTTGCCGTCAGCCGAACCATAGCGGCGTGCGCCTATCAAAGTCGTTATTTTCTCAATTGAGTATAACATGATAAATGTAGAAGTTAGAGCATTTATAGGTGGTTAAAGTAGTTGGAGACGAATGCTTTGCCGTTTTACTTTTTTACCTTTTTACCCTTTTACTGTTTTCTAAGGTACAAAGTTCGGATATTTTTTTGACAGTTCGCCTATTTTTAACATAGTTTTATCCATGAAGTCCTTGTACTCTTGCGACTCGGGGTGGAACGGCTTGTGCCCCAAAGCCTCCTTCAGCGGCCGCCATTCCTCGATGAAACGCTTGGCCTCGGGCGAGAAGTAGGCGTCTGAAAACACCTCCCAGATATATTCTACGGCCTGCTCCGAGGGGTGCAGCATGTCCTTGGCGTAGAAGCGGTAGTCGCGAAGCTCGTCGTTGACGATTTCGTATGCCGGGAAGTAACTTACCGTTCCGGCACGCTCTTTCACCACTTTGTCGGCGGCAAGCAGCAGCACCGCCTTCGACAGCTGGCTGCCGTGGTAGCCGTACTTGGCGTAACGTATTGGGCTTACGGTCACGATAACCTTCACATCCTCGCGCCTTTCCTTTAATATGTCGACGGCTTCCGTCAGATAGACGGCGCACTCGTCCACGCTAAGTTCCCTTTCCGTGAAGAGCCGCTGGGGGCGCTTGGCGCAGTTGTCAACTATCTCGCCCGTCTCGTTGAGTATGTACACATGGTTCGTTCCGAGCGTGAACAGTGCCACGCGCGGCGCGTCCTCACACCGTTTCACCGTGTGCAGTATGCTTGCCGGGTTGTACATCACGCCGTAGGGGTTGACCGTCGCGCGGAACTTCTCTTCCTTGAAGCGCCGCCCTATGTTGTCTGCGAAGCACGAACCTACGAACAGCATCTCTTCGCATGGTGCGAGTTGGAAGTCGGGCTTGCCGATGTTTACCTTTGTCCTGAACTGCATTTCGCTTTCGTTTTCATTGCGTTTACAACGCTGCAAATATACATCTTTTCGTCGAAAAGGCGCGTATGTCAGGCCATAATGTGCCTGCCGGTTTCCCAATTGACGGTTCATCCGCAAATCTGTTGGATTGTATCAAGTTCTTTAGCCAGGCTGTCGGTAATTGTCATGCCGCACTCCGATGCGGCATCCAGCGTATACTGCCAGTACCGTTTGACGTCTTGGATGTTTCCTGGATGCCGCATCGGAGTGCGGCATGACAATTACCGACAGCTTGGTTTGGAAGAGGGTACAGTATTGATTTTCGTTCATTATGTCATATATCCAAACTGCGGATGAGCCATAATGTGCTAGTCTATATTCTAATTGACGGTCTTTCGCTTTCCGAAAGGCCATGAATTGCAATGCAAAAGGCCGTCTTTTACACGTTAAAAGACGGCCTTTTATAAGGTGTTAATTATCAATGCGTTACGCCGACGACTGTTTTACTCTGCCCCGGTGCGCTTCCTGCGGTAGCCGAGATACGCCGCAATGGCTATTGCGAGCAGCAGCACCGCGTAGGCGATGTATGCTATTGTCTCCGTCGTGGCTACCGACTTGGGGCGGAACGTGAGCACGATTTTGTGCTTGCCAGGGGCTACGTTGAGTGCGCGCAGCAGATAGTCGGCGCGTCCCAGCGTGGCATCCTGTCCGTCAATGGTGGCCGTCCAGCCCGGGTAATACACTTCGGAGAACACTATTACGCCGCCCTTCGTCGAGTAAACGTCGTATTCAAGCTGGTTTGACATGTACTTGGTGAGCTTCACCGAGGCGGTACTGTCTTGCACGGCCGATGCCTTCAGCACGTCCTTGAAACGCTTGTCGGCCACCGCTTCGCGGCGCAGGTCGATGCGGCCTACGGCCTCGATTTCCTTGTTTGCGTTGTCCGCGTAGGTCACTTTGTCAACAAACCATGCCGGGCCGTGCACATACGGGTTCATCACGGGCGCGGTCTGGCCGCCTTGCAGGGGCAGGATGAAGTAGCGTGCGTTGAGCGCGTTGAGCACGGGGAACAGGCTGTCGCCGTTCACTTTCAGCATGTCGCCGCCCGCTTCGGCCACCGCTGGCATCAGCTTCTGCATCTCCGGGGCTATGTAATGGTCGATGATGTCCTGGTAACGGCGCAGCTTGGCCGCGTGGTAGCCGCCTATGCTGTTGTGGAAGTATGACGTCTCGTTCTCGTTGAACGTGTTTGACGCGAGGTTAAGCACGCGGTAGTTGCCCAAGTCCGTCTTGTCCTCGAGGATGAGGCGGTCGGTCTCCGTCATCTGCATCGGCGCTTCGCGCTCGCTCTTGGGCACGAACATGTCGTTGTTCAGGTAGCGTTTGTCAACCTGCCACATGTCTACAAGGCAGAGCACTGTAAGCGCTCCTACCATGTAACCGGCCTTTAGCTTCTTGGCCTTGAACAGCAGCAGGCAGAGCGTACCTATTATAATGATGAACGCCGAGCGCCAGCAGTCGGCCGTGAAGACGGCGCGGCGCATCTCGCGAAGGTTCTCCGTGATGGGCACGACGTATTCCTGCGGCAGCGTGGAGAGCGCCTGCAGCTCCTGCGACGATATGAAGTCGCTGAAGAAGAGGGTGGGGAAGAGGGCGAACAGGATGGCTACTCCGCCCGTCAGCGCGAAGCTCGCGTACACCGCCTTGATGCGTTTCGTAAGCAGCGAGGGGTCGTCTACGATTTTTTTCAACGCCAGCATGGCGAGCAATGGTATGGTAAACTCGGCTATGACGAGGATTGACGCCACCGTGCGGAACTTGGAGTACATCGGCACATAATCGATGAACAGGTCGGTGAAGGGCATGAAGTTCTTGCCCCACGACAGCAATATTGAGAGCACCGTGGCTGCAAGCAGCACCCACTTCATAGGCCCTTTGACTATGAACAGCCCCAGCACGAACAGCATCAGCACGAATGCGCCCACGTAGACAGGCCCTTGCGTGCCGGGCTGCTCGCCCCAGTATTGGCCCATCTGCTGGTAAATCATGTTGAACTCGGGGTTCGCTTTCTCCATGGCCGTCTTGCTTTCTACGAGCGGCATGCTCGCTCCGCCCTTGGTGTTGGGCACGAGCAGCGTCCACGTCTCGCCTATGCCGTAGCTCCATTGGGTGATGTAGTCGCGGTCGAGGCCGCTCGACGTGCTGTTGGCCGACTGCTTCTTTACAAGCTCGCTCTTGCCGCGCATCGATTCCTTGCTGTATTCCCATGTGTGGTACAGGTTGCTAAGGTTGAGGCAGATGCCTATTACTGCTGCTGCTGCGCATACGCCCGTGGCCTTCCAGAAGTGCGCCATGCGCTTTTGCCGTATGGCTTCCACGAGGTAGGCTATTACCATGAAGAGGATGACGAACAGGAAGTAGTACGTCATCTGCACGTGGTTGGCGTTGATTTCAAACGCCGCGAACACTGACGTAACGATGAATCCCCACAGGTATTTGCCCCTGTATGCCAGCACCATGCCGGCGAGCATGGGCGGCAGGTATGCCAAGGCCATCACCTTCCAGATGTGTCCGGCGGCTATGATGATGAGGAAATAGCTTGAGAACGCCCATATTATTGAGCCGAGGACGGCAAGATGCTGGCGGAAGTCGAACGCGCGCAGCAGGATGTAGAAGCCCAGCAGGTAGACGAACACGTACCATACGTTCTCGGGCAGGAACAGGTGGTACACGTCGGTTGCCGTGCTTACGCCCTTCGTGCTTGTGTATCCGGGAGCAGTCTGGTATGTGGGCATGCCGCTGAACACGGAGTTCATCCAGCGTGACACCTCGCCAGTCTTCTCGCGGTGCTCGTCGGTTTCGCGGCCGAGACCCTTGCTCGCGGCCGAGTCGTGGCGGTAGAGGATTTTCCCCTCGATGTCTGCCGGGAAGAAGTAGGCTACCGAGATGAGCGCGAACAGCACTACGGCCAGCACGTCGGGAAGGCATTTTTTCAGTGTTTCCATTGTCTTTCGATGTTTTTTCTTTTAATGTTTCTGACGTGCAAAAGTAATATATATAATGTGAAATGACGAGCGAAGATGTGAAAAATAATGCTTTTTTAGCAGACGACTTGTAGCTGTATGGTTGGCAAATGGTGCGCATTTGTTGTCAGAATGTTATACGCCGTTTTCTGAAAACATTACAATCTGTTTTTCAGAAATAGCTTCCGCCTGGGCTGTAAAGCATTCTTTGTCGTGCGCGAATGGCCTTGATGTGCTGCATGTAATGGCTATTCGCGCAGCAAGACGCTGCATTCCGCATCGTGAAAGGCCGTCTTCGCCGATGCTGAAGGCCGTCTTTAAGGTTGCCAAAGGCCGTCTTTTACATGGCAGAAGGCGGCCTTTGAGGCTGCAGTTCGTGCCTGACTGATGTGCATGTTCTTGCAAGTTGCTGGCTGACAAGAAGTTACGCAGGACATGATATTGTGTGCGGAAAACGGCGGTCGGCCTTCCGAACTGCGCAGTTTGCACGCCGCGCCCCTTCCGGGAGCGTCAAACGGATTTGTTGCAAAGTCAAAGTGTCACCGCCGCGCGCTGTTTTTCTGGCATTCTGCAACATCCGTCCGTCGACCGTGCGCAGCCAAAATTTTTCATTTTTCATTGTTCATTATTCATCAAAAATATGTACTTTTGCCATCCAAACGACACATCCGTACATGAAAATAGGTATAATCGTAGCAATGGACAAGGAGCTTGTCCAGCTAAAGTCACTGCTCGACGACTCCACGGTGGAGCGCCGCAACAATAATGATTTCATCCTCGGACGCATCGGCGACAAGGACATCGTGTTGCAGAAATGCGGCATAGGCAAGGTGAATTCTGCCATAGGCACAGTAGAAATGCTCAACAATTACCGGCCTGACCTTGTGGTTTCCACCGGCGTTGCAGGCGGTGCGGACGACCGTATGGACGTAACCGACATCGTTGTGGGCACTGAATACTGCTATCATGACGCCTATTGCGGCGACGAATGCCGCTTCGGCCAAATCATGGGAATGCCTGCGACGTTCCGCACTCCTGCCGAACTGGTTGACAAGGCCGTGGCCGCCTGTGACGGAAAGGCCGTGCACACGGGGCTCATCGTAAGCGGCGAGTGGTTTGTCGATACGCCTAACAAGATGCGAGCCATCATCGCACGCTTCCCCAAAGCCGTGGCCGTTGACATGGAGAGCTGCTCAATCGCGCAGACATGCCACATATACGGCGTGCCGTTCATCAGCTTCCGCGTCATCAGCGACCTGCCGCTCAAGGACACGAAGGCCAGCCAGTACTTCGACTTCTGGGCACGCCTGGCCGACAACTCGTTCACGCTGACAAAGAGGTTTATAGCTTCGCTGTGAATGCTTTAGAATTTATAGAAGTTAAAGAAGTTAGAGAAGTTAAAGCCAATAGCATCTTTGGCAACGTTCGATAACACAAGTAATGGCTTTAACTTCTACCGAGCACAGCGAGTGATAACTTCTATAACTTCTCTAAATTCTTAAAAAAAGACAATATGAAGACCATTCCCAGTTTTACCATCGACCACGAGAAGCTGCTCCGTGGAATATACGTCTCGCGCAAGGACAGCGTTGGAGGCGACACCGTAACCACGTTCGACATACGCATGAAAGAGCCTAACCGCGAGCCTGCACTGCACCCCGGAGCTCTCCATACAATAGAACATCTGGCCGCAACCTACCTCCGCAACGACGCGGAATGGGCGGAGCGTATTGTTTATTGGGGGCCTATGGGCTGCCTTACGGGCAACTACCTGCTCGTGAAAGGCGACCTCCAGCCGCAGGACATCGTGCCCTTGATGCGCCGCACGTTCGCCTTCATCGCCTCGTTCGACGGCGAAGTGCCCGGTGCCGCGCCGCGCGATTGCGGCAATTACCTGCTCCACGACCTGCCCATGGCACGCCTCGAAGCCCGCAAATACCTTACTGAGGTGCTTGAAAACATCGGGGAAGAAAACATGGTTTACCCTGAAGGGTGATTTATTGAATTAAGAGTTAATTGTTTTTCTGCGCGGATTTGTACAGAATTTTCTGTACAAATCCGCGCAGAAAAACGTATGTTATGAACGCCGCCCACAGCCCGTGGTTGGCGAAACGGCCGCGAGACAAGAAGTAAACGGCGAAGAACGCCGCGGCGGCTACGGCCATTGATATGAGCATTCCGCGCGTCATCGTGCAGCCGATGAACACTCCGTCCCACACGAAAGCCGACACTCCGGCCAGCGGAATGGCAAGAGCCCAATAATAATAGGTGTGCGACGCGGCTACGACATGCGGCTCGTCGGTGAGCAGCGACAGGAAGGCGTCGCCTCCGAGGGCGTAAACTAAGGTGAAGGCGGCGGCCATTAGGAAGCCCCAGCGGAAGAGGTCGCGCACCGTTTCGCGCAGTGCGGCATGGTTGCGCGCGCCGTAGTAGCGGCCCGACAGGGCTTCGCCGGCGTAGGCGAAGCCGTCCATCACGTAAGAGAAGAGCAGGTAAAACTGCATGAGCAGCGTGTTTACGGCCAGTACAACCTCGCCCTGCCACGACCCGGCGGACGTGAAGAACAGCATTACCGATACCATGCAGAGCGTGCGAAGGAATATGTCGCGGTTGACGGAGAAGAACCGCCGCATGGCTTCGCGCCGCCATACGCCTTGCCAAGAGAAGTAACGGCGCAGTCGGCGGTAGTGCTTCCATCCCAAGCCCACGGCCATAATGAAGCCTGCGTATTGCGCGGTCAGCGTGCCAAGGGCCACCCCTTCGACCTTCATTCCAAGTCCGAATACGAGCAAAGTGCTCGCGGCTATGTTCACAATGTTCTGCACTATGGCGACGGCCATCGGCGTGCGCGAGTTCTGCATGCCGATGAACCAGCCCGAGAGGCTGAACAGTCCGAGCATGGCCGGTGCCCCGTAGATGAGCGTGTCGAAGTAAATCGACGCCAGGCGGGCCACCTCCGCCGTGGGCTGCATTATGCCCAAGGCCGCCGTGCGCAGCGGTGTTTGCAGCAGGATGAGCGCAAAGGCTATGGCGAAGGCTATGCCGAGGGAGCGCGCCAGCAGGCGTGTCACCTCGCCGAAGTCGCGCCGTCCGAGCGCCTGCGACGTCATTCCGCTCGTTCCCATGCGCAGGAAACCGAATATCCAGTACATCACGTTGAACGTCATACCGCCCACCGCGATAGCCCCAATGTACGCCGCCGCGCCGAGATGGCCCACTATCGCCACGTCGACCAGCCCCAAGAGCGGCACCGTGATGTTGCTCACGATGGACGGCAGGGCGATTCTTAGTATTTCTTTGTTGCGCTTGTCCATTGCTGTCGGGGCGCAAAGTTACGGATTATTTCTTAAAGGTAAAAGGGTAAAAAAGTAAAAAGGTAAAACCGTACGCTGTTGTGCCGTTCTGCAAAAGGCCGTCTTTTAGCCTGCGAAAGGCCACCTTTTACACGCTAAAAGGCCGTCTTTTAGAAGCCAAAAGACGGTCTTTTGCAACGCCGTTTGCCGTCGGTCGGCTTATTGCTTGATAGCCAATGACTTATGAAATGCCGATTTTCGGCGGATTTTTATCTGCGAAACGGCTTTTTTATTACCTTTGCATTGACATCAAGCAGCCGCCTGCCGGGCACAGGTCAACGCCGTCGCGATGTGTAAAAAACGTTAAATAACACCGCGCGTTGTCACATTCCGGCGTGTCAAGGCGTATATATTAATGTGAATTTAACCATGCCCCGTGCCGCCGAAAGCACTGGGGCGAAACATAGACATCCATGTACAAATATCTTGTTTTGTTGTTATTGATGCTTGCGCAGGCGCACACGGCGGTGTCGGCGGCAGGCGCTGACGGCTTTACCGTCAAGGGACTGGTGGTCGATTCAATCACGGGCGAGGGCGAACCTTACGCCACGGTGCGCATAGAAAACGCCGCCGCGCCGGGCAAGGCGGTCAAGATGGGCGTGACGCAGAAGGACGGACGCTTCACGTTAAGCCTCGCCGCCGGGGGCAAATACCGCCTTACGGTAAGCTCGATGGGGCGCGCCGACGTGGTAAAAGACTTTGCCGTTGATGCCGGGAAACCGACTGCTGACCTCGGCAAGGTGCCCATCAGCGACGCCAGGAACGAGCTGGCTGGTGTAGAAGTGGTGGCGCAGAAGCCGCTCGTGACGGCCGACATCGACAAAATAGGCTACGATGTGGAGAGCGACCCCGACTCTAAGACCAACACGGTGATGGAGATGCTGCGCAAAGTTCCTATGGTTACGGTCGACGGCGAAGATAACATAAAGGTGAACGGCAGTTCGTCTTTCAAGGTGTACGTCAACGGACGACCCAACAACATGATGTCAAACAACCCCTCGGAGGTGCTCAAGAGCATGCCTGCCAACACAATAAAGAAAATCGAAGTAATAACAAACCCCGGCCCGAAGTACGACGCCGAGGGCGTGGGCGGCATACTTAACATCGTCACCGTAGGCTCTGGCTTTGAGGGATATACTGCCACTGTTTCGGCCAATGCAAGCAGCATGGGCGCAGGCGGAGGCGTATTCGGCACGGTGAAGGCCGGCAAGCTGACCGTCAGCGCACGCTACAACTACAACTACAACGACTCTCCGCGCAGCTATTACGGCAGCGCGCTCACCGTGACAGGCGACGATACGCAGGCCACATCGGCAAACACCGCCAGCGACGGAAGCAGCAAGGGGCGCAGCAACTTCCACATGGGCAGTCTCGAAGCGAGCTATGAAATCGACTCGCTCAACCTCATTACCGGCTCGTTCGGCCTCTGGGGCAACAGCTACAGCAGCCGCGGCGCGTCGTCGGTGGCGGGCACAAGTCCACTCGACGGCTCGCAGGTGTACGCCTATTCCATGCCTTCCCACTCGCACAACTCGTGGTTCTCCATCGAAGGAGGCATCGACTACCAGCGTCTTTTCAAGGTGAAGGAGCGCATGCTCACCTTCTCTTACCGCATAAGCACTGACCCCTCGACCACCGACTCGTACACCGACTATGACGACATGACGGCCACCGTCGGTTGGGAAGACTATCTGCGCCGCCTCGAAAACCAGCATAACGACGGCCATCAGAACACTACCGAGCATACGTTCCAGGTGGACTTCACCACTCCTTTCGACTCAATCCACACGCTTGAGGCTGGTGCCAAGTACATTCTTCGCGACAACTCGTCGGAGAACGACCGCTACACTATGGCGGCGATGGACGGCGGCGGATATGAGTTTGACGAAGACCACAGTTCCCACTACAAGCACCGCAACGACATACTGGCCGCCTATCTCGGCTATGGCATCAAGTGGAAACGCCTCTCCGGGCGGCTCGGCCTGCGCTACGAGCACACCATACAGGACGTGAAATACCTGCTCGGGCGCGGCGACGACTTCCGAAAAGACTTCGACGATATCGTTCCGTCCGCCTCAATAGGCTACCGCCTGACCGACACGCAGAACCTGCGCTTGGGCTATAATATGCGCATCTACCGCCCCGGAATATGGTACTTGAACCCTTACTTGAACGATGCCGACCCTACGTCAATCAGCCAAGGCAACCCGAACCTTGTCAGCGAGAAGACCCATTCGTTCTCTCTCGGCTACAACAGCTTCACCTCCAAGCTAAGCATTAACTTCAACTTGTCGTACAGTTTCACAAACAACAGCATCGAGAGCGTGACGTCTCTCGTCAACGACAACGACATTGCGGGCCTGCAAAGCCCTACGGGCAAGAGCGTGCTGTACACCACTTACCGCAACATAGGCAAGACCCGGCGCGCCTCTTTGAACGCATACGCCAACTATAACCCCTTCACCTCGACGCGCATCTATGCCAACATGTTCGGCAGCTGGCAGTATCTTTCCGACGGTAACGGCCTTAGCAACCGCGGCTGGAACATGTTTGCGTCGGGCGGAGCGCAGCAGACGCTGCCTAAGGACTGGCGCATCAGCCTTAACTGTTGGGGCCAGACGCCTTGGATTTCGCTGCAAGGCAAGGGCGGCGGCTTCTTCGGTTACGGGCTGAACGTAACCAAGCAGTTGCTCAAGAAGCGGCTCACCCTGTCGGTCTACGCCAACAACTTCTTCAAGAAATACATGGATTATGACAACACCACGTCAAGTACGGCCTTCATGCAGCGCTCCTGGAGCAGGTACGTGCAGCAGCGTTTCGGCTTCAGCGTGAGCTTCCGCATAGGCGAGTTGAAGGCATCCGTCAGGAAGGCGGAGCGCACAATAAGCAACGACGACGTGAAAAGCGGCGGACAGCAGGGCGGCGGACAGTAACCGCCTGTAAATCAACGACTGGGCAAAATGTCGTCTTTTAGCTTGCAAAAGACGGCATTTTACAATGTAAAAGGTGGCCTTTTATAAGCTAAAAGGCCACCTTTTGCGGTTCATCCGCAAATCTGTTGGATGGTTGGTGAAGGTTTTTCCGTTTATATATTGCTGCAAGTCAGGCTGTCGCTAATATGTTTTGGCGGATTTGCAATCCGCCGAAAAGTAATATAAGGATTTGCAATCCGCTCAAACCACACCGCCATGAGGTAAATGTTGGGGTATGTGCGGATTGCAAATCCGCAATTAGAAACCGCCGGATTGCAAATCCGGCGGAACAAATGCTTTCATTAATAGACCTTGTATGTCATCCAAACAAGCTGCGGAGAACTGCCTTTTACAAATTAATAATTAAGAGTTAAGAATTAAGAAAATCACCGTTGCTGTTTCAAAGCATATTTTCTTAATTCTTAACTCTTAATTCTTAATTACAACAAAGTTGTTTATTGCTTGTTCGCTCGCTTGCGGTCGTTGTGGTCGAGGATGATTTTGCGCATGCGCATCGACTTCGGCGTAACCTCGACAAGCTCGTCCTCCTTGATGTATTCGAGGGCTTCCTCGAGCGAGAGGATGGTGCGCGGCACGATGCGCGCCTTGTCGTCAGAGCCGCTGGCGCGTGTGTTTGTAAGCTGTTTTGCCTTAGTCACGTTCACCACGAGGTCGTTGTCGTGTACGTGTTCACCTACAACCTCGCCGGCGTAGACCTCTTCGCCCGGGTCGATGAAGAACTTGCCGCGGTCTTGCAGCTTGTCTATTGAATAGGCGTAGGCCGTTCCCGTCTCTATCGCTATCATGCTGCCGTTGATGCGTCGGGTGATGTCTCCCTTGTAAGGCTGGTACTCCTTGAAGCGGTGAGCCATGATGGCTTCGCCCTGACTGGCGGTGAGTACGTTGGTGCGCAGGCCGATGATGCCGCGCGAAGGCACGTCGAACTCAATGTTTACGCGGTCTGCCTGGCTCTCCATCGACGTCATTTCGCCCTTGCGGCGAGTAACCATGTCAATCATCTTGCTGGCAAACTCCTCGGGCACATTGATGGTAAGCTCCTCGATGGGTTCGCATTTCACGCCGTCGATTTCCTTGTATATTACCTGCGGTTGGCCTACCTGAAGCTCGTAACCCTCGCGGCGCATGGTCTCGATGAGCACCGAGAGGTGGAGCACACCGCGTCCGCTGACAAGCCACTTGTCGGTAGAGTCGCCGAAGGGAGCCACGCGCAGGGCGAGGTTTTTCTCCAATTCCTTCTGCAAGCGGTCGTTGATGTGGCGGCTGGTGACGTACTTTCCTTCCTTGCCGAAGAACGGCGAGTCGTTGATTGTGAACAACATGCTCATCGTAGGCTCGTCAATCGCGATGGGGGGAAGCGGCTCGGGGTTCTCGAAGTCGCAGATGGTGTCGCCTATTTCAAACTTCTCCAGGCCGATGATGGCGCAGATGTCGCCGCTCGATACCTGGCTTGTCTTTACGTGGCCCATGCCCTCGAAGGTGTGCAGTTCCTTGATTTTGGTCTTCTCCTGCGAGCCGTCGCGGTGGCAGATGGTTATGTTCATGCCCTCGGTAAGCGTGCCGCGGTGGACGCGACCTACGGCTATTCGGCCGGTGTAGCTTGAATAGTCGAGGCTGGTTATGAGCATCTGGGGCGTTCCTTCGAGTGCGCGCGGGGCCGGGATTACCTCCACAATCTTGTCGAGCAGGTAGTTGATGTTGTCCGTAGGCACTTTGTAGTCCTCGCCCATCCAGCCGTTCTTGGCCGAGCCGTACACCACGGGGAAGTCCAGCTGGTCTTCGGTGGCGTTGAGCGAGAACATCAGGTCGAACACCATCTCGTACACTTCCTCGGGACGGCAGTTGGGTTTGTCAACCTTGTTGACCACAACTATTGGCTTCAGGCCGATTTGCAGAGCCTTCTGAAGCACGAAGCGGGTCTGCGGCATAGGGCCTTCGAAGGCGTCAACCAGCAGCAGGCAGCCGTCGGCCATGTTCAAGACGCGCTCCACTTCGCCGCCGAAGTCGGAGTGTCCCGGGGTGTCTATGATGTTGATTTTCGTACCTTTCCAGTTGATGGAAACGTTCTTTGAGAGTATGGTTATTCCTCGCTCACGCTCCAGGTCGTTGCTGTCGAGCACCTGGCCGCTCAAGTCCTGTCCGTCGCGGAACAGGTTTCCGGCCAACATCATCTTGTCCACGAGCGTGGTCTTGCCGTGGTCTACGTGGGCGATAATCGCTATGTTCCTAATGTCTTGCATACTAATACCTTATAAAATCGGGTGCAAAATTACATCTTTAAATTAAGAATTAAGAATTAAGAGTTAAGAAAATTACTATGTGCAGGGCGTTTTCAGCGTTTTGTAACATGGCGTTACGGTTTCTTTGCGTGTGCTTCGTCAGCTCTGTTTATGTGGCGGATAATGAGGAAAATCATGCCTCTCATATTCCTTTTTACTGTTTTTACGGAACATCCTGCTACAATCCAGGAGGTCGGTAGCTGTCATGCCGCACTCCGATACGGCATCCAGTAATGTATATTAGCCTTTCTTTTATGTTTTAGTTTTGTCTACTGGATGCCGCATCGGGGTGCGGCATGACAGTTACCGACTGCCTGGATTTGGGCAGATAACGCTTGAGTGTTGTTTCAAAAAGCAATGATAACGGCGCGAAACGGTGGCAATGTGTCAACATGAGAATGTCGTCGGTTTTGCGTGAAATAGAGAACGGCGGGGCAGGAAACGGCCTTCCGTACCGCCGTTTGCGGCCTTCGGCTGTGCTGTTAGCGCCCTTTCGTCTTGTAAAAGACTGTCTTTTGCAATGCGGTTGACGGCCTTTTGCAGGCGCAAAGGCCGTCGTTTCATGCCGTGTTGACGGCTTTTGGCGGTGCAAAACACGGCCTTTTGCAGTGTTTCCCCGTGCTGTTCTATTGCACAAATGATATGCGTAAATGCGTAAGTTGTTGATGTTGTGTGTTTTAACTTTGCACACTTCTGCTTGCGATATTTCCGCGCGGAAGTTTTGTTTTGCAAAATATCGCCGTCCTGGAGCGTCAATGTAAATCAATGTGTCACGGCTTTTCGCCATGTCGCAGCAAAACGTCAGGCGTAAGTTTTGCGTTATATTGTTTTACAAAAAGCCGAATGTTAAAAAACGCTTGCACGCCGGTAGATTTTTAATTTTTAATTTTTAATTTTTCATTTAAAGTAGTACCTTTGCACCCGAATTCGGAAAATCCGATGCATTCGACGACGGCCGCGCCCGTGATTGAGGCGCAGTTCCGCCCGAAGGATGTAATTAGAAACTTTTAATCAATCACAAACAAATGTATTTAGATTCAGCTAAAAAGCAGGAAATCTTCGGCAAGTACGGCGCGTCTAACACTGACACTGGTTCGGCAGAGAGCCAGATAGCATTGTTCTCATACCGTATTGCCCACTTGACGGAGCACCTTAAGCAGCACCACAAGGACCACGTAACGCAGCGTTCGCTGACCATCCTCGTCGGCAAGCGCCGCCGTCTGCTTGACTATCTGTACAAGCGCGACATCAACCGTTACCGTGCCATCATCAAGGCTCTCGGTCTGCGCCGTTAAGCGAAGTCATTGAAGAATAGATTTTTGAGAAAAGACGAAAGCGCGAGCTACAATGTTGTAGCTCGCGCTTTCGTCTTTTCTCGTGGGAGTTAAAGGAGTTATAGAAGTTAAAGGAGTTACAGCCGAATGCCTTGCTTATTGCTTCCGGCGTATCAGTCTCATTGGGCTTATCCGGCCAATTGGGCCTATTCTTTAATTAAAATCACACGAACGGCAGGGCTATGAACAGTGCGCCTCCTGCCAGTGTGATGAGGAAATACGCCAATCGGGGGCTTTTCAGCCGGTCGTGGCACCACAGGCTTAGCACTGTTCCGACGGCTCCCATGAGCGTGAACAATGCTGCTGCCTGCAAGTATTGCGGTTCGCCGAACCACGCTTTGGCTATGGCAACCATGACGATGAGCATTATTATGACCGCTACTTGCAGCCATGCGAGTATGTTTTGTTTGAGCATGACGGTGCGTTTTTAGTTCCACCAGCCTGTGGTTACTCCCAAGATGACGGCCACGAGACCGACGAGCGCGTCGAGGCCGCAGACGTATATGTAGTTCTGCGGCCGTCCCTTGCGCGTCAGCAGGGCGTGGGCTACGCCCGCGATGCCGAACGCCAGCAGGGCGATGGACGTTGTGACGGAAAACCATTTGATGTCGCCAATGAGTACGGCGAGGATGAATGCCGTCATGAAAAGCATGTCGGCGTATGCGAAAAACTTTACAAGCAGGTTGTTCATAGTTTTGTTTTTTATAAGGGTTGGTAGGCATTTACAGCATCGTTGCAAGTGCCATGACTATGAAGCCGATGCCCCATAGGGTGAACAATATGCCGAGGAAGAATGTAAACCACGCGCTTTTCCCGCGCTTTTTCTTGTCGCGGTATCGCTTGAAATCGGTTACGCCGATTGTAAGGGCAAGCAGTCCGCCAAACAAGTGGAGCCATGCCGGAGAGGCTTCCTTCTCCTTCAGGCAGACGTAAAGCACGAGGACGATGCCTCCCAGGAGGGTGTTTACGTCGTCCCAGCTGAATTGTTTGTCACTTTCTGAAATCATCTTCATGTCTTGGTGCGTGCTTTTTATGATGTGTGTTCAAGTATTTCGCCGAGCGGAAGCATCACGAAGTCGCGCTCGTGCATCAGCGGATGCGGTATTTTCAGGTCGGGTTCGTCCATGCGGAGGTCGTCATACAGCAGTATGTCGATGTCTATTATGCGGTCATGATACCGCCCGTCGACGGACTTCGCGGTGCGCCCCATCTCGCGCTCAATGGCCTGTGTGGCCTCAAGAAGGCCGCGCGGAGAGAGCTGTGTGTCGATGCACACGGCGGCGTTCATGAACATGTTGCCGGACGAAAAGCCCCACGGCTCGGTCTCGTGGAACGAACTCGTGCGCACAACCGTGCCCACACGTTCGCCAAGAAGGCGTATCGCGGTCTCCAAGTTGAGCCTGCGGTCGCCGAGGTTGGTGCCTAATCCGAGATAAACCGTGTGCATATTTTATAAGTGAAGAGTGAAGAACGAAGAGTGAAGAATATAAATGCTATGCAGGAGTATTTAATTCTTCACTCTTAACTTTTCGTTCTTCACTCCCTTTAGTCGTTCACAATAAGCATCGCGTCGCCGTAGCAGCCGAACTTGTAGCCGTTCTTCAAGGCCGTGTCGTATGCCTCCATGACAAGCTCGTAGCCGCCGAACGCGGCGGTAGACATAAGCAGCGGCGACATTGGATGATAGAAGTTGGATATCATCGAGTCGGCAACGCCGAACTCATACGGTGGGAAGATGAACTTGTTAGTCCAGCCCTCGTACTCCTTCAGTAGCTTGTCCGTGCCTACGGCGGTCTCCGTAGCCTTTGCAACGCTTGTGCCCACGGCGCACACATGGTGGCCGGCCAGCTTCGCCTGGTTTACCGTCTTGCAGGCATCGGCACCTATGAACATCTGCTCCGAGTCCATCTTGTGCTTCGTAAGGTCCTCCACCTCGATGTCGTGGAAGTTGCCCAAGGCGCAGTGCAGCGTTATGAAGGCAAACTCTATGCCCTTTATTTCCATGCGCTTCATCAGCTCGCGGCTGAAGTGCAGACCCGAAGCCGGGGCTGTAACCGCGCCTTCGTTCTTGGCGAAAATGCACTGGAAGTCGTCCAAATCCTCGGGAGTCGCCGGGCGGCGGTCGACGATGTAGTGGGGCAGTGGTGCCTCGCCGAGCGCGTAGAGGTCGCGCTTGAACTCGTCATGAGGGCAGTCGTAGAGGAAGCGCAGCGTGCGTCCGCGGCTCGTTGTGTTGTCAATCACCTCGGCAACCATCGTTCCGCTGTCGTCGAAAAACAGCTTGTTGCCTATTCGTATTTTGCGTGCCGGCTCTACGAGAACGTCCCACAGGCGCATCTCTTCGTTCAGTTCGCGCAGCAGGAACACCTCTATTTTTGCGTCGGTCTTCTCCTTCGTGCCGTAAAGACGTGCCGGAAAGACCTTCGTGTCGTTGAAGATGAAGGCGTCGCCCTCGTCGAAATAGTCAAGTATGTTGCGGAAATCAAGGTACTCGGGGTTGCCTTCCTCGTCTTTAAGAGGTTCTCCCTTGTCGTCCGTCTTGTACATGTCGATTTTCTGTGAAACCCTGTGCAGCACCATCAACCGGCATTCGTCGCGGTGGTATGGCGGGTTAAGGGCTATGGCTTCTTCAGGCAGTTTGAACTTGAATTGTGACAGTTTCATATCTTGTTTTCCTCCGTTATTATGTCTTCTATTGTCTGTTTGTCGAGCCACTGGGGAAAGTCGTCGAGCGTAACGCAGTCTTCCACGCGCACGTCTCCTACTCTTGTGCGGCGCAATGCGGTAAGGTATGCGCCGCTGCCGAGGGCTTCGCCGATGTCGCGTGCCAACGCACGGATGTACGTTCCCTTGCCGCACACCACGCGGATTGACATCTGCATCAGCTCGGGCGAGAACGAGGTAAGCTCTATTTCGTCTATTTTCAGCGTCTTGGGCTTAAGCTCCACGTCCCTGCCTTTGCGCATAAGGTCATACGCGCGGTCGCCGTTCACCTTGCAGGCGGAGTACGCCGGCGGCACTTGTTGGATTTCTCCGACGAACGTTTGCAGCTTTTCCTCGATGAGGCTGCGCGTTATGTGCTCCGTGGGGAACGTCGCGTTGACGGGATGTTCCATGTCGTAGCTGGCCGTGGTCGCGCCGAGTTGCAGCGTGGCCGTGTATTCCTTGGTGTGCAGTTGCAGCTCTTCTATGCGCTTGGTGGCGCGTCCCGTACAGAGTATTAGCACGCCGGTGGCCAGCGGGTCGAGCGTTCCGGCGTGGCCGGTCTTCATGCGTTTCACGCCGAGCTTCTGCGAAATGAGGTAGCGGACGCGTGCCAGCGCGCCGAAACTTGACATCCTGTAAGGCTTGTCAAGGCATATTATTTCTCCTTCGTGGAAGTTCATCGGCCATTAGTCGGTCATTTTCATCTCTACGCCGCACAGCGTGCAGATGATTATTATGAGTCCTACGATGATGCGGTACCAGCCGAACGCCGCGAAACCGTACTTCGTAACGTAGTTGATGAAGAACTTTATTGCGAGTATGGCGACGATGAACGCCACCACCGAACCAATGATTAGCATCTGCAAATTGTTGCCTTGCGCGAGGATTGAGCCGTCGCCGTGGCTGATGAGCTTGTATGTCTCGAGGCACGTCGCGCCGAACATTGTGGGCACGGCGAGGAAGAACGAGAACTCGGCCGCTGCCTTACGGGTGAGCCGCTGGCTCATTCCGCCTACTATGGTAGCCATAGAGCGAGACACGCCGGGTATCATCGAGATGCACTGTATGAGTCCGATTACGAAGGCGCGCTTGTATGTAAGGCGTGTGTTCTCGCTTCCGCGGTTGAATATGCGGTCGCAGAAGAGCATGAATACGCCGCCCACTATGAGCATCCACGCTACCAGCTGGACGTTGTCGAGGTTGGCTTCTATTTCGTCGTTGAAGGCGAAGCCGAGCACGGCTGCCGGCACTACGCCGACCACGAGGCGTGCGTAGAAGTCGAACATGGCGCGCCAGTACGACTTGCCTTCACGCCCGGCGTTGGGGTGGAAAAAGCGTTTCCAGTAGAGGCAGATTACCGAGAGGATGGCACCGAACTGTATTATGACGGTAAACGCCTTGACAAAGGGATTGCTCTCTACGCCGAGAAGGCTCTGTGCGATTATCATGTGCCCCGTTGAAGACACGGGCAGAAACTCCGTAAGGCCCTCAACGATGGCGATGATGACCGTATCAAATAAATCCATAAGTCAGTCTTGTTTATTCTTTAGGTGTGTTAATATTGTCAGTTCCGTTGTCCTTCGGCTTGCGTATGATGGCGTAGACTATCGACACGAAGCCGATGAAGCATACCGCCGGGGCTACCTTTATGCGCATGGCGCTGAATATTTCGGGGTTGAAGGAACCGTCCTCGGTGCCTCCGCCGCTCATGAGTATGAAGCCGATGATTACTATTGCTATGCCCACGGCAAGGAGGATGAAGTTCATCCTGTCAAATGCAAAGTTTCTTCTGTCCATTTCTTTTTGTTTAGCAGACAAGCACACAGCTACGGGCAGACAAGTGTTTTTGCCTTGTGAGCCGTTCCCTTGTGTTTTGCCGCGTTGTTTAATTGTTGATTTTAATTGTTACTTCAACGTCAGCCTGTCAGATTTTGTACAGGTCTCCGGCCTTCATGCGCAGGAACTTGTTTACCGCCACCCATGCGCATAGCAGCGTGATGAGCAGTCCGAAGAGGAACACCGAGCCGCCCGTTATGGCCATTACCTGCCACGTTATCACCGCCATCACGCCCGGTTCGTAAGTGTACAGGGCGTAAACGCCCCCGGCCAGCACCCCGTCGGCCAGCAAGGCGGCCAGCAGGCCGATGCCCACGGCGTTGGCGAGGAAGGGCCTGCGTATGAAGCCCCACGACGCGCCGACCAGCTTCATCGTGTGTATGGTGAAGCGCCGGGCATACATTCCCAGCCTCACGGTGTTGTTGATGAGCGAGAACGACACGCATGTCAGCAGCACGGCCAGCACCAGCAGCACGATGTTAATCTTGTTGAGGTTGCTGTTTACGCTGTCCATAAGGTCTTGGGGGTAGGTTATGTCGGTTACGCGCTTGTCGCTCTTGAGCGCCGACGAAATCCATTTCAGCGAGTCGGTGTTGGCGTATTGCGCCTTGAGCTGCAGCTCGATGGATGCCACAAAAGGGTTCATGCCGATGAATTCGCTCGGGTCGGTGCCCATTGCGGCGGTCTGCTCTTTCAAGGCTTGTTCCTTGCTAATATAAATAAGGTGGTTGATGTAAGGCCGCTTGCCAAGCTCGTTGCACAGCTGCTTGGCTTCCGGGTCGGTTATGTCCTCGCCGAGCATCATCGTCACCGTAAGGTTCTCTTTTACGTATGCGGAAAGGTTGCGTGCCGAGAGCACGGAGAACACCACCATTCCCAATAAAATCAGCACCAGCGCGGTGCTTATGCATAGTGTTATCCCTTGCAGTCCGTGGCGGACGCGGGACTTTTTCTGTCTTTTACCCATTACTTAGTGGCTATAACACACCTAATTTGGTGCAAAGTAACAAAAAATTATCCGCACAGCCAACGGTTTAACTATTATTAATAGCTGGCGTGTGTCGGTGCGCCGCCGGACAAGCGGCTGCGCGTCCGCGTCACGTCTACTTGCATGCTGGAACATGGCGGTGGGCATGCGTTTCGCGGCTGTTTCGGCGGCGGTTCGCGTCCCTCTTGTAACGCGTTGATTGTCAACGTGTTTGCAAAAGGCCGTCTTTTACATCGCAAAACATGGCCTTTTACAGTGCAAAAGATGGCCTTTTGGAATGCGAAAGACGGCCTTTTTGGATTCATCCGCGGTTCAGGTGCATGGAATATAAAGCCAATAAGCATATACATCCTACTGTAATTCAGGCGGAGGGTAATATGTTTCGGCGGATTTGCAATCCGCCGAAATTTACTATAAGGATTTGTAATCCGCTCAAACCGCACATATATAAAATGATATATGTTGGTGAGCGGATTGCAAATCCGCACTTAGAAACCGCCGGATTGCAAATCCGGCGGAACAAGTATGCTTACACCTGAACTGCGGATGAACCCATATTGAAAAACGTCTCTGTATTAATGGGAGCGTGAAATGCGTGCCGCAATGTTGCGGGCTGTGTGCGGGGCTGTGCCCGGATGCCGCCGTACGCGGCGGAATTGTGCGGTCTGCGGCCTGCGACGCTTCGCAAAATTACAAAACTGTGACAGCTTTTCGCCGCGCAAAGTTTGCCGTTTTGGAAAACTTTTCGTTGAAAAATTATTTGCAAATATTCCAAAAAGTATTTTTGTTTGTCGAAAAATGTTCGTAGCTTTGCAGCATTGTTCAATTTACTTCTGTCATCATGGAGAATAAAAAAACTTATACTTTCGAGGAAGCATACCAGGCTTCGTTGGCCTATTTCGGCGGCGACGAACTTGCCGCAAGGGTATGGGTCAACAAGTACGCGCTGAAAGACAGCTATGGAAACCTCTTTGAAAAGACTCCGGCCGACATGCATTGGCGCATAGCCAACGAAGTGGCCAGGATTGAAAACAAGTACGCTAACCCGTTGAAGGCCGAGGACGTGTATGAGCTTCTCGACCATTTCAGATACATTGTGCCGGCTGGCAGCCCGATGACCGGCATCGGCAACAACTTCCAAGTGGCATCGTTGTCAAACTGCTTTGTAATCGGCCTTGACGGCGACGCCGACTCTTACGGCGCCATACTGCGCATCGACGAGGAGCAGGTACAGCTGATGAAGCGCCGCGGCGGAGTGGGGCACGACCTGTCGCACCTGCGGCCCAAAGGCTCGCCCGTCAACAATTCGGCACTTACTTCGACAGGGCTTGTGCCGTTCATGGAGAGGTACAGCAACTCTACGCGCGAGGTGGCGCAGGACGGACGGCGCGGCGCGCTGATGCTCTCGGTGAGCATAAAGCATCCTGACAGCGAGGCATTTATCGACGCTAAGATGACGGAAGGCAAAATCACGGGCGCGAACGTGTCGGTGAAAATCGACGACGAGTTCATGCGCGCGGCCATAGACGACAAGGAATATGTACAGCAGTTCCCCATCGACGGCAGCGAGCCGCAGACGCAAAAGACCATCAGCGCGAAGCAGTTGTGGGAGAAAATAGTACACAACGCGTGGAAAAGCGCCGAGCCGGGAGTGCTCTTCTGGGACACCATACTGCGCGAAAGCATACCCGACTGCTACGCCGACCTGGGCTTCCGCACGGTGTCTACCAACCCCTGCGGCGAAATTCCGCTCTGCCCCTACGACTCGTGCCGCCTGCTGTCAATCAACCTCTATTCATACGTAGTCAACCCGTTCACCGACAAGGCGTACTTCGACTACGACCTGTTCCGCCGCCACGTCGGCCTGGCACAGCGCATAATGGACGACATTGTGGACATGGA
>OGGJ01000447.1_pt1 | contig 42673 bp, 38 predicted proteins | sample 1571071 | NCBI WGS metagenome assembly OGGJ01 (sample SAMEA2581954, study PRJEB24529) | metagenome | biome: Human gut stool | place: China | collected 2011
AAACCAGCATTGATGATCACCGTTCCGCAAAGCATGATCGCCTGCATCAGCGGGATCTCATATAATATAAAAATATCCTGTGCATTGCCCCTGATCGAGGTATATGCGACATAGATGATCACAAAAATTTTAAGAATAGATTTGATCAGTTCAAAAATAGAATCCTTTGAAAAAATTCTTTTAAATCCATTGATCGGATTAAATTTATCGAATTTTGGCTGCAACGGTTTCCCTGTCACTTTCCATCCAACCTGGATCACACTGATCAGCGCCGTCACAACAAATCCAAATGCAAAAAAGGGAACACAGACGATCAGAATCTGAATCAGTACATCGGACATAAGCGCTGCGACTGATTTTTCCGTCACATCAACGGCATTCTCCCTTACAAAATCCGGTATCCTGCCATAGATATCAACAAAACTATTTATAAGTCTGTTACCCACAAATGAAACAAAAATTTTCAGGACAAGAAATAAAACGATCAGGTCAAATGCCGCTGTAAGCTCCTTACTTTTTGCGACTTTACCGTCCTCTCTTGCCTCCTTCAGTTTCTTTGCTGTCGCCGGTTCTGTTTTTTCACCACCGGGTCCGTCTTTTGCAAACCACTGAAGATCCCATTCCATGATCAAATGTAACTGTTTCTGCTGTTCCAAGTCAATACATTCCTTCTATAAAAAGTACCATCAATTTTTTCATTTCCGTAAAAATGAAATTTGCCACACTTGGCAGCAATGATACGGTCAGAAAAAGTACCACAAATCCAACCATAATCTTCATCTGCATACCTACCGCAAACATATTCATCTGCGGTGAAACCTTCGCCATGATACCAAGGATACAGTTTAAGATCATGATACATGCAAATACCGGCAAAATGATACGGAATGCTATCACAAACATGTCTCCCATATAAGTTGTCATGGATCTCATCAGATGATTCCAATCAAACACCTGTCCATTGACCGGTATGACTGTAAATGCATCAACAAAGGCCCGCAATATATAATGATGCATGTCGGTTACCACAAGCAGCATCAAGATAAAATAATTATACAGATTTCCTGTTAATGTTACCTGCGTGTTGTTGATCGGATCAAATTCGGTTGCCATTGACAGACCGATATCCATATCAATACCCGCAAATAAAATAATGGAATTACAAACGTTTGCAGCAAGTCCGATCAGCAACCCTGTAATTCCCTCTTTCAAAACAATGACTGCATATCCTATAAGCCCGGTATATTCAACCTGTGAAACATCTGCAAACCCAGACACCAAAAGTGCGATCATCGCAGAAAGTCCTATCTTCACCTGATTCGGCACATTCGACATCCCATAAAAAGGTGCAATGTATACAAAGCAGGATACGCGAACAAGTATTAAGATAAAAATTTCAAAATTTTCCAATGAAAATGAATACTGCACCATATGTCAAACCTATCCAAGATAAATACTGAAGTTCGACCATAAGGTCGTCACAAATTCCGACAGCTGATTCAGAATCCACGAACCACATACCATCAATCCAATAAATACTGCCACAATCTTTGGTACAAATGTAAGTGTCTGCTCCTGAATCGAAGTGACTGTCTGAAAAATGCTGATAATCAAACCAACTACCAGCGAAATTATCAAAACCGGGGCACTACAGATAATAATATAATAAATTGCATCTTTTGCGATATCAAGAACCTGTCCCTCTGTTATCATATCTCATCACCTCAGATTCCACTAATAAAATGTTTTTACAAGGCTTCCGATCACCAAATCCCATCCGTCTGCCAGAATAAAAAGCAATATTTTAAATGGCAGAGAGATCGTCGTCGGAGGCAGCATCATCATACCCATGGACATCAGCACGGATGCCACGACCATATCGATCACGATAAACGGAATATAAATCACAAAACCGATAATAAATGCAGCTCTCAATTCACTTAAGATAAATGCCGGAATCAAAGTCATCATCGGAACATCATCATAACTGTCATAGGTTTCATCTGAAATATCCACAAACAGCTTTAAATCTTTTTCCTGCGTCTGACCGTACATGAATTCCCTGATCGGTCCCTGTGCGATGGTAAATGCCTCTTCCGTTGTGATCTCACCCTTGTCAAGAGGCTGGATCGCCTCTGTATTGATCTGCTGGAATGTCGGCCACATAATGAAAAATGTCAAAAATAAAGCCAACGCGATCAGTACCTGATTAGGTGGTGCGGTCTGCGTTCCGATTGCGGTACGCAGAAAATGTAATACAATGATAATTCTTGTATAAGAAGTCAGCATGATCAGGATCGACGGTGCCAGTGATAAAATTGTCAATACCAAAAGCATCTTCACCGGTGCCGATAATGATCCGCCATCATTGTTGTATGAAATTGTCAATCCATTCGTACTGTCTTCTGCAGCTCTGGTGACACCACCCTCAGAATTGTCACCATCAAATGTTGTGATACTGTCCGGATCCATGGAAGCTGCATACACAGTTGTCCCACCCACGGACCATGAAAGCGTCAGAACAAGTACCACCATTGCCACAATTAATGACACCATACAATATGTCTTTTTCACTCTTGTCATAATCAAAACCTATTTCTTAGGAAAATGTTCCTTCACCCGGTTCAATACCTCACGGAAATTCTCCTGTGCAGCCTTCCCATCCATTGGAAATTTATTTTGTATCGCAGAGAAATCCGGCACCTCGCTCAACTGATCTTCTGTGAGCTGTGTGAGCAGTGTCACATCATCTTTTCCCACAGCTACAACAAGGTAAACCTCACCTGCTTTTACAATTGTGATAAACTTATTATTTCCAACACGTATTGATTCCACGATCTGCAGATTTTTGTTTGCAAAATTTGTTTTCTGATAATTACCGATCCACTTTGTTGTGAAATAGGTGATTGCCAGCACAAAGAGAAAAATGATCAATACGCCCAACAGCTGGATAAAACTGCCTAATGCAGAACTGAGTAATATCATATCAACCTACAACTTTTTTTACTGCTTCAAGAACACGCTCTGCCTGGAATGGTTTGACGATAAAGTCTTTTGCTCCTGCCTGGATTGCTTCGATAACCATAGCCTGCTGTCCCATTGCAGAACACATAATAATTTTAGCTCCTGGATCTAATGCTTTGATCTTCTTTAATGCTTCAATACCATCCATCTCAGGCATTGTGATATCCATTAATACAAGATCTGGTTTTGCTTCTGGATATTTTTCTACTGCTTTCTGTCCGTTTTCTGCCTCTGCAGCAATCTCATAACCATTCTTTGTTAAGATATCCTTAATCATCATTCTCATAAATGCTGCGTCATCGCAAATCATTACTTTAGCCATATTATTTGTTTCTCCTCTTCTTTCCTATCTTATTTCACAATTTCAGTGATTCTCACACCAAAACTTTCTTCAATTACTACGACTTCACCCTTGGCAACGTATTTTCCGTTTACCAGAATATCTATTGGTTCACCGGCAATTCGATTCAACTCGATGATCGTACCAGGTGCGAAATCCAAAATCTCATGGATCGACTTTGTTGTTCTTCCAAGTTCTACTGTCACTTCAAGTGGAACATCCATGATCAATCCGATGTTCTCTGCTCCTGCAACCTGTGCAATACTTGGATTAAAAGCCTGAAACTGTGCCGGCTGTACATTTACCGGCTGTGCATACATTTGATTCATATTCGGTGCCATCATTGGCTGTCCCATCATCGGCTGTCCCATCATCGGCTGCCCCATCATTGGCTGTCCCATAACCTGCTGACCTCCCATCGGCTGTTCCATCTGAGGCTGTGGTGCAGCTGGCTGTGCACTCACTGCTTTTTCTGCCTCGTTCGATGTGGAATTGGTATCCGCTTCCATATTCTTTGTAATGCTTGCGCACATCTCCTTCGCAAAAGAAACCGGATACAACTGCATGATCTCACTGTCTACCAGATCTCCAATCTCCATCTTAAATGAAATCTTAACAAACGAACCGGATAAAAAATCTGCGATTGATCCCTCATCAATATTATCATGAAGATCCACAAGATCTGCAACTGGCGGACTGATATCGATGGTCTTATTCAGCATAGAGGAAAGAGAGGTCGCTGCGGAACCCATCATCTGATTCATCGCTTCGCTGATTGCACTTAAATGTAACTCTCCAAGTTCTCCATCTGTATTAGTACCATCACCACCCATCATCAGGTCTGTAATGACTTTTACATCATGTTCTTTTAAAACAAGAATATTACTTCCATCCAAACCAACTGTATATGCAATTCGGATAAATACACACGGTTTTTCATATGCATCACAGATGTCACTCCATGTTGCAAAAGATACAACCGGCGTTGAAATATCTACTTTACGATTTACAAGGGAAAACAATGTTGTTGCCGCTGTTCCCATGCTGATGTTACCAATTTCGCCAATCGCGTCTTTTTCAGCATCTGTCAGCAAATCATTTTTATTTGCATCATCCGGGTTATTCAGCAAAGCACTGATTTCTTCCTGTGACAAAACACCATCCATTACTACTGCTCCTCTCTTACCACTGATGTAACTCTTACTGCATAATTATCGCCGACAGCTCCCGGCAGAGCAGTAAATTTTTTTATATTACCGACAAAAATATTCAGATCCTGATTCACACCCGAATCCAGCCGGATAATATCTCCAACCTGAAGATTTACAAAATCGTCCACGGAAATAGTACTGTTTCCCAAAACCGCTTTTACAGGAATCTTCGCTTTTGAGATCAAAGCTTCGATCGCATCTGTATACTGCTTATCGTCATGTTCCTGAAGATTGGAATACCAGAACTTCGTATTCAGCTTGTCCATGACACTTTCCAATGTCAGATACGGAAGACAGATATTCATAAGACCTTCCACATCGCCAATCTTGATATGTAATGTCACAAGTGCGATCATCTCGGTCGGCGAAATAATCTGCGCAAACTGTGAGTTTGTCTCAATCCGTTCAAGCCGCGGTGAAATCTCACAGACACTCGACCAAGGCTCCGGCAAAAGACTTACACATACATTATAGATTCTCTCCAGAATCAAAAGTTCAATCTCGGAGAAATCTCTTGGCTTATCTAACGGAGTTCCCAATCCACCGAGCATTCGGTCAACAATTGCATACCCCAGATTGTCTGCAAGTTCTATAATAATACTGCCACTCAAAGGCGATACATTCACCAATCCGAGTAAAACCGGATTTGACAGTGCATTCGTGAATTCAGAATAGGTAACCGCCTCTGAATTCATCACTTCCACCTGTACTGTTTTTCTCAAATAAACAGGTAAGTTCGTCGAAAGAAGTCTTCCATAATGTTCAAAAATGATTTCCAACGTACGCAAATGCTCTTTTGAGAACTTTGCTGGACGGGTAAAATCATAATTTTTTACTTGTTTTTCGTCTTTTACTTTCATGTCCTCAGCATCAAGTTCACCACTGCTCAATGCCTGCAGAAGACTATCTATCTCATTTTGAGATAAGACTTCACCCATTCTCTTTCACCACCTAGCATTCTAATTTACTGCGTATTTACACTGGAGAAACTTACCCCAACGATAAAGTCAGAACCGAACATCTCCTGCAGATCTTCGAGAATAGCATCTTTAACGCTCTGCTCGTCCTCCCGGAACTGTTCCATTGTATATCCGGAAACAATCGTGTTGATATCATTTTTGATCAATGTTTCCTTCGCTTTCAATCCTTCTGTACCTATGCTCTTGTATCCGTCACTCTTTGTATTCAGCGACAAACCGATAGAAAATACAGCCACATGGTCTTTTCCATCACCGCTTGGACTTAAGTTGACGGTAAAGCTGGCTTCAATATCATAAACTTCAATATCTTCCACCGGAACTGCTGCGGTATCTTTGCTGCTTCCATCTTCCAGCTCCAGATCAATTGCTGATGCGATCTTATCGATCAGCTGATTTGATTTTCTCGTCTGAGGAATGATCGTAAACGCAAGAATTGCAGTCAAAACGAGATTCACCAGAACTAATGCAAGGATAATTACTGTCATCAGATTCTTTTTCATTGTTTGTGCCTTTCTTCTGTTAATTAATTTATTTCGGAATAATATGAATTATATATCTTTATCTCAACACGTCTGTTGCGCGCCCTTCCCTCCGGTGTGGAATTATCTGCAATCGGAACGTATTCGCCTCTTCCGGATGACTTGATATGTGACGGATCGATCGTTGTGATATTGCGCATATAATCTGCCACATATAATGCCCTGTACATTGACAGCACATCGTTATTTTCATATTTTGAAGAATGCGTGAACGGAATATTATCCGTGTGTCCCTCTATCTCTATCATGTTCTGCTGATAACTCTGAAGAATCTTTCCAATCTTATCCATCAAAGGATAGGCTTCTGACTTGATCTCAGATTTTCCGGAATCAAACAGCACTGCACCATTTAAATTCAACAGCACATATTCCGCATTAAAATCGATTTCCACCTGATCCTGTATTCCATATTGTGCCACAAGATCCTGTACCTGTTCTGCCATCTGTTCTGACTCGGCAAGCGCTTCTTCTTTATACTCTTCCGCAACATCTGAACTTTCTGATGTATCATCTGTCGTCTGCGTATTTGCCATCTGATTATAATAGATGTCATACATCTGTAACTGGCTCACGCCGGAAGAAACCATCTCACCATCTCCGATGGAAGCTCCACCGCTTGGTAGAATACTAAAGCTGCTCTGCAAAGATGCGATCACCATCTCAAACTTCTCAGCATCCACTGTTGACATAGAAAACAGTAAAACGAAAAAGCAAAGAAGTAAATTCATAAGATCACTAAACGTCGCCATCCATGCCGGAGCGCCTGCCGGTGCTTCTTCTGTCTTCTTTCTTGCCACTATGCTTCACCTCCGGCTTCATCACCTTCTCCGAGACTTCCTGATGCCTGTGGTGTCAGGAATGATTTCAGCTTTTCTTCAATGACACGCGGATTTTCACCTGCCTGAATGGAAAGCAATCCTTCCACGATCATTTCTTTTATTGCAACTTCTCTCTCATTATTCACCTTAAGCTTTGACGCAGTTGGATTACAAAGCCAGTTGGCGATCAATGAACCATATAATGTAGTGACCAGGGCAACCGACATAGCCGGTCCGATACTCGATGCATCTTCCAGATTCCTAAGCATGTTAATAAGACCGATCAGCGTACCGATCATACCCCATGCAGGACCTAATTCTGCCCATTTCTCCCAGAATGCGATTACTTTCTTATGTCTTTCTTCCATACAGGACAGGCTTGTCTCCATGATGCCACGCACCAGTTCCGGATCCGTACCATCCACAACAAGCATTACGCCCTTTTTCATAAAATCGTCTTCAATATCATTGGCTGCTTCCTCTAATGCGAGCAATCCTTCTTTTCTTGCCACATTCGAGAGATCAATGATCTTTTTGATCGTCTCTGCCGGATCTTCTGCCTTTTCCTTGAAGGTAAGTGTAATACCCTTCAGTCCGTTAATGAAATCCGGTAACTTGTGTGCTGCCAGTACACCGGAGATAGAACCTCCGACTGTTATGATGATAGACGCCGAATCAACCATGTTTTTCAAAGCTTCAAATCCACCATTACTGAAAACACCGAATACAAACATTACTGCGCCGAGTATTATACCGGCTAAAGATGCGATATCCATATCTTCCACCTGCCATCCTTGTTAATATATTTAAAATTTAATTCTCATTTTCTGCTTTAAATCCAGTTTCCATAATTTCCCGCTTATATGATTTTACTAAACTTTTTATCTGTTGTCTACTTTCTTTTACAATTATTTTGCGTCCTGTCGTGAAAGTGATCACAGTGTCCGGTGTTTCTTCGACAAGTTCGATCAGATCCGCATTCACCAAAATCTGTGTACCATTTAATCTTGTCACTTCGATCATAGTGTTCATCCTTTCCTTATTGTTAACAGACAATGAAAACAATGAAACAATGTTTAGTATACCATATCTTGTTGTAGTATGGAACATATTTACTAAATAATCGTTACTTTTTTTATACTATTTCTATTCAAGGAGGAATCTGTAACGTTTTATAGATTCCTCCATTCAGTTTATATTATCGTTTTAAGTTTACAAGTTCCTCTAATAATGTATCGGAGGTTGTAATAACACGGGAGTTTGCCTGGAAACCACGCTGTGTTGTGATCATGGACGTAAACTCTGAGGAAAGGTCTACGTTCGACATTTCCAGCTCGCCGGTTGTCATGGAAGAACCGTCTGCGGAAATCTCCACACCGATTCCATCGAACTCACCGGAGTTTAAGGTTGTGCGGTAGCAGCTCTCTCCGACTTTCTCAAGACCGGATGCGTTAGAGAACTGTGCAACTGCGATCTGTCCTAGCAGCTCTGTGTTACCATTGTCATATGTACCGTAGATACGTCCGCTTGTATCAATGGAAATACCTGTCATGGCACCAAGCTTACGTCCTTTTCCGGTTTTTCCGTCAGTTGCTCCGGCATCTGCACCGATTGTGGATTTACCACCATTCTCATAGTTTAAGCACTGGGAGAAGTCTACAGTAATATTCTGGAAGTTTCCGTTGTTATTTAGCAAACCAGAAGAAAGTACAGACATATTCAGCATTTTAGATGGGGTATCACCACCGATGGAAGCAAACTTACCTGTGCTTGTATCAAATACCAGGTCATAAGAAGTCTTCTCACCTGTTACAGTTGCCTGTCCGGTTTTAGTATCAAGTTTTACCTTATAGTTATTCGTACCATTCTTTATATTATTAGCAATGGTTGTTGTAATACCGGAGAAAATCTCTGTAATGCTTACTTTGGTACCATCTGCTGCTTTAAACAAAGTAGAATCTGTTTGATCAACTTCAAATTCTTTGTTATCTGCTTTGCGCACATACTTATTATTTTTAAACTCATAATCCTTTGAAAGACCATATTGTCCAAGTGTTGCATCTGCTTGGTAATCACCGAAAATCTGTGAAATCTCCTGTTTTGTAAGATTTTTGATGATATTCTGATTATTGCTATCCAAAACAGATGTCAGTTCAACGGTATATTTTCCATCTGTTCCAGTAGACTTGATTGCAAACTTCGCAGTATACTGATAGCCAAGGTTATCGTAGAAGTTTAAGTTCATTACCCTGCCGGCATCATTTTTAACATCTGTATCATTCTCATCCAGCACACCGGCGATGGTTGCCTGTGTGGTTGCTTCCGGTGCAGAAGTCAGGTTCTTCTCCTGCATGATACGGAGTGCCGAAACAGTGTCCTTGCGGATCTCACCTGTTGTCTCGTCAACCTGCCATCCCATAACCGTATAGCCTGTTGAGGACATACACAAGTTACCGGAACCGTCTACGTAGAAAGAACCGGAACGGGTAAATACATTCTCAGAACCATTGTTTACAATAAAGAAGTTCGTTGAGTTTTTATCAGTCAGACGGATATCAAATGGATTTCCGGTTGTCTCAGATGCACCTGCAGAAGTGATGCTGACTTTGGTTGCTGCCGCAGTTGTACCGAGACCGATCTGCTTTGCATTGACACCGCCGGTACCGGTTGTTGCATTTGCTCCGGATGCATTCGAAGTGGTCTGATATAAGATATCACTGAATGTTACGGAAGAAGATTTAAAAGCTACTGTGTTGACGTTGGCGATATTATTACCGATCACGTCCATTCTTGTCTGATGTGTCTTTAAACCTGACACAGCAGAATACATTGATCTCATCATAATGAAATGACCTCCTAAAGTTCTTTTGGCGCAGGGCGTCTGGTTTCTTCTGTCAGTCAGAAACCGATTGCTCCCCCAAGGTCCAGCTATATGATCACTGCGCCATCAATATTGGTATAAATGTTGTCATCGGATTCCGTGCGGTCCATTGCCGTCACAACTGTTTTGTTTGGGACATTTACAATGAATGCCAGAGAATCAACGATTACGAGTGACTCCCGAATTCCCTTTTCACTTGCTTTTTGAACTCCACTCTCCAGCCGTTCGCTCTGTTCTTTTGACAGATTGATCTTTCTGTTCTCCAGTCTCATGGAGGCATGTTTGGAAAATTTCAGTTCCAAGCTCTCAGAAACATCCTGTTTCTGTTTTAAAATTTCCTCAAAGGACAATCCCGATGCATTGACTGTGGAATTTCCTTTTCCGGTACCAAGATAACGGTCCGTGATCTGTTCAATCGAAGTGAATTGGTTATTAATTTTATTCATAACCCCATCTCCTGTTACTCTGTCCTGTCTGAACTGTTATCTGTTGTATCTCCTGATCCTGCACTTTCTGTTTCTTCTGTTTTGTCTGTACTATCAGATTTGTCTGTGCTATCTGTTTTGTCTGTACTATCAGATTTGTCTGTACTGTCCGTCTTGCCTGTGCTGTCAGCTTTGTCTGTACTGTCCGTCTTGCCTGTGCTGTCAGTTTTGTCTGTTCCATCCGCTTTGTCAGATTTGTCTGTTTTGTCAGATCCATCTGCAGATTCGTTTGCCTTGATCAGTTCTTTTAATCTTGCCTCAAGTTCTTCAAACTTCTTCCAGGAATCTTTGGAAACGAATTTCTTCTGGTAATCGCTCAGTCCATCATACATCTTACGGATGCTCTCAATATCATCCTTGTTTGCAAGCGAGATCGAATTTTTGGATGGCAGTAATGAAATTGCGGATTTAATTGTCTCTGCAAGTGTCACTGCTTCCATATAATCTGCATCTGCAACAGTATCCAGATCCTTCAGGTTGTAAAGTCCATCATTGACAGAAAGAAATGTTTCTCCGTTTTTGTGAAGTACATAATCACAGGTTCCTGCGATATAGCTTGTCTCTCCTGTTGTAGATGAAGTCACTTTCATGATGACATACTTGCCAACCAGATCATTTGCCGAAGAAGCCTCGATCGTACTCTGCACACTAAGCTGTGACTCCAGCTGTGAGAAGGTCGCAAGCTGTGCAATATACTCGGTATTACTTGTCGGTTCCAACGGATCCTGATACTGCATCTCTGCGCATAAAATCTGTAAGAACTGGTCATAACCAAGCTCGTTTGTCTTTTTATCTTTGTCGGACGATTTTGTTGATGTACTGCCTGTACCGGTAGTCTCATCTATAAATTTTCCATCTTTTACCTGCTGAATTAATGCCATTGTCTCTCTCCTTTCTCAAAACTTATGCAGTGTAATCTACACTGTTTCCCTGTTCTGCCATCATTTTGGCTGCCAGAGTTTCTTCTTCCGACATCACGCCGGATAATTCACTTAAATCATTCAGATTTAATCTGCGGGTTCTGCCTTTTTCTTTTTCCTGCTGCTCGCCCTGCTGTTTTTCACCTTCTGCATTCTGCTCAAGGTTTTTCTCAAACTCATGGCTTGCAACGGTCACTTCAACAGCATCCACTTTCACACCAGCCTGCTCTAAATTCTGTCTAAGTTCTACGGTCTGGGCTTCTAATGCCTCTTTTACCACTGCATTCTGTGTCATGATCTTTGCTGTTACTGCGCCTTCCTGCTCGGTAACCTTAAGAATGATCTTTCCGAGGTTCTGCGGGTTCAGCTGTAACTCCATGCTCGTCTTGTCTTCTGTCAGGATCACTCTTGCGGACTCTACGATCTGATCGATCACATCCTGTGTATTTACACTCTGCGGTAACGGTTCTACTGTCTCAACATTTGCAAATTCCTGTACCACCTGACTCTGTGGTGTGATAACCGCCCCGTCTGCAGTATGGGCTGTCTCATTTGTAAACCGGAACCTGCCGGGTGTATCAGAAGAATTGTTCTGATCTGTGGAATCCTCTGCCGCATTTTCGGATGTCATCCTATTCTGTACAGTTTCCTGTTCCGGAATATCTTCCGTTACCTCAGAAGACTGTGTATCCTGCGCAGCCACCTTCTGTTCTTTCACAGGTGCATTTTCTGCTGCTTTTGTCTGTCTTCCATCCTCTACCACAAATTTCTGTGTTGATGCACTGGTATCCTCTGTGGCTGTCTGATCTGTAACAACTGCCTCATCCACAGATGCTTCTGTTTCCTGTCCGGTAACAGCATCTGACGATCCGGCATTATCGTCCATCACTTTGGCAACTGCGCTCTGAAACTCTTCCAGACTCATGTCAAGTGCATTTAAAATATCTTTTCCAATGTCATTGACACTCTGCAGTACATTTACAAACTGTTCACTGCACAAAAGCTGTGGTACGCTGTCTGCTCCGGTAAGTTCTGCCACAAGATTTGCAAGATTATTCTGATTCAGCAGATCCTGAAACTGTAAGCCAAGTGTCTGCATTGCTGCTTCAATCGCTTCATCGGACACGCCAAGCTCCTCTTTCAGAACTTCTTTTACATCTTCTGTAAACTGTTCGAACTGCTCTTTGACAACATCCTCAGATGTGACCTGTTTTATCTCTGATGCGATCGTATTATCCTTGTACTGATACTTCTGATAATCATCTGCCGCTTTCACAGTGTCCTTACGGCCATTTGCTGCTGTCTTTACTGTTTCGTTGTGGTCAATCCCTGCATAAGATGCTGTCTGACGGTTTCCGGACTGTTTCATCATAGATCCAAAATCTACTTTTCCAGTGGTGATCCGGGTATTGCTTTCTGTCCCCTGCACAGACTGTGTGCTTTGATTAAACATTTTTCCTAATTCAGAAATTGTTGTACCAGCCATATGCTTCCTCCTTTCTTCTTTTATCGTCTTACTGTCTGGCAGTATGCACTGCCCGGAAAAGATTCTCAGATCTCTCCCTCTATTCTGAAGGCTCCATGATCTCAGTTACTTTTGCTGCCGTATCCGAGTTCATCTTACCGAGAATATCTCCTCTGGACTGCGTGTCCATATTGGATAATATATCTGCTACCAATTGAAGGTTGTCTGTCATTGTATCAAAAATAGCTGCCGCCTCTTTCGGCTTCATGCTGGAATAAGTCTTCACATAATCATCCATCTGTTCATCCGTCAGAGTCTGTTCTACCACCTGTTTATAAAGCACTTCCGCATTTGCCGCATCAATGCTCTCATAATACTCTTTGTAATTACTTATATCGGGAGCATCTTCCGAAAAGACAACATCCTCATACCATTTTTCTTTTTCCTTCTCAAAATCTGCCTCATTCTGCTTATAGGTATCCAGCTCTTTTGCCTTCTCCTCTAACTGTGCAATATAATCTGCATCAGAATTTGCACTGTTCTGGGCATCTGCAAGCTCAATCTCAAGCTCTTTGATGCGGTTGATCGCATCATCCAGATTTGTGTATGCATACTGGCTGTCTTCCGTGGAAACCTCCTCTGTGACAGAATCCGGCAAAATCTTATTCAGATAAGGAACATCTTTGATCACAGGAGCTAAGACTCCCGAACCAAATCCGCCCACATCCAGCTTGATCAGCATTGCAAAGATGGCAAGCCAGATCAGAATGATAATAATCGTGACAAAGAAAACAAGGATTTTGCCTCCAACGGTTTCCTCATCTCCATCCAGATCATCCGGATTTTTCTGTTTTCTCTTCTTTTTTTCCAGCTTTTTTGCCGCCTTTAACTGTTTTTTATCTAAAACTTCATTTTCCTGCTGTAATTCTTCCTGCTGCTTTTGTTCTGCCATAATCTCGTCCATGCCTTTCTCGTATATTGCCCTGTCAAAATTACCGGGTTTCTGTCATCCCCTCATGATAGGTGTAACTTACAAGCTCATCAATTTCTTTATTCTCTGCATATTGCATTTCCTGTTTAAAAACTTCAAACGCCTGCTCTTTCAGTTTCTCATGCGTCTTTCTTTCCATCATGACTTCATTGAGTTTCAACCGGGCAGCCTCTACATTTTTTTCTGCGACATGCACATTCATCATCTGGCTGCGCTGCATCGTTTTCATGGTATCTACTGCCCGCTTGCATTCTTTGATCTTAGGTACATCAATGGTTCCATTCACCAGGTTTCTCGCCTGGCTTTCATAACCTGCCTTGCGTATCATGATCTGCTGGAGTTTTCCCTGTTCATCCATGAGTTTTGCATTTGCAACTCCATATGCAATCTTCGCCTGGCCTTCCATTTTTTCTTTTATATCTAATATGCTTTGCATCCGATATGCAAATTTTGCCATATCCTATCAACCTCTAATCATTAAAAAGTGCACGCAGCAGATCGATCTCCTGTTCAAACTGGAATTTTTCGTCGGTCTTCTGCATCAGGAAATCATTTACAGCATCGATTTTCTGGATGGCATAATCGATATTCCTGTTAGAACCGCTCTTATAGGCTCCAATATTGATCAGATCTTCTGCCTCATTGTATGTGGCAAGTACATTTTTTAACCTGCCTGCCAGTTCTTTATGTTCCGGCGTTGCAATGGAACTCATAACCCTGGAAATACTCTGTAAAATATCAATGGCCGGATAATGGTTTTTATGTCCCAGTTTTCTGGACAGCATGATGTGCCCGTCTAAAATGCTCCGGGCTGTATCTGTGATCGGTTCATTAAAATCATCACCATCTACCAGTACTGTATATAATCCGGTGATCGATCCTTTATCGGAAGTTCCTGCACGCTCTAACAGTTTTGGCATCTCCGAATATACACTCGGCGGATATCCTCTGGTTACAGGCGGTTCTCCGGATGCAAGTCCGATCTCGCGCTGTGCCATGGAAAAACGTGTCAGGGAATCCATCATCAGAAGCACATCTTTTCCCTGATCCCTGAAATACTCTGCAATGGATGTCGCCGTCATTGCTGCCTTCTTACGGATCAATGCCGGTTTGTCAGAAGTCGCCACAACGACAATGGAACGTTTCATACCCTCTTCTCCGAGATCCCGTTCTACGAACTCACGCACCTCACGGCCACGCTCACCGATCAGGGCAATGACATTGATATCTGCTTTTGTATTTCTTGCAAACATACCAAGCAGTGTACTTTTTCCGACACCGGAACCTGCAAAAATTCCGATACGCTGTCCTTTTCCGACTGTGATCAATCCATCGACCGCTTTCACGCCGAGAGGAAGTACCTCACTGATGATCTTTCTTGACATTGGATCCGGAGGCTGTGCATCGACCGGATATTCATAAGGTGTCTCTAATTTGTCGATATCCGTCGGACGGCCAATTCCGTCTAAAGTATGTCCTAAGAGTTCATTTCCTACAGAGACAGATAAAGGATGCCCCGTATTTTCAACGATACATCCTACTCCTATTCCCTCTACACTCTCATAAGGCATCAAAAGCAGTCTTTTATCCCTGAAACCCACAACCTCAGCCATTACCACGGTGTTCGCATTTTCATCGATGATAATTCTGCACAAGTCATTCAGTTTTGCGTCCGGACCAACGGATTCAATGGTCAACCCAACAATTTTAACAACTTTTCCAAGCCGTTTAAAATATGTATTCTCCGCCAGTCGTAAATACTTGTTATACCTGCTGTCCACTTTCAACCATCCTTATAAGCATAGTGATTTTATATCTTTAATAAGATTTTCGAGCTGCACACCAAGGCTGCAGTCGAATACTCCTGAGTCTGTCTCGATCACACAGGAATTTCCATCCATGGAGGAATCTGCGACAATCTCAATCTCAATTCCAGCTCCCACTCGTTCCAGGATTTCTTCTTTATGATTCTCCAAAAACATTACATTGCTGTTAGCAACCTTGATGCGGAATTTTTTATCTCCCTCAATATTTAAAATTGCATCATCGATGAGATACATCAGAATGTGTTTTTTATGGTCAAACTGTATATGGAATACTTTGTTAAAAACCTCAAGGATCACATCTACCAGATCCTTTTCCATATTTTGTTGTTTCTCCCTGAATTCATTCTGAAGCGTTTCCTGTTTGCTCTGATATTCGTTCTGTAACTCTTCACGCTGCGTTGCCAGTTCACTCTCCAGGCTCTGTCTTCCCTCCTGATATCCGGTATTTTTTGCATTCTCCCGGATATCTTCAGCTTCCTGATTCGCCTGATTTAAAATTGCTTGTGCCTGCGCCTGTGCTTCCGCCAGAATTTTTTCAGCTTCTTTTTTTGCTTCAGCGACATGGTCGATCTCCTCCACATAATCTGTGTCAGGACCGACAATTCCTGCTGAGAAGCCATTCTCATCCGTTGTTTTTTGTTCCCTGCGCTTAAGCTCTGCCATCTTCTCTAAACGTTTTTCTACAATATCATCTGAGTTAATGACACGTTTATTATTCGGCTCGTTGTGCACGAAATATTGTTTGTAAAGATTAGGCAATAATCTCGTCACCTCCGCCTCTTGAAATTACAATCTCACCGGCATCTTCAAGTTTTCGGATCACACTGACAATCTTCTGCTGTGCCTCCTCAACATCCTTCATACGCACAGGTCCCATAAATTCCATATCCTCTTTGATCATGGCAGCCAGACGTTTTGACAGGTTGTTGAAGATCGCATTCTGAACATCTTCGTTTGCACCTTTCAATGCCACGCCAAGATCTGAGTTTTCAACATCACGAAGAACACGCTGGATAGCTCTGTCATCGAGAAGAAGGATATCCTCAAATACGAACATCTTCTTACGGATTTCATCTGCAAGCTCAGGTTCTTCAATTTCAAGAGATTCCATAATATGCTTCTCTGTAGAACGGTCTACCGTATTTAAGATATTCACGATCGCATCGACACCTCCGACAATCGTGTAATCCTGATTGACCAGAGAAGAAAGTCTTCTTTCTAACACGCGCTCCACCTCTTTGATCACATCCGGTGATGTACGATCCATCATTGCGATCCTCTTTGCAACATCCGCCTGTTTCTCCGGTGGAAGTGCCCCTAAAACCATCGCCGCCTGCGATGCTGTCAGATATGATAAAATCATTGCGATCGTCTGTGGATGCTCATCCTGGATAAAGTTCAAAAGCTGACTCGGATCTGTCTTCCGCACGAACTCGAATGGGCGAACCTGTAAGGAAGCAGTCAGCTTGGAGATAACCTCCTGTGCTTTTTCCTGTCCAAGAGCCTTATCAAGAAGCTCTTTTGCATAACCGATACCACCCTCTGCGATATACTGCTGTGCCAGACACACCTGATAAAACTCATTTAAAATATCTTCTTTTACCTGTGGAGACACGCTTCTTGTATTTGCGATCTCCAGCGTAAGTTCCTCAATCTCTTCTTCTTTCAGATGTTTAAAAATATCTGCGGAACGTTCAGGTCCTAATGTAATCAGCAGGATTGCGGCTTTCTGAACGCCATTGTAATCTGCAGTTGCCATATTCTACTCCCACTCCTCATTCAGCCAGTTTCTAAGTAAGGAAGCTGCCGCTTCCGGATTTTCTTCTACGAATTTTTCTATCAGGACTCTTGTCTCTGATTTTTCATTGAATCCGATATCCTGCAATGTATCTGCAGATTCTTTCGTGGATTCAAGCAGAGACTCCACGGAAAGTTCCGGCTCCGGCTCGACTGCTTTCTCTTTTCTTGTACTGCGGAATACTACATAACCTAACAGTGCAAAAATCAATACTGCAAGGATGATCTGTAGATAATCCGATATAGTCCGTGTACTTCCTTTGCTATACTGGAACATCGGCTGATCATATGCAATGATCGTGATATTGCTCACCGGTACGCCTGTTGCATTGGAGATCAGCGTATAAAGATCCTGGTCTACTTCCGCCTTTACCGGTTCACTGTTTGCAGCAACATACTCATCAAAGGTCATGTCACCGAGCGTTCCGGAAGCACGCAGTGTATCCTCATCATAGATCACATAGTTCGTTGCGACTGCAGATATGGATGAGCCGTCATAATTAACAGTTCCTACTGCCGGTGTTGTTGTTGTGATTTTCTCGTTATTCTGGTAGTTTGTATTCGTCTCAGACACACTGGAACTTGTGTAATCATTATCTTCTAGTACATAAGACGTATCATCGTCATTGGAATCGGTTCCCGGTGTTGCCGCTGCTCCACCGACTGCATTCGATTCATATTCACTCTTTGATCCCACCATACCGTTTGTCTGTCCATCCGGCGCATAATACTCATGTGTGGATTCTGTGGTCTGGTCAAAATTCATCGCAAGATTCAGGCCGACTTCTACATTATCAAACAGTGATGATCCTACAAGGACATCTTTTACCTGACCTTTTACCTGATTTTCGGCTTTGGTCTTTAAAGACAACTGGTTGTTGGCATTTCCTGTCACAGACGTATCATCCTGACCAGAGAAAAGAACATTTGAACTATTATCGAGGATGAGCACATTGGATGTGTCATCATTTCCAACATTTGTTGCAAGATATTTTGCAAGTCCGGCTGCCTGTTCATCATCCATCGTTCCGTTGAGCGTCAGGATCGCTGTCACATATGCCTGTTCACCTTTGGAGAGGATCGTTCCATCTTCATCCGGCAGATCCAGTGTCACTGCCGCTGCATCTACATTCGATAATGTCTCAAGCTTCTCAGCATAATACTCTTCGAGATATAATTTATATTTTTTTGTTTTATCCGCCTCGGTGGAGCTGAAACCGCCATCAAACACATCGCTTAACTTTGTGCCGCTGGTTGGGATATCATTTGTTCCAAGAACGATGGAAGCATTTGCGTAATCCTTTTCATTTACCTTAAATGCAAGTCCATCAGCGGAGAGTTCATAGGAAATATTCTCAGAGTCAAGTATGTTCTTGACCTGCCCGGATTCTGCTGTTGTTTCGCAGGTAACTAATGTTACCATTTTCGGTTTGGAAACGACTGCCGCAAGAATTGCAAGAGCCACAAGCACAACTGCCACAATGCTGATCAGCAGTGTCTTTTGTTTTGTATTGAATTTTTTCCACCATTCTAGGATTCTGTCTAAAACCTTTTGTACCTGTTCCGGCATTTTCATCTACCCTCGTTCACTAAATTTGCATATTCATGATTTCTTTGTATGCATCGATCATTTTATCTCTCACTGCCACCGTATACTGGATCGCAGTAAGTGCTTTGGTCTGTGCCGTTGACAGATCATGTGTGTTCTCTGACTGTCCCAATGCAAAACGGATTGCCTCTGACTGTGCGTTGTTCTGCAGGTCGTTTGTCTCTGAAACCATATTCATCGCAGATGAAAGGACAGAACTGAACGAATCATCATCTGTCGTGACCAGCCTGTTCTGCTGTGCGATCTGATTCAGATAATCTGAACTGATATTTGTCAATGAACTGATATCCATATGTCATACCACCTTACTTATCTTTTATCTTTACTTATTTTCCAATGGAGAGTCCGCTCTGTGCAATTGATTTTGCAGCCTCGAATGCTGTTGTGTTTGCCTCATACGCACGGGATGCATCAATAAGGTTCGTCATCTCTGTGACCGTATTCACATTCGGATAAGAAACATAACCATTCTCATCCGCATCCGGATTGGACGGATCATACTCCATGATAAAATCAGTCTCTGTGTCCTCTTTGACAGAAGATACTTTCACACCATTTCCGACAAACTTAGATCTGGCATTCTGATAATACCTTGAGAAAGAAGTCACTTCCTTCTCTGCAAAAGTAACAATTTTTCTTCGGTATGGAGTTCCATCTTCTGTTCTTGTCGTATTTACATTTGCAATATTCTCTGCAATGGTATCCATACGGAAACGCTCCGCAGTCATTCCCGAAGCACTGATATCAAACGCCTGAAATAAAGCCATTTTTATCCTCCTGTAATCCTGCTCTTATTTTACTTTAAAACTGCCTGCATTCTCGTAAAATCAGAGGTGATGCTGTTCGTAAGTGCCTGATAACGGATCGTCTCCGATGCCAGTTCCACATTCTCGGTATCCGGATCCACGTTGTTTTGGTCCAGACGGTAAGAATAATTTGATGAGTCTGTATAGGTTGATACATTCAGACCGGAAAGATCCGCATTTAAGGAACGGATTTTCTTGTCCAGCGTTGTGTATTTGGAGTGGCCTAATTCTCTCTGAAGTACAGACTCAAAATCCACTTCCTGTCTCTTATATCCCGGCGTATCTGTGTTCGCAAGATTATTCATAATCGCAGTCTCACGAAGCCAGCTTGCATCCGCCGCTTTATCCAACACATTGATATAGTCAAATGCGTTCGTAGTAATCATGACACATTCCCCTTCCAATTTACATAATTCAACAGTAACCTAGTTTTATTATAAAGAATAAATCCAAAAACACAAGTCTTTTTTTACCATTTTTGACATATCTTGTAGATTTTTGACTGTCAGGCACAATATGGTGCTTTGTTTTTTCAATCTGTGTTCCCATCTTCCCTGACAATTCCTGCTTAATGTGAAAAAAGGACTCTATAGCAAGCTATAAAATCCCTTTTTTGCGTAAATTCCTTTATTTTATGTTATTTTCTTTCTTGATCTGTTCCAGTTCATCAAAGACAACGTCATTCAGAACTTTGATATAGGTTCCCTTCATGCCGGAAGATCTTGATTCGATCACTCCTGCACTCTCAAACTTGCGAAGTGCATTGACGATCACAGATCTTGTGATCCCTACACGGTCTGCGATCTTACTTGCAACAAGAATCCCCTCTTTGCCATCCATCTCCTCAAAAATGTGGGTGATGGCTTCCAGTTCTGAAAAAGAAAGCGTGCTGATCGCAGATTTTACGATCTGGACCTTTCTTGTCTCCTCAGCGTTCTCTTCATTCACCGAACGCATCATCTCAAGACCCACCACGGTTGTCCCATATTCACTCAAAATAATATCATCAATATCATAAGGATCATTCTCCCGGTACACAAACAGTGTTCCGAGCCGCTCTCCTGCAATGTCGATTGGTGTTATGATCGCAGTATATTTCTTAATGTCATTCACAAATCCCAACGTCTCGAGATTGACATTCTCTTTTGTGGACAGGATTCCAAGTAAACGTTCATTCAGCAATGGATCGATAAATCCGCCAACCTCATCCACGATCAGCTCCCGGATCTCTTCCACACCATCCGTCAGACCGGTTCCTAACACTTTTCCCTTTTTACTGATCACAAGAATGTTAGAGTTTAAAATATCCTTAAGCACATCACAGATATCATTAAATACCACTTTTGACGAATTGTTGTTATGCAGCAATTTATTGATTTTTCTTGTTTTATCTAACAATTGAACGCTCATTTGACAGCCTCCCATAAGTTTTTGCTGGTTTTTTATGACATTTTGTATTTTAGCACATTTATTCAGAAAATTCAATATATTCAAATTATTCCTGATTTTTTTCTTTCTTCTCTGTCACATAACCGCACTGCTCGTCTGCGCAGACGATTTTGCTGCCTTTCATAACCATGTAGCCGCCGCATTTCGGGCATTTCTCTTCTACCGGACGTGACCAGCTCATAAAGTCGCATTCCGGGTTATTCTCACAGCCGTAATACTTTCTGCCCTTCTTGGTCTTTTTCAGCACAATCTCTTTGCCGCATTTCGGACATTTGACGCCGATTTTTTCCAGATAAGGTTTTGTGTTGCGGCATTCCGGGAATCCAGGGCAGGCAAGGAACTTACCATGCGGTCCATATTTCACCACCATATTTCTGCCACAGACATCGCAGACCACGTCGGTCACTTCATCCTCAATTTTGACCTTCTCAAGATCTTTTTCCGCAGCCTCGACTGCTTTTTCAAGATCCGGATAAAAGTTCTCTATAACCGTTTTCCAGTTAACAGTTCCCTCGCCGACACTGTCGAGCAGGCTCTCCATGTTTGCCGTGAAATGTTCATCCACGATAGACGGGAAAGATTCCTTCATGATCTGATTTACCACTTCGCCGAGTTCTGTCACGTAAATGTTCTTATTTTCCTTTACAATATAGCGTCTTGCAAGAATCGTTGTAATGGTCGGGGAATAGGTACTCGGACGTCCGATTCCAAGTTCCTCTAATGTCTTGACCAGAGACGCCTCTGTATAGTGCGCCGGCGGCTGGGTAAAATGCTGTTTTTCATCAAGCTTTTCCAAAGAAAGTTCCGTACTCTCATCGATCGACTTCAGCAGCACATTATTTTCTGCCTTTTCGTCATCCTCACTGGTATATACAGACATAAATCCATCAAAAACAATCTTTGATGCTGATACTGTAAATATATATTCACCAGCTCCTATTCTTACAGAAGTTGTCTCATACTGTGCAGGTGCCATCTGACTCGCAACAAATCTCTTCCATATAAGCTGATAAAGCCTGAACTGGTCTCTCTGCAATGATTCCTTAACTAATGCCGGTGACAAAGAAAGATCAGTTGGTCTGATTGCTTCATGTGCATCCTGAATCTTCTTATCATCCTTCTTGGCATTAGAACTTTGTGGAAGATACTTTTCCCCATAATTCTCACTGATATAATCTTTTGAAGCGACTTTTGCCTCATCTGCAACTCTTGTAGAATCTGTTCTTAAATATGTTATAAGACCTACTGTTCCTCTGCCCTTAATATCAACACCTTCATAAAGCTGCTGTGCTATGTTCATAGTTCTCTTTGTAGACATATTAAGTGTCTTGGCAGCTTCCTGCTGGAGTGTACTTGTAGTAAACGGAAGTGGAGATTTCTTAATCTTCTCACTTTTCTTAACACTTTCTATACTGAAACCAGAGTTTTTGACTTCATCAAGAATCTTCTGCATCTGTGCTGCATTCTTAATATCAATTTTTCCGTTTCTGTCCCCATAAAACTTTGCAACAAGTGGTTTCTTTTCTCCCTTTATATTAAGAGAAGCCTCCATAGTCCAGTATTCTTCTGGAATAAATGCATCAATCTCATTCTCTCTGTCACATATCATTCTTAATGCAACTGACTGTACTCTTCCGGCGCTAAGTCCTCTCTTAATCTTAGCCCATAAAAGTGGACTGATTCCATACCCAACCACTCTGTCAAGAACTCTTCTTGCCTGCTGTGCATCTACAAGATTCATATCAATCTTTCTTGCTTCCTTAAGCGATGCCTTAACAGCATTCTTGGTAATCTCATTAAATGTTATTCTGTATATATCCTTGTCTTCTAACTTAAGTGCCGCTGCCAGATGCCATGAAATAGCCTCTCCCTCGCGGTCGGGATCGGTTGCAAGATATACTTTATCTGCTTTCTTCGCTTCTTTTCTTAAAGCAGCAAGAATATCTCCTTTCCCTCTGATTGTTATATACTTAGGTTCATAATCATGTTCAACATCTACACCCATCTGGCTTTTAGGAAGATCTCTTACATGTCCCTGTGATGCCATTACCTTGTAGTTTGCCCCAAGGAATTTACTGATAGTCTTTACCTTGGCAGGTGACTCCACTATAACCAAATACTTATGCATTAATAGCCCTCCATATCAAATATGCTTCCTTATATAATAATTCTTAGAAACCTCTTCTATAAGTCCATCTAACTCTAATTCAAGCAGAATCCCCTCCGCCTCTACAAGATTCAATCCAGAATTATTAACTATCATCTCCAGACTTACTGGAAACAAATTGATTTGACTATACACCATATTCTTAGGGCTTGCAAGTCCTGATTTTTTAAATTTTTCTTCAAATATACCATTATTATTCAAACTATTCATACAATTGTCATCTTTTTTGCTACAATTAATATATCTGTTAATAGATTCCGTTGCACATATATCCTTAGGTGATGTAATCAGCTGTGCTCCTTCTTTCAAAAGTTTAAGGCACCCCTCTGACAGAGTATCCCCAATTCTACCCGGAACGACATAAACATCACGGTTCTGATCAAGTGCCTGATCTGCCGTTATGAGTGAGCCGCTCTTTTGCTTTGCCTCCACCACAATAAGAGCATCTGACATTGCACTAATAATTCTGTTTCTCATAGGAAACAGACCTGCTTTAGGCGGTGTCCCCGGTGAATATTCTGAAATAATCCCACCATTGCTCTCAAGTTGTGTGTATAATTCGATATTAGTTCTGGGATAACATATATCAACCCCACATCCAAGAACAGCCATACTATAACCGCCTTTTCTAACAGCACCTTTCTGTGCCGCCGCATCTATCCCAAGTGCCATTCCACTTATAACCTGAATTCCCATGTCTGCAAAATCTTCTGCAAATCTTCCTGCTACTGACCTCCCATATTCTGTACAGTTCCTTGCCCCGACAATTGCTACTGACGGAACGTCCGACTGTGGCAGACTTCCTTTATAATAAATTATATAAGGATAATCGTATATATTCATCAATCTTTCAGGATAATTATATTTACCCGGATATGTGAATTTAATATTCTTCTTATCCAGTTCAGAATATTCCCTATATATATACTCACTTTTTCTAGATTCCTTTATAGAATATATATCATCAGGTTTTATTCCCATGACACCTTCAAACATCTTATCTGATGCTTTATATATATCCTCTGGTGTATCGAATACCTTAAATAAATATCTCAGCTTAATGTTAGCTATTCCTGTAATATTATTAATCCAGAACCAATAATAATCATCTTTCAAGATAAACCTCCTGCCTAGTGTATTGCTTCTTTAATGTATTGTCACCTCTGGTATTCCACGATAATAGAACGCCTCGCTTATGTTAGCTGTTGTTATATTAACATTACCATCTATATCTGCGATGGTTCTTGCAGTCTTCAATATCTTTGAATATCCTCTTGCAGTCAGACGCTTCTTTGCAAATATCCTTTTTATTAATTTTTCTTCCTCTTCTCCAAGTCTGCAAAATCTCTTCATATCTCCTGTACTCATCTGTGAATTATACTTTATATTCATCCCATTAAACCGCTTAAGCTGGGCAAGTCTTGCACGCATTACAGCTTGTTTCATGCTTTCTGAATCTGGCACATTACCATTATCACTGCTGCACCTTATCTGTTCGTATCCTATTTCATCTGTCTTGATACACATATCAAATCTATCCCATAGTGGCATACTTATTTTCCCAATATATCTTTTAATATCCTGTTCTGAGCAATTGCATCTGCTCCTATCCGGATAATAACCGCATTTGCACGGGTTCATCGCTCCAACAAGCATAAAATCTGCCGGATATGTATATGTCCTGCCCATTCTGACAATTGTTATATCCTTATCTTCAAGAGGCTGCCTTAAGCCTTCTAATATTTCTGGCTTAAACTCCGTCATCTCATCAAGAAATAATACACCTTTACCCGCAAGAGTTATCTCTCCTGGTCTTGGAAACATGCCTCCACCAAAGAATGAACTCTTAGTTACATTGTGATATGGTGCCCTGAATGGTCTGTCTTCAACCAGCCCGCCATACTCTCCTAATTGTCCTGCAACACTATATATATTGGTAACAGCTAATTTTTCATCAAATGTCATATCAGGCATGATAGATGGAATACGCTTTGCCATCATAGTTTTTCCGCTTCCCGGCGGCCCGATATACATGATATTATGCATCCCGGCAACAGCAATCATAGTCGCCCTCTTTGCAGCCTCCTGTCCACATATATCTGCATAATTAATTTCTTGTTTATCTGTTGTACGGCATTGTTCTGGATTATCCTGTCTCTGGTTCTCAATTATACCATTATTGATATATTGCACCGCCATTTTCAGACTGTTAGTCGGAATGATATTCACTTTCTCCACAATTCTGCCTTCATTATAATTAGACACTGGTATAAGTGCCTTACTTATTCCGGATTTCTTTGCTTCACATACACATGGCAATACCCCGCTTACACCATTAATGCTTCCATCAAGGCTCAACTCACCAAGTATAATCATATTATCAACATTAACTTCATCTATGTAACCATTTGCTGATAATATAGCCAGTGCTATTGGCAAATCAAAACCTGTGCCACATTTTCTGATATCTGCAGGAGATATATTTACCACAATGCGCTGTGGAGGAAGCTCATACCCAGAATTACGGATAGCAACCCTTACTCTTTCTCTCGCTTCTTTAACCTCATTGCTAAGAAAACCACTCATCTCAAAACTTGGAATACCATTGCCAACATCAACCTCAACCCGTACAATCTCTGCCTTCAATCCATATAATACCCCACTCAATACACTACTGTACAATAAATACCGCCCCCTTTTACTATCAATACTTAAATATATATTCGTTAAGCTTTTAGGATAATAGTATCTTAAAATAACTATCAATATATATCCATCATATAAAAATTCCAACCAGACCTCATATGTTATATTGCTAATCTGGTTGGTTCATCTTTACTTCGCAGTTATCTTAGAAAGTGCTTCGTTGTAATCTTTTTCTGAATACTTCTTTAATAAATCCTTCTTTGATATTCCATATCTTATCATAAATATTATATCTTCTATTGTTGCATAACACCAGACACATCAGTATCCATCTCCTCAAGATTATCCGACTTAACAACCTGTTCCCCTCCAAAAAGCACTGCATTAAAAAGGTCTGCAAAATGCTCATTATTTCGCCAGAAATCCTTACTTATTGTATCATTCTTAATCTCATCTACCTGTTTCCTGTCTACACTCTTCCCCATATATCTCCTCTAAACGCATAATCCTTATTATAATACGCACTGCGTATATAATGTATTAATATATTATCATTATATATAATCAATGTCAATGTATATATCATTATATTTTATATAGAATATCTCTCCTGTATGATTCCTAACAAAAAACTCCGGCAGAGCCTCTCTATATGAGAGTTCATCCACCGGAGTTTAATCCATACTGATATTAAATTAATCCATATTAAACAAATCTTTTACCTGAAGATTAAGTATTGCATAACCAACTCCATTGTGGCCATCAGTTGCCTGAATACCTATCTTAAGAGTTCCATCCGAAAGCTTCTGTCTCAATGATGCATCATCTACCCCTGACAGACTCCAGAAATTATCAACCGTATATTCCACACCAGATTTAACCTTAGATGAACCTGACGATACAGGCATCGACGTAAGTGAAACATTTCCAGAACCATCTATACTGATATATCCGAGACGCTTATCTTTAGATGAATCAAACTTACCATCTTTTACGTCAGTGTCCCCTCTTTTTTCTTCATTATAAACATACATAAATGCTTCTTTAATGATACCTCTTCCATCAATAAGATCCGCATCTGTTATTTTAAAACTAAAATTCAGCTTTCTGTCAGCAAATTTTGTGTAATTATACTTAATATAACTGCTATATGCCTTCTGTGTGTCATCATAAACAGCATCCGTATATGAAACCTGCGGCTCACTGTTACCAGCAAGAATAGCTCTTACAAATGTATTAACAAAAAGCTCCATCTCTGCATCAGTGCCTTCTTTATCCATATCAGAATGACCTGCACTAGTATATGTAACATTACCAGCAGAATATATATAGTAATTATTAACAGCATCCTGACCTGATAATGAAAAATAATTCTTATCCCCATTATCAAGAGTATACCATACAATAGGATCTGAACCATTAACCTGTGTTTCAAGATTAAGAGCAAAATACTGTGCATGCGTTGGAGCAACACTTATTGATGAATCAATTCCATAAGGATAAGATGTAACTTCACCAGTATTCAGCTTTGAAAGGCTGCTTGTCATTCTGGTATTTGTTGTATTACCTGAACTAGCAAATGGTCCTACGCCCGATAATTTATATATAAGAGTATCTGTTAAACTATATCCACCCTTCATTCCAATCAAAGGTTTCAATTGCTGGGTAGCATAATTAAGTTTCTCATATGAACCAGCTGCTTTTTTGCCTGTACCATTCTCCCTATAAGACATACAGTCATGTGTCATCAGTACAGATTTTCCATCATCAATATAAGTTTTTATAGCATCAATTGCATTGGCAGATAAATCATTATCATTACCATAGTTATCAGCAAATCCCATAACAATCATAGAATAATCATCAAGAAGCTTAGGATTCTTCTTTAATTCTTCTGAAAAAACTGTTTTGGTCATTTCTTTAACCTTCAGATTAAACCCTGTAATCCCAGCTTCTGACTTGAATTTTTCATCAAACTTGCTTCCAGGAGCAAGATTAAGATGTGACTCCTGTGAATTACTCTTAATCTGTAAAACATTTATTGTTCTCTCCTTATTCTTCAATGCAAATGCACCAGAAGTATAAGTTCTTAATCCTGTATCTGTATCAGTTATCTCAACCTTCCAGCCAACATAACCGGTAAGTCCACTTGGCAGAGACAATGTTGTACTAAAACCTCCATTAGTCCACTGTATCCCCGTACCATCACTTTCACAATAGAATAACTCAGTATCATCTGTTGTATGATCTTCTGAAAACATACTGTCACAGTTTCTGTCAATGTATATCTTAACTTTATATGAGCCATCCCTTACCGGAACAGTTACATTTCCTGAAAATGTAACTAACAGGCTCTTGTCAAAATCTCTTTCATTAACACTTGCCTCAGTTCCATCATACTCTTTCATATTAGGTGAAATGTTGCTTGTCGGTTTATAGATATAATTTAATGTATCTGATACCTCATCATTATCTACCCATACAATATTAGATGATCCTGTCTTTGTAAGCTGCATTGCAAGATTAGATTTTCTCATCTTATACATGTTAGTGTTACTGTCTACAACTGACTTATTGCCATAATATACATTCTTATCAAGTGCTATCGGCATACCCTTCTGTGCAAATTCAAAAAGTTTATTAAACGCTTTCTCAGTCAGGTCATTAGCATTCAGATTATATGTCTTTGATGATTCTGTAAATGTTCTGTCAGTATTATACATATGAGAACCAAATACTTTGCCAACTGTCTGCGCAGAACCTCTATCACCAATAATAACAAGATCATACTTTGAAAGAATATCTTCATTAAGTCCTGCAAATGCATTTATTGACATACTTGTAACATTAACCGTTACACTTGATGTCTTTGGCAAGCCATACCACGTCTTAATAATATCCTTACCGCCATCATTATTATAGCCATATACACCAATAGGTTCAATTTCAAGTACATTGACAGATTCACTAGGTGTTCTCTTATATGCGCCAATGATGTACTGAATTATCTTGGAGCCTGTAAGGTCAGCTGATACAGTTTTATTATCCTTAGTAAATTGCTTTGCTTCTTCATAAGTTGTACCATACTTAATATCACTTTCAGCAGCTTTATCAGGATACACATTACTTGACATAAGCTCTGATGTAATAGAGTTATCTGAATTGAATTCCCATACGTACTTATCAACATACTTCTGTCTATTTGTTTCCGTTGCATTATATATTGGAAATGTAGTAACCCAATCTGATTTATTGTTTTCAAAATTTTCCGGATTAAAAATCATCTGATAACTTCTCCAGTAAGCAAAAGGTCCTGAGCCCTTGGCATCTTCAAAGCTTCTTTTTTCTCCAGATTCAAGGTAATAATTAATTACCTTGTTGCCATTTTCGTCATCAATATTAATATATCCTACATTTCCACTATAATATTTACCTGTAACACCTCCGCTTATGCCTTCTTTGGTATGGGCAAAATCTGTAACAAACTGATCTCTGTCAATACCAGACATAGTAAGACATATTCTTGCAATATTAGAATACTTATTATCACTTCCAAGACCTTTATCGGCAGAATTATACATTATGGCTTTTCCTTTAGTAGCATTCACCATATACAGGTAAAGTGCTGTTTCCGCTGATAAGTCATTGTCTCCCAATGTCCATTTTTTCTCTGTAGAAGATACATTAGTTCCATTCAGATAATTATACGCAGATAATATTCCCGCATTGTGAATTTTACATGAAAAATATACAATAGTTGCTTCATCTATATCCTTAATTGTAACTTCTGACGGTTTCTTGATTACAAGATCAACAAATCCTTCCATTCCTTTGTCACCAAATACAAAGAAAGAAAATGCATCTCTTAACTTAGAACCGTTTTTTGTTGTCATAGGTATATAGCTATTACCATCTTTTTTACAGAAAATAAGTTTTATATTATCAACATCTAAAGTGCCAACCTTCTGTATTGCATCATTAGAAGTAGTGTAATAATTGTATGAGTTGCCACTTTTATACTCAAGGCATAAATTATAATTAGTTCCGTTTAAAAGAATACCATTAACATACTGAAGATACACATCCATATTCTTCTGTACATCACTATTAGATGCTACCTTTTTATCAGTAGCCTTTGCTACAATATCATCCCACTTGACACTACCAGATGAATTACCTATAATCGGTCCTAACTCATCATAATAATCTTCAGAAACAATCTCCAGAATCTTCATCTTATTATCCTGTGAATATTCCTTACCATTAATAATAACCGAAGTATCTGCCACCACATCAGTCTTTCGTGTAACAATTATCAGAAGCACAACAAGACAAAACATAACTGCAGAAGCAATCACTGCCAATATTCTGTTTTTACCATTTTCTTTGAACTTTGACTTCATAAAGATTACCTCCCGTTTACTTAATTATCTGTAAAATAATCAATTATCTGTGCTGCTGATAACGTGTTGCCAACCTTAAGTGTATTAACAACATCTTCCTTATCGCCTTCAACCGATGTAACAGACTTGCCAAGTGTTATATTATCATTAAGCTGGTTTCTTGTTGAAAATGTTCTTGAAACGATTCTCTTTTCATTCATCCTCTGTAAACCTAACGAAATAACAATCTGTGGATTCCTGTCAATTGACTTAATTGTTGCTGTATCAAGCTCTATACTATCCTTTGATATTCTTACATCAAATGATGTAACATTATCACATACAAGACTCATTTCTGACTTATCTGAATTGATATACCATAGCTGCTGTGTTGCACTTTCATAATAGTATCCCCATTCAATGCCTACCTCAGTACTATTCTTTTTCTCAATAACCTTATTAGTATATATAGTTACATCCCCATTCAGCTTTTCAATCTTTATCTCTGTCGCCTCAAGAATATTCTTTGACATCTGATTAAGACTTATATCAGCATCACTCTGTATCTGTGCCAAAGCTGTCTGCTTCGTGTAACTTCTGACCGCCTGCGTAATAAGCATTACAAGTGCCATAAGAACAATACTTGATATTGCTATCGCTATAAGCAGCTCCACTAATGAGAATCCCTTGTTATCCTTCTTCATAACTCCACTCCATATTAATAAACTAGTTCGATGTCGTAACTTTTCCGGTCTTATACCATAGCTTAGATTCATAATCAACACCAGATGATGTAACCTTAAATGTTCCTGAAGTTGCTGTATTCTTAAGTTCAACCGGATCCATTCCTGACTTAGTAGCTGTCACACTGTCACATGAACCATCTGCTTTGCTGAACTTAACCATAATTGTATAATCATCAACATTATACGACGAAGTCCCAGCTTCATATACAATAGAAATCCTTGAAGCACTACATTTGTATGTTTCTAATGGACTTCCTGTATCCTTATATGTAGTAAATACATAAGAATCTCCATCTTTACCAATCTCCATGTACCAGTTCCCATTCTTAGCCATAGTACTTGTCTTTAACTCACTAAGACTTGAATAAAGATTCTTATTAGCTTTCTTGGCATTTCCCTTGTTAAGAACTGTAAGTCCGACTGTTACAAGAAGTGAAACAACTGCGATTATTGCGATTACTACAAGAAGTTCCAATAAAGAAAATCCCTGATTATTTAATTGTTTCTTAAAATGTCTGTTCCCTCTCCTGCTCATCATCACATCTCCATTAAATAATCTTTCTATAATATTCCGTATTATGACGGATTAGTAGGTGCCTCCGTTGTAGACTCAACATTAGTTCCCTTAGGATCTTCGTACTTTCTCCAGAGACTGAATGTAACCATATCCTTATAAGTCATATTGCTTACACTAAGTGATGAATCCTTCTTAGATTCAACATGCGGATTCCAGAATCTGAAAATATCCTTATAGTGGACTGTCTTGCCTTTTCCGTTAGTATCTGTAAGCTCTGCTTCATGGTCATCAATAAATGTTCTGAAAAGTGAATCAGAGAATATGTTATTAGAAACTGTCACTCCTGAATCAATCGTAATTATTCCATTAGAAACAACAATTCCATCAAAATCACTCTTAATATGAACATTACCAGAGCAGACAACAACGCCCGAAGTTATCTTAAGAATATTTGATTTTGATTCAGACGAATTACTATCTATAACAAGTTCTATACCTTTTGATGCAGATACTTCAGATAACGCATAAGCTATAAACCATTTTCCTTCTACCTGTTTGATAAATGCCTTACCATCAGTAACTTCTGCAAAACCATCTTTATTAATAATATTGTCATAAACATCATCAGGTGTGTACTTGCTAAGATCAATAGCAATATTATTATGAGCAATACTATTAAGATATTCCTCTGCCTGCTGAGTTGTTGTATATGTTACTGAATCCCCAAGAGGCGCAAGTATCTTATTAAACACATTATATCTATTCGATCTGTCTGAATATTCAGTATTAAAATCAAAACTTGAATTATCAGCAAAGATACCAAGGCTGGCTCCATCTGTAAGACTTTCACTTCTTACAACTGATGAACCACTAAGTCCGGCATATGTACCTACAGATTTCTTAATAGCATTTCTTAAAGACTTAGATTCCTTAATATAATCATTTTTCTCTGCAGCACTGCATTTCTGTGCATAAGAAGTATTATTAAGGAATTCCTCAAACTGAGTATCTGTATAATCATATATAATCTTAGCATAAGTATTAAGTGATGCTGTATCCTTGAAACTGAAATAATAATATGTTCTTGACTTATCATAATCAATTGTATTAAGACCAGAACCAGCTATATCATAATCTCTTGTCACATAATAATCATCACCATTCTTGCTTAATAAATCAAATCCAAAGAATGTTGACTCACTTATCTTAGTCTCACACTTGATTCCGTTGCCTGCTGTCTTCTTCTTAGATGGATTCTTAGAGCCACTCTTTAAAAGCTGCGCAGGAACAAGATATATTTCCTGATTAGTATTTACTGAAATTGATTCACCTGTTGCAAGCGGTACTGATGTCTCAAACTTAATATATGAACGGCCAGCAACAACAAGCTTTGAAAGAGATGAACTGAATGTAATTGTCGCTCTTTCTCCATTAATAATTACCGCACTACTGTCATAATGAGTTGCATTTTCCTTAGGTTCATATCCAAAGCCTTCATAAGAACCACTAAGAACTGCACTTGAATCATCCCCCTCAATAGTAAGGTCATCCTTAACATTGACTGCACCAGCTCCATTAAATGTGGCATTATTTCCAAGTACAATCTCATCCGACCATAACTGTGAAGAGCCACCAAGGTTAAGCTGTGACGCAGATAATGCACCTGTCTCTCCTTTTGACTTAATATTAAGGTTAAGACTACCTCCACAGATAAGATAACTGCCTGTAAAATCAAGAGTTGAACCCTTAATATTAAGACCTGATGCTCTTCCAGCATATGCATTTCCTTTAATTATCGCTGCTCCGCCGTCAGTAATATTAATACCAGTATTACCAACTAACGCATAATTACCGAAGAATGTTGTACCAACAAGGTCTTCGTCCATGAAATTAACATATATATCAGGAAGCCCAACTGCTCCATTAAATGTAATATAGGAATAATCCCCATTCTGTGTCAGATACTTAACGATACAATCTGTAAATGTAATTGCATACACATTAAGACCTGTACCATTATTCTTATCGCTTGTATTTCTCATACGGATAGTATTAACATCCTGCACCACAAGAATAGGCTCTCCCGTAGCATTACCATCATTATCAACACCTGTAGAATAATTCTCCAGATATGAATTCAATATTTCAATAAACTTCTCCTTGTGTCCATCAAAGCTATAATTATTATTATATACAGGCCTAAAATCTGTTGTCTTAAAATCTGGCAACAGCTTTCCTATAAGCTTCTGCATATAATTTTCTCTTAAAGCAACATTTGCTTTTTCATTATCAATCTCAACCAAAGTTGCAAAATTATTATGCTGGTCAGAAACGACCTTACTATAACTTGATAATGTGGTAAGCTGTTCCTCATATGAAGCATTAAAGCACTCCATTGAAGCTTTTCCAAGTGCAGCATATATCTCATCAACAGCCTCTTCTGATGTGTAGAACGTCTTTTTAGACTGTGATGCTATCATCTTCATTTTAAGGTTGACCATTGTAGTTGTAGTAATCAGTGTTGAAAGAATCAATACAAATGAAGTCATAATAAGCACTATTACAATAGTAGAACCAGAATTATTTCTTTTTCTTTTCAAATTCAATAATACTTTCCCCATAAACTGTCTCCATTCTTTCACTGACTAATTAATCTTAGTAGATGTCATAGTTGCAATCTTTGAATCATCTGACATAGTTGAATCATTATAATATACTGTCACTGTAAGTCTGTACATAGAATCTTCTGTTTTTGATGAAGAACCAGACTTCCAGTCTTTAATATTAGAATAAATTCTCGCTGCAGTATCCTTGTTTCCTGCTTTATCAGCAAGATTACCCATAACCTGAGTATTAAATGTAACTTTAACTTTATTATGATCAACCAACATTCTGTATTTCTGTGCTGATGCTACTGAACCATCTGCATTCTTTTCCTGCGTTATCTTTTCCTGCTCAAGAAGATATATATTAAGGTCACTATATCTTACATTGGTAAGTTCTGCCGGATATTTGTATGTTACATTAATCTTATCATTAACATATACTTCCATAGTACCATCTGTAGTTGTTGTACCCTTCTTATTAGTACTTATATAATCATCAAACGGAGTATAGAATACATACAGATTCTTTATATTCTTCTTAATCTTTCCTGAAACGTAATAGACCGTCTGCTTTGTACCACTTACATCTTCCTCACGTTCTTCCGCTTCAAAAGTATTAGTTGTAAGTGTAGTAGTCTTAACATAATCAGGATAACTAAGCACTGTATCATAATGATATGTAACAGTAATAACTGCTGTCTGGTCAAATAAAACCTTAGATGCATCTGAAGTATTTCTTGTTACATTAACATCAATAGATGTACTCTTAGTAATCTTAGACCTGTCGAATGCCTGCTCACCTGTATAATATTTAAAATGTGCGACTGCCTGATTATCACTGTTATCATCACGATAAACGAGTGAACTGTCAGCTGAAACATCTGCATATACTGATATTCCTGCAGAATTAATATTATTATTAGGATTATCCTTAACCGTACTGTCAGCAGGTGTTGTATAAGGTGATGGATCAAATTCTGCTTTGATATAGAATTTTTCTTTATTTACACCCTCATAATAAAGAATATTAGAAGCATCTTTCTTATTACCCACAGAATATGTTGTGCTGTCAATCCCACCAAGCTGCTGATAAGTATATTGTCCATTGCCACCAGCAAGCCTGTCCAGACTCATGCTCTTTGCTTCCTCTATAATATTGTTAATTGCAGTATTAGCATTTTCAGTCCTTCTTGCTTTATTGTTAATTCTGGCAGCATTAGAAAATGTACTCAGTACCGGTAGAGATATGATTGCAAGAATAACAATCGCTACCAGTACTTCAACCAGTGAAAAACCGGAATTATTCAATTTTCTATTCTTTCTATATAATTTCATATCCCTCTCCCTGAATTCTCTTATTACTCAGTTGGTGTAACTGTTGAGAATATATTTCCTGTTCCTGTCTTAACATCAAATGATGGTTCCTTATAATCACGCTTTCCACCTTCAATTGAATAAAGTGAAATAGATGCTGTTCCTGTAACAACACCTGTTGCCTCATTATAAGATGCAGATAAGGCATCAATTGTGCTCTTATCAGCATATGTATTGACATATTTAATAAAATTCTTCCACTGACTATAATCTGATTCATAAGCAATATTAATAGTTGACTTATAGCCGGTAAGATTAGAAGTATAATTGCTTTTTCCATTTACATTACTTGAAGCAATCTGACCGAACTTGTAAAGAACAGTTGTTGGTGATAAAGAAAGGCTTCTTACCCATGTTCCTGTTACAGACTCTGTCTTGTTAAAGAAATCAATTGAATTAGGCTGTGTGCTTCCTGCCGCATATCTGTCAAGAAGATTATCATACTGCTTAAGGTAATTCATTGTATCATTAACATACTTCTGTTTGTTGTTATTCTTTTCTTTTAAGTCTCTCTGAGTTGTCTCAAGAGTAGTCTTTTTAGTAGATAAAGTATCTACCTGGTCTGAAAGATTCTGAAATCCAAAGAAATAAGCAAGAGCCATAATAAGCACTGCTAATACAACAACCAATAACTTTTTGTCTCTTTCAGAGATTTTTAACATACCTTTTAACTTATCCATCTGACTCCCCTCCTACTTTGTTGTTGAACTCTTAGTACTGCTATTTTTAGTACTGTTTGATGTATTAGATGACTTCATATCAGTTGTATTAGATGTTCCTCCAACAAATGTACATGATAATGAAAATGTAACTTCAATTGTACCTGCATTATCCTTAGTCTCTGTTATAGTAGGGGCATCAACATTAAGTACAGAAGAATTCTTCTGAAGTTCCTGAATGAACTTAGCTACTGAAGACTTGCTTCCCGCTGTTCCATTAACAGTAATTGCTCCTGATGCAACATTGAAAGACTGAATAGTAATATCACTTGGCATACTCTTTTCAAGATAATCAACAAAATCCTGTAATGCATCATCGCTGTCTGATGTAAGTGCTGCAAATGCTGCGATATCATTATATTTATCTTTAGCTGAATAATATTCATTAACAACATCATTAATAATGCTCAGCTTCTTTATACTCTTATTAAGAGATCCAATCTCTGCATTAAGAGCAACAACCTGAACAAGTGGAATAAGAACAAGGAGTGCAGAAACCACAAGGGCTCCAACAAATCCTACAATAAGCGTCTTTGTATTTTCTTTTCTGGCACCACTCTCAATAAGTCTCTTAGGAATAAAATCAACCGGATCAATAACTGCACCTAAGTTAGTTACATAACTTGTAAGAGTAGCCTCTTCAACATATGCTTTCTTGTCCAGTGCAATATTCTTAAGTCTCTCGACCTTCTCAATTGGCATATTAAGCTCATTAGAAAGAAGTGTTGCAAAACCCTTAATAGATGTAGAATGTCCGATTAAGTATGCCTTCTGGATTGATAATCTGTTACGCGATACATAGTAATCAATAACTCTGTTGATGTTACTTGCCATATACCTTAATGACTCTGTAACCTCATCTCCATCAAATCTTGAGTGAAGAAGTGTTTCATTCTGAAGCTTTGTTGTAGCAGCCTCATACTTAAGTCCATATTTCTCCATAACTGCATTAACAAGCATTGACTTTCCATAAGGAACATTTCTCTGTAACTGCAATACATTATCCTTGAAAATATTAATTACAGTACCATCATTTTCAACCTGTATAACAAGACTGACTTCTGGTCCAATCTGCTGTTTCATAATCTGGTATGTACTATTACCTGCATAATCAACAAATGCCACCTTAAGTCCTAAAGCCTTAGCAAGTCCATAGTAAGACTCTACAACTTCTGATGGTACAGCAGCAACCATAAGTTTAATTTTTTCCTGTCCCTGATCTTCTACTTTCTCAAGAACCGTGTACTGAATGATATACTCATCCATATTAACAGGGAAATACTCTGTAGCATTAGCCTGTACAAGTTTATCAATCTTATTAGCCTTAACATTAGGAATAAGAACTTCCTTAGTTGCAAGTCTTGGAGAACTGATAGAAAATGCGACATTATTAGCATTAAATCTATGCTCGTCCATAACAACCTTGATTGCCTTAGCAAGTACGTCAGTCTGCTCAATTACACCATCGACATAGCAGTCTTCTGGTGCAGGAATTGTAACAGTCTTATGAACGACACTGTTCTTACCTGATTTAGTGATTTCACATATTTTAATATACTCGTTATTGATAACGATACTTACCAATTTACCTTTGGCTTTAGATGCAGCCATAAAATCCTCCTATCCAGCTCCCCACATAATAAGCTAATGATTTCTAGTTATAAAAATATATATAAATTTCCTGTTCTTTCTATATAGACAAAAACTCTCCTACATAAATATACAGATTAGTTAGAATCCCATAAAAGAAAGATACCAGTTAATTATATTCGTACCAAAAAGCATGGCTATTGTAAGCCCTGCACACAAATATGGTCCGAATGCCAACACATGTTCAGCTTTCGTGACTTTCATACGGATGGAATGAATGACTGCACCCAAGATGCAGCCAATCAGAAATGCCAGGATAATGCACTTCCATCCTAAAAATAATCCTGCAAACGCCATCAGCTTAATGTCTCCACCGCCAAAAGCGTCAATTCCTTTAATCGCTCGTCCAATAAAAAGACATATGAGCATGAATCCACTTATAACACAAAACCCTATTAGATAGTCTAATAGGTTCTTGTGATCTAATATGATTCTTATCACTGCCAAAACACCAATTGCCACATTAAGTGAAAATGGTATCTCGAAAGTTCTCCAGTCAATGACTGAAATAACAAGAAATATTGAAAATGCAAAGCACATCAATATGCTTACCGCATTAAATCCGTGAACTAAGAATACTATCACATATGCTATCCCATTGGTCGCTTCAATGATTGGATACTGCGGTGATATCTTAGCTTTGCAGTGTCTGCATTTTCCACCAAGTATTATGTAGCTTACCAGTGGTATGAGATCATACCACTGGATTTTCTCGCCACATGTCATACAATGCGAATGTTCTGTAGCTATATTCTCTTTTAATGGTAATCTGTAAATCAGTACATTCAAAAAACTTCCGAATACGATTCCGTATAGAAAGATAATGAAGTACAGTGGTAATTCGTATTGCATGATTTAATGTTTCCTTAACTAAATTTAATAATACTATTAATTAAGACTCTGGTACACCATTTATAGAAACCTGTCCATTAGTATTTACTTTAACAGTAATCCCACCAGAAACGCCAGAATACTTCTTTGATGTAAGCTTTGTCTTTGTTGGATCAATAGAAGTTTTCAATTCATTTTCAAATTTCTTACCAGCATCGCCTCCAATTGTTGTTCCAGTACTAGTAATAGTTAAAAGAACGGTTTCACCTGTTGTTGGTACATTAGCTGCATAAACTTCTTCATTCTGAAGAGCTACTTCTGCTGAGCTTTTAAGTTGTTCACAATTCTGAGCATCCTTTGACTCTCTTGACTTCTCAATATTCTTAATAAGTGTTGGAGCTAACACACCAACAAGTACTGCCATAATAGCAATAACTACGATAAGCTCTACTAAAGAGAAGCCTTTGTTACCTAATTTTTTCTGTGTCTTTTTCATGTTTCATATCTCCCTTTTGAAATATATTTATATAAATCTGCTCTCGTTAAGCGACCTGCAGAACAGATTATATACTACCCCTGTGCTCCTAATGTATTATAGAGCTGAATCATTGGCTGATAGATTGCAAGTATTAACATAACTACAACTAAAGCCATAAGGATAATAATAATTGGTTCCATTAATGAAGTAAGAGTCTGTGTCTGAACCTCTACTTCTTCTTCATAATAGACTGCTGAATTGGTAAGCATCTCTTCAACATTACCAGTTTCTTCGCCAATACCTACCATATGTACAACCATCGGAGGAAAAAGCCCCGATGTTCTTAACTGATTAGAAAGAGGCAAGCCTAATGATACACCGCTCTTTACTTTTTCTAATGCATCATAATATAATACATTCTTCATGGTTGAAGCAGATATCTCAAGTGCATCAATCATTGGCATACCAGCCTGTAACAATGTACTCATTGTTCTTGCAAATGAAGCACATGCTGACTTAGTCTGTAACAATCCGAATACTGGAATCTTTAACTTTAATTTATCAAGGTTATGCCTTCCATTCTCCGTATTACCATATAACTTAACTCCCACAACTATTCCAATGACAACAATAAGATATACATACCAGTATCCTTTAACACTGTCACTCATTGCAAGAATCATTCTCGTTGTTATTGGAAGTTCTGAATCAAGGTCTTCAAACATTGTCATAAAGCTTGGTATAACAAATGTAAGCATTACTACAATAACACCTATCATAACGAAGATAAGCACTATCGGATACATCATCGCTTTCTTTACAACACCTTTTAACTTAGCATCTTTTTCAAACTGTATTGCCATTCGTGTAAGAGAATTCTCCAAACTACCTGATGCTTCACCTGCTCTAATCATATCTACAAGAATACTTGGAAACTCTTCGTTCTCCCTCATTGAATCCGAAAGGTTTTCGCCTTTCTCAACGCTGGACTGGGTTCTCTCAATTGCTTCTTTAAGTCTCTTATTCTCTGTCTGTTCACCAAGCATCTCCAATGCATTAATTACGCTTACACCTGCTTTAAGAATACTTGCAAACTGCCGGCAGAATACGCTCATATCTCGTGCCGGTATTTTCTTTGGACCAAAAAATGATAGATTAACATCTTTATCCAAAGCTCCCTGCTTACCTATTGATATAGGAGTAAATCCCTGTTCCTTTATCTTTCTGGCTGCTTCATCTTTACTTTCTGCTTCAACAGCACCCTTAACATCTTTTCCCGAAGCGTCAACCGCTTTGTATGAAAATGTCTCCATATCACACTCCCCATTCTTAGTAAAATCTTTCCTTTTTAGTGCATTTAGTATAACACATAAGCACAATCAGGACAATAATTTTACTAAAATTAACAAACAAAATTAACAAATAATAAATTCTTTTTAAATTTACTTTTACATTTATAACATACCTTAACAATATCATACTACATACTAAAAGTGGGTAATTTTCACTTTTATTTCGTATTTTCTAGCTTTATCGTTCTTGCTGTCATTCCTAAAAACATATAGAAATATGGTGTTGTATAATACATTGAATTTCCAAAGCATGCACCTGCTGCATATGCCAATGCACACCCTGCTGAAGCTATCGTTATAAGTTCCAGTTTTTTTATTTTCTTCAATTGGCATATCATCATTGATATTAATGCACCCATATACATTGCAAACCCTGGTATTCCCATAAACACCATATACTGTATATATTCATTTTCTGGTCTACTCGTTCCACCTGCCAATGAACCTCTAAATACATCTGAATATTTTTCATTCAATTGTTCTGGTCCATATCCTAATATTGGACTTTCCGGTATCATTTTTAAACAAGCTTTCCACAATCTCATTCTTCCCGTCCCTGCTCCATCTGCATCTTCCGCATCTGATACGACTGCATTAACATCATGAGAGAATGTTGATAAATTAACTTCTAAATTCTGTCCACTGCTTGAAGGAATGGTTCCTGACATGCTGACTGCACTAAGGGAAATATATATAATTATCGGCACTAGTATTTTCTTTATATTGTTAGTTCTTACAACATACATTATGCATACAGCTATAACACCAAACATAGAGCCAAGATACGCGCCAAATGTGTTGTTCACCAACAGACAAAATAACTGGAACGCCATTCCTGCTGCATACATAATTTCATTTTTCTTAATATCCGACGTTAAGAATAGTCCTGTCATTACCAGAATTGACATGTTAAGATAATATCCAAAATGATTAAACTGACTGAATACAGTTGCTCTATCATAAACAAATATTTTATGCATATATAGTAGATGATTATCTTGAAGCAGCAGACATATCCCAAGTATAACCGCTGTTACCGCGTATGTATTAAATATGTATTTTCTATATTTTGCTTCTTTAACTATATGCGCGCACATATAAACCGCCGCATAGCAGCAATATGTCACAAGGCCTTCATATCTGTACTCTGTTCCAAATATTGAAATATATTTATTATTCGAATACATTGTACATATGATAATCCATACAAACAACATTAAAAAAAATACATTCCATGGTTCTCTTTTAATAAACTCAAACAGCTCATTTTTCCAATTATTACTCCGTGTCAGTATCATGCCTATAAAGTATGCTGTCAGAAATTCCAATGTCAGCACACCCATAAGCAAAACAGCCGTCTGATAGCTTGACAATATATTTAATCTATACATAAATGTCTGCTCAGCCATCCCCATCCATCTTATATGAAAGAAGATTGATAGTATCGGCAATAAGCACCATCCCATCACTATGTACATTGCTATCTTTTCAAAAAAAATTCTCCCCAGCACCTCATATATTTCTTTAAGTGTTTTACACTTTTTTAATTTTATAAGCATTTTATTTCTCTCCCCTTTTAGCTTTATACTTTACTATAATATAACTATTTTCCTAGCTATTTTCAAGAAATAATTAAACGCTTTATTGATTCATTGTTCATGATACCTATAGATAGTCGCATTATTGCTTGACTTATAGGACATATCTGGGCAGAATCCTTATTCAGCCTCCACTTTTTCTCCCAATCTGCCTATAAATAAGCTTCCTCGTGCCTGCCTGATAGGTATATTCCTACAATTTCATGTGATTCTGCCTGTATTTTACCTATATAACTTGACTATTTTTTGTTCTTATAGGAACACGCAGAAGTAAGCCCCTGAACAGAAACATGCTTCTCCAAAAAAGAAAAGCAATGCCAGTATCCGCTCTTCCTGACATTGCTTTATCTTTATATATTATATTGTTATTCTGTCTTTCTTATCAGCTGTCATTCCATATCCGGACACTTATATCCCGCATTAATCATATTAGCTCGCAGCTTTTCTACACTTATCCCAAGCTTTT